>Ga0315909_10002443_pt1 | contig 23783 bp, 15 predicted proteins | sample LakEriMetagenome_11_FD_203527 | JGI IMG/M metagenome (GOLD analysis project Ga0315909, IMG submission 203527) | Freshwater fungal communities from buoy surface, Lake Erie, Ohio, United States - Buoy 2 MA125 | ecosystem: Environmental > Aquatic > Freshwater > Lake | place: USA: Lake Erie, Ohio...
CATCAAGACTGCGAGATTCTAATGAACGAAAACGAACAACTAAAAGACCGCATAGCCGATTTAGAAACAGCAGTTGTGTTTCTTAGAAAAGCGCTTGACGATACGCTTGACGCTCTTTCTTCAGCAATAGCGTTTGCCAAAGCCATAGAAGAGAGGAGTCGTGGTGAAAATTAAATGGAGTCACTCAGGGCTCAAAGACTTTGAAGGCTGTGCAAGACGTTACCATGAAGTTAAGGTACTCAAGAACTACCCATTCACAGACACAGTACATACCATCTATGGCAAGCAAGTACACGAAGCCGCCGAACTTTACATTAAAGATGGCACACCCCTACCTCCTGAGTTTGACTTCATTCAACCTACTCTTGACGCACTTAACAAGAAGACAGGGCGCAAGCTGACTGAGTACGAGATGGGCTTGAAAGAAGACCTGACCCCCTGTGCTTTTGGTGATGCAGATGTGTGGGTGCGTGGCATAGCTGATCTTTTAATCATTGATGACGATGGGCTCAAGGCTAGGGTTGTGGACTACAAGACAGGCAACGACAAGTATCCTGACCGAGACCAACTCACGCTCATGTCTTTGATGGTGTTTGCCCACTTCCCCCACATACGCCAAGTTAATTCTGCCCTGCTCTTTGTTGTGAAGAATTCGATGGTTACACAAACGATGACCGTAGAGGAGAAGGACTTCAACTGGTGGAGGTATCGGGAGAGGGTAGCCAAGTTAGCCGCTTCATACGACAATGACGTGTGGAATCCCACAAGCACACCGCTATGCGGTTGGTGCCCAGTTAAGAGTTGTGAGTTTAACCCCAAACATTAGGAGATGATCATGGCAACAAAGCGCAATTACGCAAAAGAATACGCAACATACGATGGCACAGAGATGGTTAAGAAGAAACGTGCGCAACGTAACAAAGCACGCCGTATGTTGATGCGTGAAGGTGTAGTACACAAGGGTGATGGTATGGACGTGGATCACAAAGTACCCTTGAGCAAAGGTGGCACAACAGTACGTAGTAACTTAAAAGCAGTACCAGCAAGTAAAAATAGATCATATAAACGAAAGGCAGATGGGTCAATAAAATGAAATTTCAAAACACATATGGTGTACGCAAATCACTAAACTACTATTGCGCACAAGCAAACAGTTGTTTCCCAACAAGTGGCAACAAATCAGCAACCAAGAAAAAATGGTTAGAAGATAAAGACCTATACCTTGGTGACATTAGCGGTATGGAACGAGTTCTCGTAGCGGTGCATATTCTTACAGACGAGCATAAGAAACCATTGTTGATGGATGCTGTTACTGGCTCGTTGTACAAACCACAAGACGGCAGGTGCTATTCATCAGATCAGCTACACATGAATAAGTTTACAAAAGTAGAAGGATTAAAAGATCGCCTCATGAGTGTTAAGAGCGAACAGTTTGCAGAAAGCGAGTAAACGATGGGAATCTCAGACGATGCGTATGCAGAACAGCTTGATAAACTAAGAGCAGAAGTAAGACAAATACACGCAACAAACGTAAGTAGTGGTTCTTCAGCTAAAGCATCCCCGCCCTTGAAGATGAAAAACGATGATTTAGATCGTGAAGCATGCAAGGTTTCTATATCGACGCTTGTTGATATGTGGGTACTACGTTGGCAAGACAAGTGGGTAACTGAAGATGAGATACGTGATGCCGATGACTTTTGGCGTATTGCGTTTGTGCGCTTAGAGAACGTTAACAAGATAGAGAAACACACACTTGGCGATTCATACGACAAGGTGTACAGGATCATAGAATAATGCAGATAATCGAAAACAAGGCGCTGTTATTTAAGACACGTAGTCCCGATAAATACAGCGTAATACCAAGAAGCAAAGTTGTAAGCGAGAGCAACGGCGTGTTTGAAGTGGCTGTGTACTGGGGGCTAGATGAAGTGCGGGTGCTTCGCAACCTAGGTGTTAAGAACCCACCATCGCCCATTACCGCTAAGTACAATTGGCCCGGTCGGCACAAACCATTTGCGCATCAGATCGAGACGTCATCGTTCCTCACAATGAATCGCAGAGCGTTCGTATTTAATGACCCCGGCACCGGCAAAACGTTCTCGGCATTATGGGCGGCTGATTATTTAATGAAGCTAAAGCAAGTACGCAGATGCTTAGTTCTATGTCCGCTGTCCATCATGCACGACGCATGGATAAGTAGTATTGGTAAAAGTATTATTCATCGTTCGGTAGTAGCGGCACATCACACACAGGCATCACGACGTATCGAGATGGTTCAAGGCGACTACGAATTTGTTGTGGTGAACTACGATGGCTTAAATTTAATTGTCGATGAGATTATTAATGATGGGCGCTTTGATCTTGTGATTGTCGATGAAGCAAACGCATACAAGAACCCGACAACCAAACGATGGAAGTCGCTCAACAGAATACTTAAACCTGACACGATGCTTTGGATGATGACGGGTACACCGGCATCACAGTCGCCTGTCGATGCCTACGGCTTGGCTAAGTTAGTAAACCCTAACGGCGTACCTAAGTTTCTTACAGCATGGCAAGATAAAGTCATGAACAAAGTCAGCAAGTTTAAGTGGGTGCCAAAGTCCAATGCTCAGCAGGACGTGTATGACGCTCTACAGCCTGCAATACGTTTCACAAAAGAAGAGTGTACCGACCTACCGCCTGTGCTTACCGAGACACGTGACATCCCCCTTACTGCACAGCAAGTTAAGTACTACCGCATGTTAAAAGACCGCATGCTAGTACAAACGGCAGGAGAGACAATCACCGCAGTAAATGCCGCCGCAGGTGTTAGCAAGCTGTTGCAGATAAGTGCAGGAGCCGCTTATACAGACGAGAAAGAAGTTGTGGAGTTTGATTGTGCGCCTCGCTTGAACGTACTACTTGAGGTGCTAGAAGAGACGAGCCGTAAGGTTATTATCTTTGCACCATTTAGGCATAGCATCGAGACCATACACTTACACCTACAAAAGCACAACATTGCATCAGAAGTTATACATGGTGATATAAGTGTTAATAAACGTACTGACATATTCAAGCGCTTTCAAACAACTGATTCGCCAAGAGTTTTAGTAATTCAACCGCAAGCTGCATCACATGGTGTAACATTAACTGCGGCTGATACAGTAGTATTCTACGGACCTGTTATGTCTGTGGAGACGTACTTGCAATGTATTGCTCGTGCAGATCGTATTGGGCAAACTTCTACGAATGTAACGGTGATACACTTACAAGGTAGTGAAATAGAAAAGCGGATGTTTGATCGTCTTGAGAAACGTGTAGAAGGACACGATCTCTTGCTAAGCCTGTATAGGGAGGAATTAAGTTCCTAGGAAAAACCCTATATCAGGTTGAACACCTGTCTTTTTAGTTGTAAAATATTTTACAAAGGAGCATATAAATGCCAAACGAAGAAGTTGTACCGCTAGATAAACTAGCACGTGTATATCGTAAGATGTACGCAAAGGTTCAAGAACTGACAAAAGAATATGAAAGTCAGATCGAAGAACTCAAAGCAAAACAAGATGAGATCAAGAATGCCATGAAGGATCAGATGATGGCGCTTGGCACCAACTCAGTAAGGACTGCGGAAGGCACCATCATCTTGTCACAGAAGACGCGCTACTACACAGACGACTGGGATTCATTCAAGCAGTTTGTTGTACAGCACGACGCATTAGATTTGTTTGAGAAGCGCATTGCGCAGAAGAACATGTCTATGTTTTTAGAAGAAAACCCCGGTGTAGTACCCGCTGGGCTTAACTCGATGTCTGAGTATGCAGTAACAGTTCGTAAACCAACTAAATGAAGGAAAGTACCATGGGCGAAATTGCCAAATTTAATCCTGCACAAACCCCCGCTTTTGCTCGCAAAGGCGAATTATCAACACTAGCCAAAAGCCTTGCAGGTGGCGGAGTAGGTGGCGGTGGAAAACGTATCTCTATCAAGGGCGGTGTATTCCGTTTGATGGCAGATGGTAAAGAGATTACCTCGATTGACGATCGTCACCTCGATGTAGTTATTGTTAATGCGGCACCAAAGATCAGCCGTACCTATTATGAGGGTACGTATGAAGAGGGTGTATCCAAGGCACCTGATTGTTGGTCTGCTGATGGTGATAAGCCTGATCCAACGGCTGAGAACCCACAGTCTAGCGACTGCGCATCATGCCCAATGAATGTTAAGGGCTCAGGTCAGGGCGAGTCCAAGGCTTGTCGTTTCTCACAACGCCTTGCAGTAGTTCTTGCTAATGACATTGGCGGTGATGTAATGCAGTTAACCCTAGCCGCTACCTCAATCTTTGGTAAAGAAGAAGGCGATAAGCGTCCGTTGCAAGCCTACGCAAGATACCTTGCGGCTCAGAATATTAGCCCTGAGACTCTTGTAACCCGCCTGCGTTTTGATACCAAAGCCGCAGTGCCCAAGTTGTTCTTCCAACCTGTTCGTTGGTTAGAGGACGACGAGTTTGAGATTGTTGCCGAGAAGGGTCAGTCTGCAAGCGCCAAGCAAGCTATCACCATGACGGTGGCTAAAGCAACAACCGACAAGCCGTTGCAACTTGAAGGGTCAAAGCCAAAGGCTAAAGCACCTGTGGTTGAAGCCGATACCGATGATGGTGTAGATGAGCCTGAGAAGCGCAAGCCTGCGGTAAAAGCAAGCGCAGTCCCACAGAAGAAAGCTAGTAACTTAGCCGCAACTGTTGAGGAGTGGGATGATGAATAAGCTAATTCTTGGAGTTGTTTTATCCCTAACCGCTTTGTCCGTTTATGCTAATTGCACATCAAGCACAATTACATTACCTAATGGCAAGATGATGTTCTGCACCACTTGTTGTTATAACGGCAACTGCAATACAACCTGCTTTTAAGGACGGGGGCGAAAGCCCCCAAACAATCATGGCTTATTCAGACACAATAAAACAAACTACAAAAGTGGCACCGAAAACGCTCGGCAATCAGCTAGGGCGTTGGGCAATCAGCTTAGATTTCCCAGTAATAGAAATAGCAAAATTTACAGGCGCAACAAGACAGACTGTATACAACTGGTTTAGCGGGACGGATGTAACGCCTGCTTACCGCATGCGGGTTCAGTCCTTGTTGAACATTCTACAATCTAGCAACACAGCAGAAGAGGCGATGAGAAAATGCAACAAAGCTTAAACGAACACCCAGTAACACCAACAGCTTATACAGACCGTGAATTAGTTGAGTACGCTAGTCGCCTTGCGCATAAACAAGAACTACCTAAAACGTGGCAACTTGAACTAATTAAGCGTCTACAAAACAAGATAAACAACGGCATTTATTAACTCGAAAGGTTTCACATGACGTCGCAGGAATTCCTAGCGACTGTGCTACCGTCTTCGGGTAAATACTGCACCGTTGAAATAAGCACAGCAAAAAGAGAGCATGTATTCGTTGACTCCATAAACGAGTTGTACGACGCCGCTATGGCGTTTGATGCAAAGGGCTACAACGCTTTCTTTGCATTGGCTACGTTTGGGGCTAGCGAGCGCAAGGCTGAACACGCAGTAAAGATGAAGTCTTTGTTCTTGGATATTGATTGTGGAGCAGGCAAGGACTACGAGAAAAAAGTAGACGCTGTTAATGCACTAGCTAAGTTCTTAACCGACACTAACTTGACTGACCTAGGCTCGCCTTGGGTGGTAACGAGCGGTGGTGGGTTGCATGTGTATTTCCCATTTGCTGAAGAAGTAGATATTGCCACTTGGAAACCTGTTGCTGAGAACTTAAAGCGGTTGTGCAAGAAGCTAAAGTTCAACATCGACTATGCGGTTACAGGGGATGCGGCTAGGGTGCTACGAGTGCCCGACACGCACAACTACAAGCAAGAGAAACCACGCAAGGTAATCCTCAAGGCAGAGGGCGATATTTTTGACTTTGAAGCCCTAGCAAACCACCTTAAAGAAGCGATTGGCGAAGAGGCATACGAAGCAGTACCGCCATTGCAAATCCCCGGAAAACGCCCCAAAGCCGCTCCAACAGCCAATAGCGTCAAGCTAATAGAAAACAGCGTTACATACTTTAAAACTATCGGCGATAAGTGTGGGCAGATAAACTACTATCGTGAGAACGCTAGTAAAGACGGCATGGAGCCCTTGTGGCGGGGCATCCTCAGCATAGCTAAATTCTGTGATGACGGCATTGAAGAGGGCTTGGCGTTATCTGCGCTACATCCCTACGATACAGACCGCCACAACAGCAAATGGCGAGCGATTAAAGGTCCTTATGCCTGCCTAAAGTTAGATGAGACCAATCCAGGAGTGTGCGATAAATGCCCACACAAAGGCAAGATTACCAACCCACTAGCCTTGGGTCGGGAGATCAAGGTCGACAACGCTCCAAAAGAAGTTGTAATAGAGACAGAAAACTCCACGCCAGAAGCACCACAAAAAACCGTTACCCGCCCAACCCCACCCAAAGGATATAGCTACGGCTCTAACGGCGGTATCTTTATGGATAGGCTGATGGATGACGAGGACGGCAAGAAAACCCGTAAGCAAGTTATGTTGTTGTCTTACGACTTGTTTGCGGTTGACATCCTTAATAGCAACGGCGACCACTTAGTTCACCTCATGGCGTTTAGACCTGAAGGTGCGGTTGACGTACTGATTCCACAAAAATCCATTGTCAGTAAAGACGAGACAGTAAAAGCGCTAGCCAATCAAAACATCATTGCAGCATACGGTTCAGGTAACGACAAGAACTTGTTTGAGTACGTGCGTGGTTGCGTAGAGTTTGTTAGTGCTAATAAGCGTGCTATTAAAGTACCGAACAACTGCGGTTGGCAGGAAGACAAGTCGTTTGTATACAACAGCCATGTGTTTTACCCTGATAGCAGGGAAGTGTATGTACCAACCCCTGCGCTTGATAACATCAACTACTCGACCAAACCTACCGGCACGCTAGATAACTGGCGCAAAGTCTTCAATATGCTGATTGCTCGCCAAGAGTGGCAGGTGTTGGCAATGGCTTTGGTTGGACCGGCATCGTTGCTCATGAACTTTACCAAGTTCAACGGCTGTGTATACCACCTAGGTTCGTCTGAGTCAGGCACAGGTAAGTCGTTGTCGCTTGAGTTAGCGGCTAGTTTCTTTGGACACCCCGAAGGCTATCGTGTAACACAGAGTACGTCTATCGTTGCATCGCAACAGAGACAGGGTTTACTTAACAGTCTGCCGTTTATTATTGACGAGACCACCAGTAAGAGCCGTGAGGACTTTGAGTGGTTGCCTGAGTTCCTGCTTGATTTAACGCAGGGTAAGGGCAAAGACCGCATGAAGCAGGGCACCAACGAGGAGCGCATTAACACCTCTACATGGAAGCTACTGGTTCTGCTCTCATCCAATACGCACGTCATGGACTTCCTGTCAGGCGCTCGTAAGCATGCGTCTCAGGGTGAAATGTTCCGTCTGCTTGAGTTGCAACTGAGCAAAAAGCTGAAATGGTCTCCCGAAGAAGAATCTACCCTTGGCTTACTGAAAGAAAACTTCGGTGTTGTTGGTCAGGAATTAATTCGTTGGTTGGTAAAGAACCATGACGTAGCCAAGAAACTTGTCAAAGAAAATCAAGAACGCTTGAAGGTTGAATTTGAAGCCAATGCTGACGAGCGCTACTGGACTGCCGGTAATGCGTGCATCGTGACCATACTACAACTGCTTGGCAAAGACCACGCTAACCTAATCGACATCCCCAAGGGTCCAATTATTGATGTTCTGCGCCTCATGGTATACAGCGCTCGTGGCATTATTCATGGCAGTAAGCGTACCCCTGAAGACGTATTGAACGCATATACCCGTGAGTATTTTGGTAAGTTTGTGGTAGTCAAGGCAGTTAACGGCACCATCGACGCAACGCTAGGCGGTAGTGGCATGATTGATCAGTCGCTTACCCGATCTGACGTAGCAGGGCGTGTTGAGCATGGGTTTACGCCCGGACATGTGGAGTATTACATTGAAGAGCAACTGCTTAAAGCGCATTGCGTAACCATGAGTTATGGTTACAAAGACTTTAAGGAAGGGCTTGAGTTACTGCCAAACTACAAAATAAACTACCTTCGTAAGGACATGCTTTCCAAAACTCGTGGTCCTACCATGCGGGTTAACGTTATGCAGATCACTCGTCCTGTATCTGAAGAAGACATTGCGGAAAATTAAAGTGCACTATCCTTGGGTTAACACCCCCGTCAAGGGGGCTTTTTTTGTGCCTACTCTAAAGCTACAAGAAGTTAAAGAGATAGGCATCAGCGCCGCTATACATCACGGCGTTCTTGGTAAGGCAGAGTTTGGTACGTTTGGGGGTAAGATTGGCGTACTGTTTACTCGCGTTCGCTAATTAAATCTTTAGCCAACTCAATTCTTTCTTGGCGTATTTCATCTAATAGCCTGCGTTTCTCTGCGCCTGCCATATTTGGATCTGCCTTAACTTCACGCTCTTCCTTAGCCAACTCGCCCATACGTTGACGGAACTGACCGGCTAGAGGTGCAAGGCTTAACAAGTCTGCAAACTGGTCAGAGTAGGCTTCTGCATCTTTTTCACGCCCTTCTTCCTCAAGCTTGTTGTAGGTCTTCTTAGCCCGCTCAACGCTTTCTACATCTTTATAAGCCCTGTTAATCAAACCACCCGCATCTTTAGGTTGGAACACAGCACCAAACACAGGCAAATCACTAGCCCGCATTTCGGGTTTTTCTCCACCGGTACCGCCACCACCAAACACAGGGTTGGTCAACGAAGCAAGCGCTAATGGCAAGCCGCCGGTATATCCACGAACCAAGTATTCAATCTGCACAGGCGATAAGTATTCACCAAGGACAGGTATTTTGCCCGTGCCTTTGCCGATTAGCTTAGCAATTTCTGTTGTGTTTTGGTTAAAGCGCTCAGACGGATCCACATCTTTTAAACGTTCTCCGATAATGCTACGTCCTGTATAAAACGATTTATCCATGAGAACTTCAATTGGGGCTTTAACTGCCTGTGGCAACGCACTTGGTCCTAATGGAACGGCATTAACAACCATCTTACGTAAGGCATTAGCCGCTTCGCTTGCTGTTCTATCGCCCATCATTACATTGACAATAGCCTCTGGTAAAGCCTTAAATATGATACCCAACTCAAATGGAATAGGAATGCGTACTGGTTCATCAACTCCCGGTACATATACAAACCAGTTATTGTATCTTTCGTCATCGTTAGCATTTAGGTACGCCTCGTCTTCACTCATTATTAGGGCATACAGCATTGTGGCGCCAAACATCATAGCCCCACGCTGCCACAGTTTTTGTTTAATACGTAGTTTGTCTTGGAAAGTGCCTGTGCCTCTAAATGCTTTGTATAGAACATTAAAGCCTTGGATCTGCGCATTAAGGAACGGCACCATCGTAGACAGCAAGAACAAGCTGGCGGATGTACCACGTTGGCTAAATGGCATTAACTCATGCGTAGCCAAGATTGCTTCCATCTCAGACAAGCCCTGTCTGCGGTAGTTATTAAACGATACTTGACGCGTTGCAGCATCACCCTGCATTGCCATGATGTCTGCCTTAGCAAACCAATTATTAATCTGCCCTTTTAGCCCTGACTTACCTGCTAGCTGTAGCATCATCTTCTGTTGGTCTTCAACAGTTCCGGTAAATACGTTGCTGCTTATTAGACCAAAGCGTGTTATCTCGCTATCTATGGTCTCACCACGTATTGCTTTTGGTAGTGTCTTGGCAATCTCTCTTAAGGAAGAAAGCACAGGCGCAGTATCAACACCGCTTGCCATAACAGCAATAAACGGATCACGAATAACCTGACGAGCAGCATACACAGGGCTTCTAGTTACCCAAGTGCGCAAGAGTCTGGCTGGTATACCCATAATATTGACTGCCCCCGGCACGCTCGTGTTTACTCCCGCTAATCCTTGGACTACAAATTCAGCCGGTACGCCTACAGTATCGGTGTCAATCTCAACATAGCGTCTACCATCGTCGTTCTCATCAACCGGCTTAACGTAGAAACGAATAACTTTATCACTAGCTGGGCCTGTGCCTTTACGAATATAGCTGCCCGGTACAGGCTTGTCGTTTTTCATCCGTGGCTTAACTAAGCCAAGTTCATTTAAGCTAAACGCTGTATTACGTGTGGCTAAGTTGCCCAACGCCATATCAATCAACAGGCTGGTGTTTTGCAAAGCACCGGTATAAATATCAACAATACGCTCATCGTCTCCTGCCAACTCGTGCAGATATGGCTGGTCTTTTAAGTTACCAACCCGTACACGTGGAGCACCACCAACATCAAGCACTACGTCGCCATTTGCATCTTTACGATAGAACGGAATGTAATCGTTGTACTTGGTAAGTTCTTTGGCAAGCGATTCAGATATGCGCCCTGTCTGTACCAAGAAATCCATTAAGTCTTTGTTGTACTGGTCGTATACCTCGTCTGCCTTCTTAAAGGTGTCCATTAACGTTGGGTTGGCTTTCATAGAAACTTCAAGCGCTTTAATAGCCTTTTCAACATCCTTGGTATCTTTGAAGTTCAACTTGTCTAAGCCAACACGTTTAGCACGCTTAGCAATACGATAAACGCTGTATGAGTTACGCACGCCCTCAGCATTACCCCACTTAGCACTACTTAATATCTCAGCAAGCTGTTTTAGGTTAGCCCCTTTAACGGACTCAATAACATACTTGGTACCGCCTTTTTCCTGACGTAGTTTAGGCACGCCGTTTGACATAGCAGCATTAGTCCAAGCATAACGCTGGTCGTGCATATTAATGTAGTACTTAGTCTGTAGGGCGCTAGAAGACTTTTCGGCGGCTTTATTAGCGTATACCTGTTCTAGTCCGGCACTACGGCTAACAAACAATTGCTTAATGCGCAAACCTAAATTATTGCCTAGGGTTCTATCTCTTAACGACTTGTTTTGTACAAGTATCTTTTCAGCGGCTTGCTTAAAGCCTTCTCCTGCCGCACCATACTCGGCAACACCAACACTAAACTGGATTTCTCCGTTGCTCTTTGTATAAACACCGGGAGCAAACTCATTAAAGTTGTTTCGTGCATCTCGTAAAATCTTGTATACATCACTTGTAGATACATCAAGATCAACACCCATCTTCCGCAGTGCAGCACGAACTGCGCCAACTAAAGCCTTAATAAACTCATTCGCTTTTGCCAAGAAGTTCTTGTCTGGTCGTGCCTCTTCAACGTGGGCAATAACTTCACGCAATGCTTTATTAGCGGCTTGCTCGTCCGTGTCCCCTGCACGCTTAGCGGCAGCGTAGGTAGCAGTAGCTTCTTCGCTAACACCTAATTTATCCGCAAGCGCAAATACCCCACCATCTTGTTTAGCAACACGTTTTGCTAAGGCAGTCATCCCAGCTTCGCCAAGCAAAGTCTCAACGCCCAAGTGTCCAGTAATCTCGTGGGCTAGTGTGCGTTGGAAGTCTTTAACATCTGCGTGGGTGCCGGAAACAACAAACACACTACCGTCTGGCATTACACCACCACGGATGCCATCAATCTGGGCTTCTGTATAGCCTTGGGCTCTTGCCTGTTCTTTAACTTTTTCAGGCACGGTATCAAACAACAGAATATCTAAACCTTTAGGTATCTTCACGCCTGCCAAGGCTTTCTTAGCTTCGGCTTTATCAAGGCGCTTCTCTCCGGCAACTGCTTCAATACGTGGCTTAAACGCGCCGCCAAGCATGTTCATAAAGCGACGGTACTTATCTACGTCAATGCCAAATGCTTCAGCTTCCTGCCGTTCAACTTCCCCAAACGTAGCTTCTCTAATCTCAGTCTTTAGCCGCGCAATAGTGCGCTCCATATTTGTTTTTTGCTCTTCGGAAAGCTTTTCGTTTTCCATGCGGTCCTGCAATTCCGCAATTTTGGATATAGCGCTACGAACAAACACGGGAGTATTTTTATATAGTCTACGTTCTGCTATTTCTTCACGTTCTTTTAACGATCTACGAACCAAACTATACGATTCAGGAGCCACACCGGCTTTAGCAAACTTACCAGCTTTCTCCATTTTCTTTTCAGTTTTGGTTGGCTTATAGCGTTTTGCGCCTTGCTCTTCTTGCGCTTTGCCAACAACCATACCAATACGACGAGCATTAAGAATCTCGTCAAACGCTTTAATTTCTTTTTCTAGTGCTGCTAATTCTTTAGCAAGTTTTGGACGCTCTGCTTGTGGGGCTCTCTTTGAATCCAAGCGCTCTTTAACATAGTTAAACCGGTCGTTCTTTTCTTTACGGACTTTAGCAAGTTCAATTTCCGATATACGACCAACCGCCCTTTCATCGGGCGTTGCTTTGGGCTCAACTTGCCCAAGGTCTTTCTTAAGCTTTTCTTCTTTTTTCTCTTCTTCAGGCGTTGTAGCCTTCTTAATTTCTGTTACCTTGGTAGGTGGTCTTATACCTAAAATTACGCCCTGAAGTTTCTCTTCAATACCAAGAATAAGGTTTTCTGCTTTGCGGTAGCGAGGTGTGCCTTCCTCCATTTCTACCATGGAGTTCATTACTTTGGCAATGCGTGCGTCTACTCTGTTTTGCTTAAACGCATTATTTAGTTTTTCACGAGATTTTTTGTAGTCTTCAACCGCTTTTTTGTATGCCTCTTGCTGTTTCTTATTCATTGTAAGGCTACGACGCTCAACCATCTCTTTGTAGAACTGGCGAGCAAAATTAAACGGCGCCTGTACAGCATCGTATCTGTGGGGTAGTGCAGCCTGCATTTTGGCTTGAGGTTGAAACTCTTGTTTCTTGCCGGGTAAACCAAGACCGGTTACACGTTTAGCTTGCGCTTCTGACTCGGCAATTGACTTTTTAGTTTTCTCAATGTTATCAAGCAGTTTTCTTTCTTGGGCTTGAGCAAGACGCAATGCTTTAATCTGCTTTTGGGTACGCTTCTCCTCAGCAATACGTTCTATAGCACGAATCTGGTTTGTAACAATGTTTTTCTGTTTCTCAAAAGCTCTTAGAACAGGGCTGTATACATCTTTGCCTTCTCTACGGAACTTGTTAATATTTTGAATGCGCTTAAAGTTTTGCTCAGTAGCACGAATTGTGGCAGTTTGATCTGGGAAAAACTCCATCTGCCCGCCGGGCATCTGTTTACCTTCTTTGGTATACGGAACCCTAGTAGTCAGCGCCTCTTCAATATTAGTTATGGCGTCATTAATATCACGCAAGTCAGGTTCAAGACCAGCAAGCACCCTGTCTGCTTGTGCTTCTGTAGCGTTAACAAGTCCGGGTATATTTTTAGTTACACCGGTTGATGTAACACCTTCTCTGTCTATTGTGCGCTTGCCTTCTGCAAGCATGCGCTCTGCCTTTTCAAATACGGCACGCTGTTCTTTGCTTAGATCGCTTTGTAAAACACGGTCTAATTTACGGGCAAGACGAGTAATGTCATCGGCTTCAACATCGGTTGGACGCTTTTTACCTGTGTCTTTTTTACGCCCTTCTTCAAACAAATCACGGGCTGTTTCTCTAGTTAATTCACCAAATTTACGTTTTTTAGAGGTGTACTCTGCTTTTAAGTTTTTAACAAAGTCACCAACATCTTTAAACTCTTCACGACTAAAACCTGTCTTAATTTCGCCTTCACCTGATGGGAGTGGGGCAAACTTAAACCCAGCTTCCTCTAGTGCAGTACGCATTGCTGTTTCAGGCGAGGGCTCACCGGCTTTCATCTGGGCAGCAAGTTTTCCTGTAGCACGCTGAATTTTGCCGCCCATCAACGACTCAATTTGATCAACAATATCAGCACGTTCGTTATCACTTAACGGTTTTTGTGCCTGTGCTAAACGGGTAAAGTTAATATTGTTTACGGTTGCTTCAATATAGCGGTCAAGTAACTTACGAGCTTTAATCGCTTTAGTTTCTTGGGAACCTGTTGCCATAGCTGGGTTTGTACCGCCAAACCGTTCACCCTTACGCATGCTATCAATAACATCAGTAAGGTCCAGCATGATGTAATCACGCATCATATCGGACGAACGAACTGCTTCTGTTGGAGTACGTTTGCCTTTTGGAATAGCTTCAGCAAATGCTTGACGCGCTTTAAATACTTCGTCTAATGCGGCTTGTAGTTTTTTACCAGCAGCCAATACTTCAAGCGAACGCCCTTCTTTTTCTTCAGAATAAAGCATTTGCCCACGACCTTTTGCCTTAGCTTTGGCTTTAGCTTCTGCGTCTGCAAGCAGACCTTCGTAGTATTTAACGGCATTATCTAAGCCTTTTTTGGCTTCATCTAGCTTTCTTATCCGTTTGTACTCCGTGGCTCTTTGTTCTGGCGTAAGTCTTTGATCTACTTTCTCAGGCTCAGTGTATGCAGACACCAACTTATCTACGAGGTATGTCTCGTATTCTTCTGGCGTCATGTCCTCTTTAAACTTAGGCTTTACTGCACCACGTTGCCCTGCGGCAATCTCAGCTTCGGTTAGCCCTGCTAACTGCTCTTGCTCAACAATGTCTTTAGATATGGCTTCACGCTGACGGCGTTCTTCTGCCATACGTTTCTCATATTCAGGATAGCGCACACCTTCTTTGGTTTCTTCAAACAGACTAGCTTGCTCTGCTGGACCTCCGGGCATCTGCATACCTGTGTACTGCGACTGCATTTCTTTGTACTTTTTAGTTAAATTACCCAGCGCCTCTAGGTTGCCAGTTTCTCTGGCTTTGTTAATTTGAGCAAGAACAGTAGATAAGTCTTTTGCAGTAGGCGCTTGAGCAGGCACAGCTTTAATAGCTTCTAAGCGTGTCTTTAACGTATCAAGGGTCTGATTGTTTGTAGCAATCTGTTGCCGAATAGGTTCTGCTGCCTCTTCGTCGTCTTTTTTCTCAGCGTCTTTAAGCTGTTTATTAAGCGCTTTAGTTTCAGCAGTTATCTTGGTAATGCGTTGCCCAAGTTTGTCTGGTTTTAATTCGTTTAGTGCGTTTTGTATTGTTCTAGCTTGATCGCTAAGGGCGGCTAGTTTATCAACGTCTGTTTCTTTAGCTGCCGTGGAGCGTAGTTCGTCAAGCTGTTGTTTAAGGACACGCTCTTGCTCAAAAATCTCACGGCGCATCTGCGTAATATTTTCTTGCTTTTGCTCAGGGCTAATAACAGGAGGCTTTTGTTCAGCGGCAATATCCGCCATTTGCTGTTCAGCGGCACGGGTAGCGGCAAGTTCTTCGCTAGCTTTTGCTTCTTTTTCAGCTTCTAGGCGACGCCCTTCAGACTTAATCTGGCTTCTTCTAATGGCGGTGCCGGGTACAGCCAACGTGCCACCAAGCGCTACACCACCAATAAAACTTTCAAAATACTCGTCTCTTGCTTCTTTATCAGTAATACTTAGTCCGGCTTGTAAGCGCTCTAAAAGTTGTTGTGCAGCTTCGGTAGTACCTTCAATACCTGCGACTTTACCGCTCTGTAGTGCGTATGCGCCTGTTGTTTTTAGTATGTTTTGTTCGGCAATCTTCTTAGCCATCTCTGGCGTAATCTCTTTACCAGCCGCACCAAAGATTCTGCCAATACCGGGGATCATGCGGAACGACACAATATCCAAGGCAGCCTGTGGAACGGCAGCGGCACCAGCCGCTATCAAATCGGTATCTTTAAGTTGTTTGCCTTCAGCTACCTGACGGCTAATGTTTGAGGCAGTAAATTGACCTAACGATGCAAGACCAGCTAGACCAGTACCAACCGCAATAGGAGCACCACCAAGTGCTGCTGCACCACCAAGAACAAGCGGGGCTGCCGCATAGGGCACGCTACCGCCTAGGGTTTCTTTAAACTTCTCAAAAGGCGCTTCAGACCAACCTTCTTCCGTTGGTTTAAATACTTTTTCTCTTTTCTTTTCGTATTTTTGCGCTTCTTTTTCGGCTTCTTCTACATCTTTTACGCCGGTTCTGCCTTTAAGGCGCTCAAAGTCTGCTTTAAGTTGCTCAAAACTAGCTTTAGCTGCGCCCGTAAATCCCGTATCTGGTTTGATAGGTGGAGCAAATGCGTCTGGAAACTGTTGTCTTGCCTTTGCTAGTGCCTCGCTTTGAGACATTCCTTCCGGAACTTCTACGAATGACCCACTAGGTAGACGCAAATATGGCATAGATTTTCACTATAGTTTTTAGTAGCTGGCGGTGCTACTTCAATGTACCAATTACATCAGCGCCTTGTCCCGGAAGTGTAGCATATAAACCTTGATTGTTAATAAATCTAAAGTAGTTGTCAAAATCGCCATACTCTTTTTGTTTTGATTTACTTAACTTATTAAATTGTTCTAATGCTTTTTCTCTTGAAACAATATCTGTTTTACCAATCGATGGGAAAAACCTAGCCATTTCTGGATTTTTAGCCAAGAACTGCGCATTACGCATAGCGTCTGTACCTTGATTAAGAATTCCCATTTTGTACTGAAGATCGCCTGCACGGTATTTAGCTTCGTCAGCCAACTGCATATATTTAAGCGCAGCTTCTGTATTACCTTTAGCGTCAGCAGCACGGGCTTTAGCCAAGTTCATGTCGTATTCATTAGCCAAACCTTCAACCGCACGTTGTTCTTTACGAGATGCTGCGGCTGTTTGAATTACTCCTGGTAATCCCGCAGATACACCTTGCGCTAAACCGGGTTTGCTTAATAAACCTTGGGCTATGTTCATCAACGCTTCGCCACCACCTTGTCTTTTTAACTGCGCAAGACCTTCACGCTGTTTAGCGCCCAAACCTTCAAGCTTGCTGTAGTAGTCTTGCTGGTTAGCTTTTATTGCGTCCAAATAAGACTGAAGCCCACTCATACCACCAGTTTGAGAAGCAGCGGCACTGGGAGCAGCACTAGGAGCAGGGGCAGGAGCAGGAGCAGGAGCCGCGGCAGGCAAATTAGCCAAAGGAGCACGAATACCTCTGGTAGACTCTCTTTGTAACTCACGTAATTGCTCTGGTGTCTGAGGTATTACAGGCGGTGTTTTGCCTTGACGCATTAAATCTACGTCTTTTTCTGTGACTTTATTGCCCGGAGGTGGTGTAGCTTTTTTACCCCGCATAATGTCTGATAAATACGTTTCCGAAGGAGTGTATAGGCTATCTCGTAGACGCTCAAAGAAATTACGCCCTTCTTTATCTTTAACTATTTGCTCGTTATCTTCGCCGTTAAACGCAATAATCCCGCCATCAGCCATATCAACAGTGTCCATATTGGGGGCAGGCAAACTAGCCAAACCACCCTCAGCAGCCATCATGGGCATCTGTCCCGGCATGGGTTGTCCCATCATGGGACTAACGGCTTCTTCAGCTAATAACTTATCTTTAACGCTAGGCTGTTGCATCTGGGCTTGTGCTTGAGCGCCCTGCATGGCGGTGCGTAGCTTCTTACGCCCCATAGCTTCGGTCATCGCAACATACTGTGGAACATCTATGCTTTTGCCAGCCAACACATCAGCCAACTGCGAGTCGCTCATTTTGCGAGCGGTGTTCATAATCTGCTGAATGCTTCCCGATGGCATGCCACGAGGCGTAGAGTCAGGCTTTAATAGCGCAGATAGCCCTGCTGGCATGGGATTAGGAGAGCCACGTCCAGCAGCCATGGCTGGCGACGTTGCGGGTGCGGAAGGAATAGCCATAGTAAGTCCTTAACTAAATGCTTTATAAGCGCCCAATGCGCCAAGACCATAGCCCAAAAGCTGTTGCCCAGTACTAGGCTGGGCTTGATACGACTGTGTCGTAGTACTTTGTAAGGGTAAACCCCTAAGCATTGCGTTCATAATGCCGAGCTGCATGTACGGATATTGTTGTGCCGTAGCGTAATCTTGAATAGCTTGATTAATCTTCTGCTGTTCTTGAGCTTGTTGCTGAGCGCCAACTTGGCTTTGTAAATTCAATATGCCTGTTTGTGCGCCAAGCTGTTGCTGACCTAACTGTCCTAAAGCACCAGCCGCCTGTGTAGCCTGACCCATACCTTGCAGTCCAGCACCGATACCCTGTAAACCTAAGTTAGCGCCAAACTGTTGTTGGCGTTGTGCATCTTCAAAGGCTTTTTGTGAACCTGTTGCTGCAATGCCTTGTAGCTGACTTTGTAACGAACGCTCGGCTTCAGCTTCTGCAATTGCTTGACGGCTACCGCCAAATGCACCAGCACCAATAGCTTGTCTAGCACGCATCGGAGCAGCAAGCTGATAGTCACGTAACGCCTGTGATTTCTGATAGTCCACCACGTTTTGCATATATGGCGACATATATGCTTGGGTCATAGCTGGGTTTGTAACTTGTTGTGCATATTGCTGACCATAACCAGCGGCTTGTCCTGCCAAACCAAGAGAGCCTAAACCAGAAGCACCAGCTAATTGTGATCCAGCCTGAAGTTGTTCAGGTGCTTGTAAGGCAGCAACTCCCGCTTGGGCTTGCTGTTGAATGGGGCTAAACGGTGCTACGTACGCATCTACGTCCGTGCTGTAAGGCTGATAAGGTCTAAAGCCAGTCTGTTGTCCTTGGTCGTTATATGTGTAAATCTGTTTCTGAGTGGACTCCAGCATGTTCTCCACATACGGGCGAGCATACTCAGGGATATTAGCTGTCTGGGTAGTAGAAGTTTGAGGCTGACCACCGCCACCCCCGCCACCAAAATGTGGTGTGCGTCGACCTTCGTGAGTCCAACCGCTGTGTTTTGATCTTAAGATGCTCATAATTTAACTTCCACCAAAATAGCCTTTTCTTCAAAACCAAAACGCTTCCACAGCCTAGCTATGGCTTCTTTTGCAACCCCTTGTATCTTGGTTGCACCGTTGGCTTTAAATATGTCGGACATTTGTTTAAATGTATCTGGATTTGTTACTAATTTTCCACCTATTGCAGTTACAAAAGCAACTCTGTCATTCGGATAATTCACAAAATTTACAGTTGCCGCACCATGTACAACATCACTCTCATCTACTGCCACTAACAACATCCACTGCCCTGTTACTAGGTATACCTTAATCTGATCTGTTGTGTATTCTGCCCCACCAAACTTCTCTTCAGCGCTTTTAATATGCGCCTCTACCTGCCCCCACATCTGGTTAACAAACTGCGTAGGGATGGGCACGACTTTTATGTTCATGCGGGCATAAACCTACCTGTATTTACTGCTGGAGCCTGCTTCTTTTTACCTGTACGAGCTCTACGTACTTTGTCCATCATGCTGTATAGTTTCCTAGCACCAGCGTCAGTAGAGCCGTTACCCAAGTGAGATACAACATCAGCGGGTACAACAAACTCACCATCAGCTAAGCGGGCAGGACGTTTGTTAGCAATCGTGGCAGGGATAGAGTCGCTCATGCCATCACCGGGACCTTTTAACATACGCCCACCATCTGAGTAGCTACCTAAACTAGCAATACCACCACTTGCACCAGCTACTGCTGGCAAATCTCCAAGCGAAGTCATGGCTGGGTTTAACGCACCAATACCAGACATATTTGCCCCGTAACGAGCATTGTTAAGCTGCGCTAGAGCCGCATTATATGGATCAAGGCTGTTAATTGTGCGCTCAGCAGTCAAAGACGCACGCTTTTTCTTACGTGTATCTCCGCCACCAGCCATCAACATAGGGCTAGAACGCTCATACGCTGGGGCTTCAGAAACCATTTCAGCACTTACTGGGCGTTGAGTTGGGGTGGCGTATTGAGTCTTGTCAATCATGCCCTGTGGATATAAACCGCCTTGAGGATTCATTGCCGTATTCATCATAGACATACGCTCTACAGGACCACCAGCTTGATACGCATCCATTAAACCGCCACCCGCTGCATAGCGTGTATATTGGGCTCTGTAATATGGGTCTGGCTGTGGTGGGGTATATCCTTGGAAATCAGGCGATAAAGTAGCTTGGCGTCTGTAAGGCTCAGCACCGGGTATTTCTTCTGGTTTTTCGCCCATAGCCCCGCCAATACCGGGTGCGGCAAGCATAGCTGTTTTACCCATTAAACCAGCCGTTTGATAGGAACTAGTTGGGTTAACTACGTTTTGTGGACCTGCACTTGATGCAAGTTGTCTGTAGGCATCCCCTGTTTCAGGATTTATACGCATGCCTTCTGGTGCAGCCGGAGGAGTTCCGGGCGGAGTTGGAGCAAGATTTGATGTTGCTTGTTGTGCCGCTGTTGATTGTTGTGCAGCTAGTTGATCTGCGGGAATGGTTTGTACTCCACCTTCTGGTAACGGCACACTGGCTAATTGCGAACCAGCATCAACTGCCTGATACACGTTGTCATATGCACCCATACCGCCAGAGATAGCACCGCCTAAACCGCCCATTAAAGCGCCTTTGCCAACGTCTCCGCCTCTGAGTCCTGCTCCAAGAGCACCAAAACCAGCACCAGCCAAACCACCAGCCAAAACACCACCAAGCGTACTTGCAGTACCCGCAGCCATACCAGCACTACCTAAAGCACCAGCCAAAGCAGGAGCGGCGGCGCCAGCAGTAAAGTACGTAGCGGCAGCCATAGCCACCATTGGGAGAACATCGTCTAAAAAGCCTGCTTCTGGTAAACCTGTTTCTGGGTTAACTGTTAATGTGCCACCTTTAGCTTTAGCAAGCGCCTGCAATCCATGAACTTCTTTTGGAGTCATGTGGACAAGCATTGTGTCTTTGCCACGCCCTTTATCTCGAACGTGATGCGCTAGATTGTGTAAGCTCATAGGCGTACCTTGGGGTTATTTGGTGTCAAGTTTATCATTAATATAGCGCCGAAACAAACGTTATTGAGCCAAGCGCAGACGGAGTTGCAGGGTATGCCATTGGGGTTGTTTGAGCAGCTTGAGAGTACATATAAATTCCTGTTGCACCGCCAGATGACGCAGCTTGAGTAGTGCCCCACCAAAGACCTACTTCATCGCCCGCATTTAATGCAAACACTACCTCTGAATATCCTACTACATATGTAGGAACTCCCACACTTTTACGGGCTCCTACAGTAAAAATAGTGGTTGAATTTGCTAAATCAGCGGCAGATGTAGAGCCGTTAATCCGTAACCAAACTATAGCGTCATGAGCTGCATTGTCATTATTAGCAAACTGTAGGCTGTAAGTTATTTTATAGATGCCCGCTACTTCGGCGGTTGCCGTATAACTAGGGTTTAGAGTAAAGTAGTTGCCAAAAGTAGTTGTGTCCCAAAGAACAATCGTGGCTGTGTTTGTTGCAGTTGCATACTGAAAATTAGTATACGAAGCTTCAATAAAAGGAAACTGCAAAAGCCCACCTCCAGACGGAGATAACAAAGATGCCATGCCGTTATCAATCTGGTTGAAGTACAAACGCAGAGCGTTATTAAGCTGGTCAACGTATTGCTGACGGTAGTCTACTGGCGCAACCAGCAGATTAGGTGCTTTTGGCGGGCGAAGGGGTGCGGCTCTAGTAAGTGTCATCTGCGACCATCATTCCTAATATCAATACGGGGGCTACCTAGCTGCCATGCTACACCCAAGGTATTTGACTCAATCCTAAAACTCATCTGGCGAGCCCGTAGGCGGGTATAGACCTGCCCATCAAACTCCTGTACGTCATAGGTACCTCGATTAGCGTAGTTCTGAGCGCTAGCAACTTGTGGGTTATCAGCAGTGCCATAAGGCGCACCAGAATTTCTACGTGGACGCACAGTCATTGTGACGTGGGGTTGGTTTACGTTAGAGCCGTTAAAGGTCAAGTCAGGCAATATGCGCCATACAAACCCGAAGTTATGCCCATCGCCAATATCAAAGTCAGAAGACTGAATATAGGCTTCAATCGGTACTGGGGTTAACCCTGATACGTCATCAACGTTGGCTTCATGGTAAAGAATGCGGTTGTTAACGCCGTCGGCTGCCATTGGGTATTGGCGTAAACCAGAGTCTAGCCAAGCAGTGCGGTTCATTGTTCCGTAAGCCCATACCCGCTCAAGGTAGTTATAGATAACGTAGCTGTCTATGACATCACTGTCTTGTGAGCAATAGAACCACCACACTTCGCTGTATGCCTCGTTAGAAGCAGCAAATACTTGGAAAGCTTGGTCTTTATTAATGTCATCAAAAATAAACTGCCAGATAGCACATGGTAGGGTTTCTACACGACCAGAATACATGAAAAACTTATCCGTACCCATCCAGTAAGTGATGTTGTTAATGGTTATTGCTGAGTTAGGCGACATAATTGTGATGTTGTCTTGCAGCAACTGAAAGCCCCAGATGTAGGGTGGTCCTAGGTACTGCATAGAATAGATAGCCGCATCAGACCAAACCAAGATCTCCTGACGGGTTGAGCGAGCCATAATAATGGTCGAGCCAATGTTTAAGCGATATTCACCAGACTGGTTTGTAGCGGCAGGCACCCACTGATATGGGTTCTCTTGGTCTGACCAGCGTACTAGTAACGGGTCAAAAGTTGTTTCGGCATCAAGAGGATCATATGGGTTGGCACCAAACGCAATAACAAAGCGCTGAATAGCAGAGCCAATAATTTGATTGGTTTGATTTGGCACAAACTGCCCTTGGAAACCTTGTGCAGTAGAAACTGTTGCTAAGTCTTGTGCTCGTACAGTTATACCAGCGGTAGCATCCCAGTAGAAAATAGCACCGCCACGAGGGGCAATAATTAAGTCTTCACCAAAGTTATCGTTAGACCATAAGCGCAACTGCTGACCAATACCTACATCTGCCGCAGATCCCCAAGGACGAATGCCATACTGAGGATAAGCAACCACATTACTACCGCCACCAAGCATGCCGTAAGTTGCCGTTTTTTGAATGGTAATGGTGTATGTATTGGCGTCAACATAAGTAAGTTCAAACGTAGAATTAAAAAAACTAGCTGCAATGGTATCAAGTGGGTGCCCATAAAAACCAATACCATTAGTAGTGGTTGGGAAAGCAACGGTTCCTGAGAAGCCAAAAGTAACGGCTGTACTATTTACTGCCGTAGCACCTAAAAATGCCACCCAAACATTTGAAGCCGTACCTGATCCAGTACCCACACCCGTTGCCGTAAAAATGGTTCCAATGGCATTAGAAGCAGCGCCAATCAGAGTAAAGTTAGTAGACCCGCTACCAGTAGAAACAATTTTGTATTGCTGCCCTACAACAAAAGAACCAGCGCTAGTTAAATACCCATGCGCATTCTGAGTTACTGTAACAACGTTGCTACCAGCCGACATTGAGAATGGGTTTGCGCCAAGGGTTACAGGCACAGTAGGAGACCACGGACCAGCGCCCCATCCATTATTAACGGTAAATACGTCGTTACCTATTGGATATAGGTATTGGATTGTTACTGTCCCACCCCCAGTACCAGTAGAAGATGCGGTTGCAGAGGCAGTAATCCGGAAAGACTGAGACGTTATAACTGCCGTTATAGTATATTCACCTTGAATAGTTAAGCCGCCAACCGTAGTAGTGCTTGTTAAAATAACAAAATCGCCAACATTCGGTACGATGCCGCTAACAGAATCTGTTACGGTAACTAGATTAGAACCATCAGTAGTAGAAAAAGGGTTAGAGGTTAGCGTTGTGGTGGTATTACCAGCGCTATTTAAACGTAAGGGTGTTACGTCGTTGTAGTTACCGCCGTTCTCAATATAGTATTTTTTACTGGTGCCAACGCCCAATAAGTTTGAGCCAGCCAAAGTAGCCCAGTTCCACAAAGCACGGCACACACCAACAAACGTATTATTAGATAAACGTACCCAACCACCAATTTTTTCAGGAAAGCCAGAACGAAAGCGCACTTTGTCGCAAGCATACCAACCGCCCTCGTTGGAGTAGTCAGTACC
>Ga0315909_10002444_pt1 | contig 23782 bp, 54 predicted proteins | sample LakEriMetagenome_11_FD_203527 | JGI IMG/M metagenome (GOLD analysis project Ga0315909, IMG submission 203527) | Freshwater fungal communities from buoy surface, Lake Erie, Ohio, United States - Buoy 2 MA125 | ecosystem: Environmental > Aquatic > Freshwater > Lake | place: USA: Lake Erie, Ohio...
GTATCGGTCATTGGTTGAACGCAGACAGCGACAACGCTTTGAGCAAACTGGAATTTCTACAGATGGGTACGAATTGAATGGTGGGGCCATCACCGCACTACGCCAAGCCATTGCAGAGGCAGAGAATATATCAAAGGAAATTTTGAAAATAATAGAGTAAAAAATTTGGGTAGCGAGAAGCATTGGTGACTTCAGCAGACTGTAAATCTGTCGCCTTAGGCATACGGGGTTCGAATCCCTGGCTACCCACCAATAATAGGTGAATAATGGAACTAGAAGCAAAACACTATGATACGATAATGGACTGCCTCGATGAGTTTGATTTTGAGCGAGTCCATACCGTAATGAAATACCTCAATTGGACTTGGTCCGATGTAAAGGGAGTGCCAGAAATAACTGACCTCCGTAAGCATTGTAGGAAGTATCTACAAGAAGTGATTCGTGGTGCATTAGAACGAGAAAAAGAAGGTGGCCAATATATCATGGGCAGCGGTGGGTTTCGCTTTGAATCCAAGGTATATCCAGATGGTTTTCTATGGCTAAGAATGTCCTTTGATATTGCTGATTGGGATAACTCAGAATGATAGTCTGTATATGCCGCCAGATAGATGACCAAGACTATACCAAAGAAGAATTAAAAGAGATTATAATGGCTGATAATTTCCAATGTGGCCAATGCCAATTATATTATGAATTAGGGCTAGACCAAGACAATGGACAAGAATAAGTAGGTAGTAACCAGATTGTAGTAATCCACCTGAAATCCGATGCCTGGCGTATATAAAGAAAAAAACTGTAAATTCTGTAATAAACTCTATCGTAAGAGAGGGTTATACTGTAGCCAATCGTGTGCCTCATATGACCGAGAACCAACCGATGCTCAGCGAAAGAATATGCGAAAGGTTGCGATAGAGTATAATCAAACACCTGAAGCCATCGCTAAACAAAAACAAATCAATACACCGCTCGCCTCTCTGACCGCTGATGATTACGCAATAGAGATTCCAGATATAAAGACCTTAGATGATTTTACCGATTATATTGACGGTTATAATAAGGCAGAGGATTGGTAATGTCCCGATCAGTAAATTTTCAGTATAATTCGAAGATTTAATGATAAAATGTCCCGATCAGTAAATTTCTATAAGTTAGTAACCACTCACATACTGTTGTTCCTATACAACACACCCCCTTGACAATCCCTCCAACCATGTTATACTCCCACCATTGAATAACGGAGATATTATGCCTAGATTTTCTGATGACCTAAATGACAACCTGCGTGATTTTGCCGAAGATGCTGAAGCCATGGGTTTCGATGAGCTTGTGAAGCAGATTGAGGATGATGAGGATGACGATATGATGTTAGCACTAGGCCCTCGAGCTTTTGGTCCTGATGCTGGTGACGATGATTGTGATGGTCTATTCTATTGGGATTTGAAGTAATGCGAAAGAAGCGTAATGACCGAAATTATGTCCTATACCGTGTGACAGCGGATGGGCAAGAGTATATCGGTTTGACCGTGGCAATTGGCCGTGCTTTTCTCCGCTCGGTAAAGGTACGGTTACAGAAGCACTCGAGTCGTGCTAAATGTGAGAATAAAGCCTGGGCCTTTTGTGAGGCGCTCCGGGTTGCTGAGAGCGTAGAGTATGAGGTATTAGAGGTTGTGCGTGGTCGTAAGGCAGCCTACCAATTAGAGCGTGATTATATTCGCCAGTATAACCCTGAATTAAATACTTTTTAAACTGGATATACTGGAAGTAAGTGAGTGCATACTAACCAAATAGCTGTTGTATCGGCGCAACAACCCACCAAATAATGCTTGCTTTCCTGGCCGACCGTGTTAATATGGTACCGTTGATTGATTGATTGGAGAATATATGAGAGATAATGCTGATTTGATTCCTGTAAGCCCCGCTGTGATCCTGCGAATTTCACCAGAGCGTGCCATGAATATCGCCGCCGCTAATGTTCGCAACCCTGATTCCATCGGCTCGCTAATTGCATCCTCTACTAAAAGAATTCAAAAGCTAACCGATGAAATTGAACGGTTAGAAGCCATGCTTTGTGTATATGACCTAGAACCAAAAAAAGTAAAGGTTTCAAAGCGTGTCGCAAAAGTCCCGAAGTATGCTCGTGGAGTGACCAAGTGATTATCTTAGAATTCGCTACGCTGTTCCTTGGCTGCACCGCTATTGTCCTTATAATGAAACCTTGGAGTTTAAATTGAGAACCAAAGTAATTATTGAAGGGTTGAATAATACCCAAAAGTTCCGTGCCATAATTAATGAAATTATGGTCGGTGATTGCCAAGTGAAAGACCTGATGAGCAGTCGCTTTCCCCACCAAGCGCAAAGGGCCGCAGTATGGGAAGCGCTTGTGGAAATTGCCATGCGAAAACGCCATGGAGTGAAGATGATTGGTTTTGCTGGTGTTCGCCAAGGTTTTAATGTTCAAGTTGATTTAGTTTAAGGAGTATAATATGGGTATGTTTAAAAGCCTAGTGATTGAAATATGTGAATTATATAAACAGGGACTGGATGCACCCACCATCGCATCCATTCTGAATATGCCAGTCCATGAAGTGGGCTATGTGATTGATGAATATGCTGAGGAGTTCTGCGAATGATGCTAGTGATTGAAACCCAACGCTACGAAAATTATGGCACCGAAACCGACCCGTATTGGAAGGCCAAGGGTGGATCGTCATATAAGATCCTAGGCGTACCAACCAATGCTGACCAGAATGAGGTGGTTAGCATGGTGCGTGGAGAGATTGAAACCAACAATGCTTTCCTGCAAGAAACCATTATTGGTTATGGTATGGAGGCGGACGATTACCTGTCCGACTTTGAACGCTCGCAGCTAGAATATGATGGCGACATAGAATTCCCTGAGCCCTTTATATTGTATAGTGACTTATGTATGGCGTAAAACAGCGTGGATACAGTTGGAAGGAGTCCTCTACAGCAGGTCTACTTTTGTTCTAGATTCCTTCAATCGCTGTTCTTTACCAGTTATTTTCGCTTTTCCATACCAGAGCTTACACAAATTTTTTTTCGGAGGAAATTTTGCTTGGATTCGTTTTTGGGTTTATAACGGGCACTCTGTTTGCCCTTACTACTATTTTCGTTGGCATTTTGTCGTTTATCTCATAGGATACTTACCATGGAATTTTTTATGTTATTACTGATTGCCTCTCTATTCACCATATATCTGATAGGCTTAACTGTGACCCTCTGCTTCCGTCGCTGGGGTATACATGATTATATGCACTACACTAAGGAAGAACAATGAATACAGTAAATGAAAGAAAACTAGCACTCTCAAAGGCCATGAGAGTATTTGAGAAGGAATCGAATCTATTAAATATCCTCTATACCTATTCAGAGTGTATTAAAGAATTGGCCTCAGATAGACCAGATGATTTTTTTAAGGTAATGAATATGTTACAGAAGGAAACGGTATGAGTGATGAGAAACCTTGGGTCAAGTCTTATTGCGGGGGTAAACCTAACTACTGCACCCCTGAAGTCACCCATGAAGTCACCCATGAAGTCACAGGGGAAGCCTTCGTCTTAGACCGTGGTTGCTGGGAGCGTGGCTGTGTTGCCTACGATGAGCGAGATGGTGATGGCGTAACCATATCAGCAACACTTGTCAAAGGAGAAAATGTGAAGGTTGTAATTAATCGTGACTTTGGTGGGTTTGGTCTAAGTGATGAAGCAATAAGAATGTACCTCACTCGAACAAATCAGGTATGGGAAGAAGAAGTTCGGCAGCCCTCTGGTATGACTTTGTTTTGGTTAGATAAGGCCAATGATAAGTTATTTTGGGATGGAGATATAAACAGAAGCGATCCGATATTGGTGGAAATCGTGGAGACCTTGAAACCGAAAAAGGCGAGTGGGCAGTATGCGTCTTTGAAAGTTGTTGAAATTCCTGGTGATGTGGTTTGGGAAATTAAGGAGTATGATGGTATGGAACATATTGCGGAGGTACATAGAACATGGTACTAGGTTATGCTCTTGTGGCCTTTTTGGCGGCTGTAAGTTTAATGACAGGAACAGTAGAGCCAATGATATTAGCACTTGTTGGTGCGTTTCTACTGATATTGATTGAATGGGCGAAAAAATGACAAGTGATTTAATTCAAACTCGGCGGCAGTATCGTGCGGTCTATACGAACTGGCCATCCGAATTAATTGTAGCGCACCTGATTGTCCTTGATTGCAAGGTCGAGGAAATGAAATCGGATGATATGATTGAGGCAAGGCGCCTGATGGATGAAAAAATGCCTGCCTGGAAGAGGTAAGTGACCACTTACTTACTGTTGTATGGAAACAACACACCCCCTTGACATTTCTGCCTTGTTGGTGTATAATGGTTATATTAATTAATTGAGAAAGGTTTATATTATGTTTAAAAAATTGTTTATTATCTCCTCTGTTGTAATGTTGTCTGCTTGTAGTTCCGTACCGTTGCAAAAAACGGAAGATGCACCTACGATTAAAACCGAATTTCTCGGTGGTTCAATTAAGGTGTCTTATGATAAATCGACCGGCGAAGTAAAGCTTCTTGAATCGATGGCAACGGCAAAGCTTGTTAGCACTCTGCCAAATGCCGTTGATGAATCGTTTATCGTGGCTACTTTGAGAGCACGGAAGCAAATCGTTGAGTTTATGAAAACGGAAATCGAGTCTGAGAAATTCAGCGAAGCCATCTTTGATACCTTGCAAAAGTCCGAAGTTGCAAACAAAGACAAAAGCTCTGAAGTGAATCACAACATTTCCCAGGCTGTCAGGCAGAGTATTCGCCAGAAATCAAATGGCATTCTGAAAGGCACCTATGTTTCAGAAAAAGTTTACGATGATTCGACCAAAACGGTTCGTGTGATTGTTCGGTCAAGTGACCAAGATGTTGAGGTTGCAAAGCGTGTTTCTCGTATGATGGGTAACTAATATGATTAAAAAAATAATTGCATTGGTCTGCTTTACGGCGACCAGTGCGTTATCTGCCGCTCCCGTTTGGACTGCCATGGACCTTGTGTCTTTGGCAATTCACGGTGTGCGGTTTTCTTTTTCTGATTTAGTACCAAAAGAAATTACCGTTGACGCTACAGGCTACGGTAAAACACAAGAAGAAGCAGTCAATAACGCATTGGTAATTGCTGTACAAAAAGGCATTGGTGTGCTTGTTGTTTCAGATGCAACCGTTTCTGGCGACAAAGTGATTCGTGATCTCGCCGCCACATATTCATCTGGTGTTGTCAATAGTTTTGAAATACTCGTATGTGGAAACGGTGGTTGTACTATTCGTGCCAAGGTTTCACCAGCAAGATTTCAGCGTAAACTCATGGCGGATTCAAATGTCGTTCAAGTGAATGGCAAAGACCTCCATGCACAACATATGACAGCGCAAAATGTTTTGAAGCAACGGATAAAGCTGACTGAATACTATTTCTCTCAGTTGCACCAATCTGGTTTAGATATAAAAGTAAAGAGTGTAGGATTGGCACCGGTTGCCACGCCATTGGCACCAGTAGGCGGGCCCGCAAATGCTACTATTCTTATGGACTATGAAGTGCGAATGAATCCTGAATTCAAAAAGGATTTCATTTCGTTTTTACAACGCTTAGAGAAAGATACAAATGGAAAAACTGAGAATCATCAGCAGGTCTATATTCAATGGGGTCCAACGGGCTTTTTTGACAATCGGGTATTCATTAATGCGTACAGCCCGGATTTTAGGGTTATGATGGAAAGATACCTTGCTGCACCAATTTCAATTGGCATTAGAGAAGTTGGTATATGTGAGAGATTTGAACCGCCAGGCGGTAATGTAATGACCGTTGATTGGTATGGTTTTAGAAAGACAAAATATATTACTGTGCCTGTAAACAAATTACAAAATGTAAAATCTTTAACTGTTTCGATAGGCTGTTAAAATGGAATTGTGTTGTAAAATTAAATGGATTGCTACGGCTGTCACACTTGCTGGCGCCATAGCGACCGCATTGATGTATGATCCGCTCAACATTTATCTGTTAAATCTTGGTGCGTTTTTGTTTTTGATTTGGGGTTATATGATTAAAGACAAGGCGATGATTACAGTAAATGCTGGCCTTTTGTTTATTTACATTATTGGAATTATGGTGAGGTTATGAATAGTGTTTTTGCATTAATGATTATTACGGCCGCCGGTGTTGTTGAAGCACCAAATACATTTGCCACAATGGCAGAGTGCCAAGCCGTTGTTAAACGGGTTCAGCGTGAAACATATTGTATTGAAAAGAAACCTGTCAATGTCGAAAGTGAACTAAGTAAATTTATAGCACTATTTAAAAATATGCAAAAGGAAATGGACAATGCAAATAGACAACAGTTTTAGAGGCACGGAAAGTTTTAATACTTTTCTTGCTTGGTGGCAGGAAAGAATTGGTACAGCAAAAGAAAGAAATTTACCAGGAATGCCAGATTTTTTTGAGGTGTGGAATGCTCGACAATCCACTATTGATGCATTGAGAAAAGAAAATGATGAACTTAAAAATAAAATTGCAAGTCTTGAAGCCAAAAAATGAAATAGCAAAAGATTTGCGGTCTCCTAAATATCGTATGCGTGTGGCACAAAGTGCTAAACAGTATTCTCGCAAAGATTCTAAAACCGCAATTCTAAAGGAACTCTCATATGGATAAGAAGTCTACGGAGTTTGATGGCATTTATTTTTTGCCAGGAGAAGAAGAAGGTGAATTAGTAATTTCATACTTTGATTTTAAACAAGAAATGGCAAATGCCATACAAATTGAATCGACACAACTTGGCCCAAAATATCATATTGCATTTTTTAAGCGAGGTGAAGATGGTATGCCAGAGTTTGATGCTTCGTTTGAGGCAATTCTAGCATGCCCAAAAACATACATCCAAAATTTGGCTGGTGCAGGCATTTATGGTTGTGCGGTAAAAAAGACCAACAAATCGCAAAAATGGTTTGAAGATTACCTCGAGCGAACAGTTGGTCGTGTTACAATAAACAAGATGATCGGTACATTAAAATCTATTTTAGAAACTAAATGATGAAAGTGAGTTCGTTATGCCTAATTGGTGCAATAATACATTTGAGTTAGTAGCGCCCAAAGAGAAAGTCCGTGAGTTCGAATCTTTCCTAAACGAAAAAAATGGTAAGGATTGGTTTGATTTCTTTCTACCGTGTCCTGAAGAATTAAAAGATGGTGGTGCTGTAAGTTTCCATGATGAGCCAAAGCCAGATTTAGTAGAAAAATATGGTGCCTCTGATTGGTACACATGGTCTGTAAACAATTGGGGTTGTAAATGGAACTGTGACGCACAAGATTGGAATGTGGATGATTATGATGATGAAAATCTAAGCATCAAGTTTTGGTTCGATTCGCCATGGGGACCACCAACAGAGTTATACAACTTCATTGATGACCAAGATGGCCTGAATGTCTTTGCGAATTTCCATGAAGAAGGAATGGCCTTTGTAGGTAAATTTGAGTATGGTGATATTGAGCAGTATGAGTATTCTGACCTTGAATCGCTTGATATGATTCCTGATGACATGATTGAAGAATGGAATCTGCGTGAAATGCTTGAAGAGCGTGCCGAATGGGAAGAAGAAGATGAGGAAGAAGATGAAATCTTTGAGGATGTCAATAAAACCGGAGGAAAATGGTAATGGCAAGTCAAGTTGATACAAAAGAAGGTCGTGATTGGACAACAGCTTTACTAAAAACACAAGAAGTGACAATTTCGTTCACAAAAAAAGACGGAACAGAGCGAAAAATGCTCTGCACTCTTGCTGAAAACAAAATTCCTAGCGAAAAAATGCCAAAAAACAGCGGAAAATCAAAATCCGATGATGCACTTGCTGTTTTTGATGTTGAAAAAAATGACTGGCGCAGTTTTCGCTGGGATTCCGTAACAAAAATTGATTTTAAAATTTAGGAAAAATGAAAATGAGTGAAAAAAAGCGTTTTGCAGTTGAAACTTTGTCATCTTTTGCTGAAGTTCATGTAGTTTACGCAAAAGATGAAGAAGAAGCAAAGAAAATTGCGGCTAATGCTGATTACAATACATCAAAATGGCTTGGTCAGCAAGTAGTCCGTATTCGTGATTGCGGAAAAAAGCAAATTGAGCGTTATAAACAAGAAGATAAGTATTTTTTCGATGGTGCTGCGATGATTGACGATGAAAATTTCGTGGTTTATACTGACCTTGATGGAAAAGTAATCAATGAACATATGTCAAAAGTATATGTTGGTGAGCTGTGATTCCAAAAAAAGTCCACATTACATGGAAAACAAAAGACATACTTGAAAGTGACCATCCTTTGGTCACATACGGTATTGGCCGCTTACATAAAATGAATCCTGATTGGACATTTGAAGTAAGTGATGATGCTGACATTGATAATTATTTGAAAGCATTTTTACCTTCAGCTGATTTTAATTTAATTAAAGATAACAAGATGCCACATAAAAGTGATTTATGGCGTCTTTTAAAGATTTACAACGAAGGCGGTTTGTATATTGACATTGATAAATTATGTAATGTGAGTTTAAATGACCTAGTTGATGATGGCACAATGTGGGTTTTGCCTTTTTGTCGTGATTATGATTTCTCACAAGATTTTATTATGAGTGAACCTGAAAATCCAGTTATAGCTGGAACAATTAGGTTATTCTTACAGCGAAAAAGAGAAGGAATCACTAACGATTATTTTCTTGGCGCACAAACCTATATGCACGCTATAACAATGGCTATTGTTGGTCGTGTTGTGAATACGGATCCTGGTGTTGAAGCGATGGAGGAAATAAGGTCTGTTTTAAAAACAATGCCTTTTGTGAAAATATACAGAGAAGATCCTCCTTACAACACCATTGTGTATAATGGTAATGATGTAGCAGATTTAGAAAGTTTAAAAAGAGATTTTTATGCCAAGGCCGGTGTTAAACATTGGACTGGTGAATGGTAATTGCTCTGTTAGTTAAATGGTATAACAGTTGATTTGTAATCATCAATTGGCAGTTCGATTCTGTCACGGAGCACCAACTATCGGAGATTAGCGCAGTCTGGTAGCGCATCTGCTTTGGGAGCAGAGGGTCGTAGGTTCGAATCCTACATCTCCGACCAAAAGGAAAATAAATGTCAGGAAAAGGAAGTAAACCAAGACCATTGAGTGTTGATCAAAAAACATTTGATGATAATTGGAATAAAATCTTTAGTAAACCAGATAATTGGGATCATTATAGTGATTTACCAAGCCCAAACTCATACCAAGACATACTTTCAACGGAAGATTGTGTCTTAGACGCTTTAGATAAAATCCGACCATAGTTAAATGGAGATAACAAGGGATTTCTAATCCCTCGTTCCGGGTTCGATTCCTGGTGGTCGGGCCAGACAGGCACCAGTAGCTTAATGGTAAAGCAGGCGACTCATAATCGCTTGAGTGTGGGTTCAATTCCTACCTGGTGCACCAACTTTACTAAATAGCAAGTTATTTGAATTTTGTCGGTCTTGTGGTTTATAGTATGCGAATCATAAGAAAGGCAAGTATGAAACGATTATTGGTCTCAATCATTATGATTGTGGCTGCACCGTCAGTTTACGCACAAACCGTAATTGACACCACTACAAGATCCACATCTGAAACAACCGTTAACAGTCCACCTCCAACGGCGGTGGCTCCATCTATTACAACCATCAACAATGATGTTTGCGCCGTAGCTGCATCTGGCGCAGTACAAACTCAAATTCTTGGTATCTCTATGGGCGGCACAATGAGAGATATGAATTGCGAAAGAATTAAACTAGCAAAAAATCTTTATGATATGGGTATGAAAGTTGCCGCAGTAGCAACTCTATGCCAAGATGAGCGTATTTTTACGGCTATGAATGCCGCAGGAACTCCATGTCCAGTTGAAGGTAAAATTGGTACCGATGCTAAAGATGAATGGGAAAAAAGAGGAGTTACAACAAAAAGTTCAGACATTGGATTTTATGGTGTTTCTGCACCAAAGCAATTAAAGAAACCTGAAGAAAAGAAAGGTGAGTTTCTCTGCAAAGATTATGCAGGCGATGACCCATTAATAAAACAGAGATTAGGTTGCAAGTGAAAAAGTATTTACTGTTCCTAATATTTTTGTGTAATGTGTCTTACGCACAGGTGGTGGGTACACAACCATCACCTAATGCTACATATACACAATCACAAGATGTATTAAATCCAACAGTAAATGCTTGGACTGGAACTGTTCAAGGTCAAAATGCGGGATTCTCTGGTGGCACTACACCAGCATTTAATCCTAGCACAAACACAATTATATTTGGTTACACAACAGCATCTGCCACACAAACAGTTGGCATCAATTCAGCTCTTGCAACTGCCGGCACAGGATTAAAAATTGGTGGTTACACCTATACTTGGAATATTAACAATGATATTGCAACTGGCCAATACGGGACATTATCAAGCACAATTACATTGAAAGATGCATCAGGATCAACTTTACAATCTTATAATGCCAATTATCCTCAAATGCCTAACGCCGGGTTTATAACATACTCTGGTACTCAATGGTTTCCGCAAGATTATTCTTTAGCAAGTGTATCAGATTTAGAAGTGAAGTTTACAGGAAAAGATGCTAAATTTTGGGCAGGATATTATGGCCCACAAGTTAGAAATCCATCTTTGAAATTAGAATATACAGTAGACCTTTGTGTTTCTAATCCTTTATCAGACCCATCTTGTCCTGGTTATGCTGCAGCTTATCAAACGCAACAATGCACATTAAATCCACTTTTTGATCCATCGTGCCCAAATTACACTACAGCCCAATGTAATATCAATCCTTTGTTTTCACAAGTTTGTTCAGGTTATCAGGCTGCATTTCTAGCACAACAATGCTCTTTAAATCCATTGTATGATAAGTCATGTCCAGGTTATGCAGCTGCCTATGCTTCATCTCAACAAACACAACAATGTACCTCAGATCCTTTGTATAGCACTTCATGTCCAAATTATGCTGAAGAATATGCAAAGAAAAATGTTCTAGGTATTTCTACAACAAGCACAACACAAACAACAAACTCATCATCGAAAACGGAAGCAACAACAACTGTTTCTAATGAAGGTAAAGTAAAAACGGAAGTTTCAAAAACAGGTGATAGCAATGTTGATAGTGTAATTGAAACAAAAACCACATCTGCTTCTCCAAGTGATACAACTGCGAGTGTGAAATTAACTTCACCATCAACAGGAGGCCAAAATGTTGGTACTCAAACAGACACCCAAACGCAACAAACAAAAACCGAAACAAAGGCCGCATCATCCACAAATCAACAACAAACAACCAGAACCGCAAGAACAGAGCGAAACGAACAAAGACTTGGAACTAATGAAGGTAAATCTAATATTGAAATGAAACAAGCTTCTCAAGAAAAAGCAAGAGAAGAAATGAAAAAAGTTGAAACCTCTAAATCATTTGAAAATCAAGTAGCAATTCAACCTAATGTAATTAGTGCCATGAGTTTTGTTCCAGGTTTTAATAGTTACGCACAGTCAACTGTTCCTGATATTTTACAGAAACAATTACAAAAACAGTATGGCAGAGATGTGATAGACAATCGTAATGCTGGTCGTAGAATGTTCGGTGGGTCTGATAGATTACACGAAGAAATGATTAACCAACAATACAGATGACAAGCACACTATTTGAATCTTTTATGATTTTCTATCTCTTAGAAGTTTTGGTTCTAAGCATAATAGCATTTCAAGTGTTTAGAGAAATGAAACAAGAAGAAACTGAAGAAAATATAAAAACTGATCAAGATAAAAAAGGTCCTTCTGCGGCTGACATGATAAAAATGAGGGCCTTAGCTAAAGAAATGGAGAGGCAGAGCAAGTGAGTGACCTCAACGAAGTAAGTAAAAATTTAAACTCTCTTAAAGAAGCTCAGAAACTTGGAAAAGATACTGCAAGAATTGTTACTGATATACAATCTGATAACAATGAAGCTGTAAAGCAGGCACAGAAAAAGAGAGAATTAGAAAAAAAACAAAAAGAAAAAATGTATATAAATGCTGAGTTGCAAGCATTTGAGAAGTTTCAAGCAGAACAAGAACGAAAAGAAATGCTTCAAAAAATGGAGAAGGATGTAATCAACAAATATGGCAAAGAAGCGTGGCAAAGAGTTCAACAACTAAAAGAAGAAATCAATAAATCAAATGAAGAAGAAATGAAACTTGTACAGAAAGATAAAGATAAAGTAAATGACCTTTTTTGGTGGATATTAGGAATTGTTTCCATTTTGGTTTATATGTTTAAGGTTTATAAAGTATGAGGCCAGCACATTGGTTTGCAGCGTTTTGTGTCATAGCTAGTTTTTTGGGGCTTTGGCTGGAGCATCAATATAATCAAATAACCAAATACGAAATAAGGAAGTAAAATGGCAGAAAAAAATATAGACAAACAAGTAGAAAAATTAGAAGAAGGCATGAAGAAGTATGCTAGTAAAGATACTGTTATTAGCGTTGGCGGTTATGACTTCACACCAGCAAAATTAATGATTGCTGGTACTATCGTTTCTACAGTTCTTGGCGGTTTATACGGAGCTTTCGAAGTTTATAAATCATACCAAGATATGCAAAAAAAGATTCAGAATTATATAGCACCAGATTTGACAGAGATTGAAAAGAAGTTGGCTATTGTGGAAGAAAATTCTGCAAAGTCTACTGATTACACCCGTGATATTAAGAATGATATGAAAAACGACATTCGCCGCTTAGAGAAGGTCGTTGAGCAGGTTGAGCGTGACAGTAAGCAATTGGCTCGTGAAACGGACCAAGACATTCGTAATCTTCGTAAGGAAGTAGATAATAAGATCCAAAAAGCAATGGATAATCCATTAGCTAAATAATAAGGAACAATTATGAAGAAAATATGGTTTGTATGGTTGATGCCTTTATTCGTTCTAACAGGTTGTAGTGAGAGATACCGTTATCCGTGCCAAGATCCTGAAAATTGGAATGAAAAATTGTGTCAGAAGCCATTTTGTAGTGCCAACGGAACTTGTCCAGAGGATTTAAGACACTACGAAAAAGAAGGAACGAAAACGAATTTTAATGCACCACAATCTATGGTGAATAATAAAGGAGTATGTAAATGATAGATAGTCTTTTTAGAGGTGAAAAATATACCAATGATGAATTGAATGCTCGTTTAAAATTCTTCATTGGTCTTATATTAGGTTTAACATTATTTGGTATTGTATTTGTTGTTTTGTATTCATTGATTTTTGTTACACAACCAATGAATGGTATGAGCCCGGTAGATAATAAGTTTTTTGAACTCATTATTCCAATCGCAACTTTCCTAACTGGTACTTTGTCTGGTATTATGTTGGCAGGTGATGATAAAGAGTTAAGAGCAAAAGCGATTGATGCAGCATCTAAGTCTGCACCGCCGCCATCGTCAACACCTCCAATGGCACCAAGGCCATTCACACCAACTGCACCAACATTTTCTGCACCTGCAGCAAGTCCATTTGCGGCCGCACCAGGACCAGTTACGACAGGTTTTGGTGGCAAGTTAGCACCACCGCCTGCACATGAGCCAGAACTATGATGCCCTGGATGTTTGATATGTGGGTAATAATGTGTTTAGAAATGTGGTACATGCCGTATAAAATGATTACCCAAATGAAATAAAAAATTGCCTGCCTGTTGTTACGGTACAACAGGCAGGTTGACATAGATACTATATTATGATAGGATGTGGAATCTAGTGAAAAATGGAGTTTTATAATGGCAAGAATTATTGATGCGAATTTGGCTTTTGTTGGCAACGAACCAAAATTTTCGGTTGAATTGTCATCAATGGATATGATTAAAACTTTGTCGTGGTATTCTCAAAACAAAGATACAAAGGATGCCGTTAAGTGGGCAACCGAGTATTTCAAAAAGAAACAGAAGCTTGATGTTTCTTCCGTAATTAAAAATTATCCATCAACATTTGGTTTTATCTGTCGCATTGTTTTAAATGGCGGCCAACTTTGTATGAAAGATCAAATTTGGTTCGATGATATTGTTAAAAAAATAAAACAACAATTAAACGAACCTGTTATTGTTGAAGATAAACCAAAAGCGGTTGTCATTAATATACAAGAGCGTATTCGAGCCAAGGCCGATGATTGTATTGCTGAATTAGAAGGCCAAGTAGATGATTTAATCTCATCTGGTTTTTCTGCCAATTCACAACCATATGCCGTGTTTCACACTCTGAGTATTAAAGATGCTCAGACAAAGTTTATTGTTGAATGGGCTAAAGGTAAAAGAATTGAGTTTGATGAAATAATGAATACAGATGATAAAGACTTAAAAGAAGCGTATTCAAACTTCACCAAACCACAATTGAAGAAGATGATTGCGTATTTTGACCAAGTGATTCTGGATTGTCAAAAGGTTTCTGGTGAATCTACCAAATCACGCAAGCCACGCAAGCGCAAGGCCAAGTCGCCTGAACAATTGACGGCGAAGATGAATTTTATGCCTGAGTTTAAAGAGTTGAAGTTGACATCCGTAAAACCTATTGATATAATTGGTTGTATGGCATTATGGGTGTATAATACAAAGACCCGTAAACTTGGTGTGTATCATGCTGAAGATGCTGGTGGTCTATCAGTAAAAGGTTCATCGATTCTGAATTTCGTAGAAAGTAAATCAATTCAGAAAAAGTTGCGTAAGCCAGATGAGATGTTGCCTGAAGTATTAAATGGTGGTAAAGTATTTCTTCGTAATGTGATGGAGAGTATTCGTGCTGTTGACAGTAAGTTGACAGGTCGTATTAATGCAGATACTATTTTATTGAAAGTGACAAAATGAAAGTACATATGATTGATCCGCCAGGCGGATGGAAATATGGGTTTCCAAAAGTTGTGCCAAGTCCTGCACCAGAAGATATGATGGCTTGGCTTGTAAGTGAAGGTTATCCACAAGAACAAATTGACATGATGGGTGACCATTTCTATTGCAGACATTGGGAGGAAGAAGATGACAATACATCTGAATGATGACAGAGATTATACCGAAATCGTAGAAGGTTGGGTGCGTGAATTCATTTGCACTATGGATGATGGTCATCTAGAACCTGGTGATGAATCTGGTGACGCTCCATTTGGTGTAAAAATCATTTTCGATGGTTATGGTTACGATGAAGAAACCGATACTGAAAATGCTAATGAAAATATGATAGGCTTTGCGGTGTTTGTTCATAAAAATTCTTTGACGGAGGAATTTCCTCCGCACCAATTAACACCTTGGGCTTTGATTCACCGACCAAAAGAAGAAGTTTGTATTTGGGCTTGGTATGATGTTGAGAATGATGAGGTCGATATTATTCCGTTTGAAGATAACAATTCAACAGAGTTAGATCACGACTTTGTTACCAATTTGATTTTTGAAATTGAAAAGCGTGATAATGAATAAGAAAGAAGAAGAAAGATTGTACCGGGTATTATTTGAAGATAGTGATGAAGAAGTCGGTAGTGAAGTTTATGAAATATACGACATTCTGGAAGAAGTGCTAGAAAATCGTTCACTATTGCCACAAACCATTCGTGTTTTGCATTAGAATGATAACACTATGATTATATTTGACTATCAACAGGTGGCAATATCAAACCTGATGGAACAAATCGGCAGTTCTAAAACTGCCGTAGATGAAGGTCTTGTCCGTCACATGATTTTGAACACCATTCGTACCTATGTGAAGAAGTTTAAAGAATCTCATGGGCCTGAGGTCGTTATTGCTTGCGATAACAAAAACTATTGGCGCCGTGAGATTTACCCTCACTACAAAGCTGGTCGTAAGAAAGCTCGTGATGCTTCTGGTCACGACTGGAATACCATATTTGAATGCCTCAATAAAATTCGTGATGAATTGAAAGTTCATTCGCCTTACAAAGTGATTTCGGTTGATACTTGTGAGGCAGATGACATTATTGCTACCTTAACTCAAAAATATTCAGCATCACAAAAGATTATGATTCTTTCAAGTGATAAAGATTTCGCTCAGTTACAAAAGTTTCCTAATGTTGAACAATTTTCACCAATTCTGAAAAAATACATTAAAGAACCTTTGCCTGCAGCACAACTGAAACAAATGATTATTCGAGGAGATAAGGGTGACGGCATTCCCAACATTCTTTCTTTGGATGATGTGTTTGTTACAGGTGGACGCCAGAAACCAATAACAGAAGCCAAGATTATCAATTGGATGAACCAAGAACCAAGAGAGTTTTGTAACGATGAGATGCTTCGTAATTATTCTCGTAATGAAACTTTAATTGACTTGACCAAAATACCAGAGCGCTTGACCACGGAGATACTACATACCTATGAGAGCGCAAAAGGTTCTTCGAAGCAAGAGTTTATGAATTACATGATTGCGAACCGACTCAAAAACCTGATTGAAGTATTGGATGATTTCTAATGAGTGCAGAAAAATTATATTCGGAAGTATTTAAAGATTTTGGTAATGCTAAAACAAAGGCAGAAAGAATAGCTGTTCTTCAGAAACATGATTCTAAGTCATTTAGAACATTTCTCGTATCAGCATTTAATCCTGCTGTTCAGTTTGATGCTCCTTTGCCGATGACTTATCGGCCAGCGGTTGAACCTGCTGGTTTAAACTTTACTTATTTGGATATGGAAATGCCCAAGTTGTATCGTTTCATTAAAGGTCATCCTCAACGTGATCCAAATTTAACTGATTCTAAAAAGACCGAGTTAGTTCGTGTTATACTAGAATCATTACATAAAGATGAAGCACGATTGATGGTTTCTTTATTGGAGAAAAAAGTAGAAGTAAGGTATCTTACCGTAAACTTAATAAAAGAAGCGTTCCCTGATATTTCTCTTTAATTATGAAAATCGTTATTTGTTCTGGTGGGTTTGATCCAATCCATTCTGGCCATATCGCCTATTTCCGTTCAGCTAAAAGACTTGGAGATACACTTGTTGTAGGTGTAAATTCTGATGCATGGTTAACTCGTAAAAAAGGCAAACCGTTTATGAATTTCAATGAGCGGTTTGAAATCGTTCAATCAATTAAATACGTTGATTATGTTATGTCATTTAATGATGATGATGATTCAGCTATCTTATTGATTGATAATGTAAAGAAAGCCTGGCCACAAGATGAAATTATTTTTGCAAATGGTGGTGACCGTAATACCTCAAACAATCGTGAAGCTGAAGTTAAAGGTGTAACTTTTGCTTTTGGTGTTGGCGGTTCACATAAGATGAATTCTTCTTCTGAAATACTTAAATCATGGAACAATTAAAAGTAGCGGTGATAACACCAACAATTAATTCCGACACATTAGCTAAATGTTTAGTGAGTGTTCGGGATCAAACTTATCAAAATTTAACTCATTACATATTCATCGATGGTGGCGGACATGAAGATATGGTACGAAAGCGATTGTTTAAAACTTCAGCAACACCTAAAACAAAAACCATTGTCTTGGAAGAAAATATTGGCAAGGGTTGGTATGGACATAGAGTTTATGCTGCATGTTCTTTTCTGGTCAACGCTGATATTATCTGTTACCTTGATGAGGACAATTGGTACGAGCCTTGTCATGTTCAAAAATTGGTGGATAAAATCCAATCTGGAAACGATTGGGCTTATTCTTTACGAAAAATATTTAACAAAGATGGAGAATACCTCTGTGACGACAACTGTGAATCGCTTGGTAAATGGCCTGTATATTTTAATAATCAGGTGTTCCATATTGACACCTCTTCTTTTGCCGTTAAGCGTGATGTTGCTGTCCGTATAGGACATGCATGGTACGGTCAATGGGGTGCTGATAGACAATTCTTTTCAAATCTATCGATGCACTTTCCTAAATTTGATTGCACCCACGCACACACACTTTGTTATCGATTAGACGGAAATCCAAATTCTGTTACTAAAGATTTCTTTGACCAAGGTAATAAAGTAATGAAAGAAAAATATGGGGAAAAATTCCCATGGAAAAATGGTAATAACTTACATAACATTAAAATTGGACCAGGGATTGTATTGACAACATGAAAGTAGAAAAAACAAAATTAAATGGTGTTCTATTAATTACACCGCCAGTTATGGCTGAAGATTTTCGTGGCACCAACACGGAAACATATCACTATGATGAATATCGCAAAGCTGGTATTAAAACGAATTTCATTTTAGATTCGATTAGCACTTCTCGCCATAAAGTATTGCGTGGTATTCACGGTGACAAAGTAACGACCAAACTAATTACTTGCTTGCGTGGCAGTATCTATTTTGTGGTCGTTAATCGTGATCCAAGTTCCACTCATTTCAATGAATGGCAATCATTTACACTATCAGACAAGAATCGTTTACAAGTTTTGGTACCACCAAACTACGGTAATGCTCATTTGGTGATGAGCAAAGATTGTGTGTTTTCATACAAGTTAGATGTTTACTATAATCGTGAAAACCAATTTACAGTTTCTTGGAATGACCCATCTATTGGTATTTGGTGGCCGATTGATGATCCTATTCTTTCAGAGCGTGATGCATTGTTATGAAAACAGCATTTGTGACCGGTAGTTCTGGTTATTTGGGTTCACACGTTTGTAAAGAATTAAAAAAAGAAGGATGGAAAGTTTTTGGTTATGATTATCAGCAACCAAAACACGAATATTTGGATATGTGGGAAAATGCCGATATTCGTGATGAGTTATCTTTGTATGGAACTCTGAAGCGTTCTAAACCAAATGTGGTGTTTCATTTCGCAGGCCGTATTGAAGTAGGTCTATCGTTAGAAGAACCAACAGAATTTTACGAAGTGAATTCTGGCGGCACTACAATACTTTTAAATCTAATGAAGCGTTTAGATTTGAACAACATCATTTACTCATCGACCGCCGGCGTATATGAACCAAAAAATAGACCTATCATGGAACCTGATGCTAAGAATTGGGATAACAATCCATATGCAGGATCGAAGTTATGTGCGGAAACAGCTATACGACACTCTGGTTTAAAACACATCATTTTTCGTTATTTCAACCTGGCTGGAGCTGATCCCGAAAATGACATTGGTGAATGCCATGAACCAGAAACCCATTTGATTCCGAAAACTTTTCAAAATCTAAATACTTTTGTTGAAATCTATGGAACAAATTACAATACAGAAGATGGCACCTGCGTTAGGGATTATGTTCATGTCAGCGATGTTGCCAACGCTCACCTTCTTGCTGCCAAACATCTTATGGCAGGCAAAGAATCTCACATACTTAACCTTGGTACCGGTAAAGGTGAATCGGTAGCTTCTATTATTGGTAAAATTGTTCAACTCACAAATGCCCCTATGACAAATGTGGTAACCTTACCAAGGCGTGAAGGTGATCCAGATATATTGGTTGCCGACATTTCTCTTGCCAAAAAGATATTGCAATACCGACCAAAGTATGATATAATGGCAATCCTCGAAACAGCATATAACTGGCACTTAAAACAAAATGGTTAATAAAGATATTCAAAGACATGAAGGGCTTGGCGCCGGTGATATTATTGGCCTTGGTCTACTCAAAAATCATACTTTTGTTCTTAGCGGTGATATTACAGAGGAAAACATCAATGAAGCGCTTCGTTGGTTGATTTATGAAAATACCAGCGATGAAGAAAAAGAATTAACCCTCTATGTGAATTCTACTGGTGGTTTGTTGAATGATGCGTTTGCACTAATTGATATGATGCGACACTCTAAGCATACAATCAAAACAATTGGCTTTGGTAATGTTATGAGTTCCGCTTTCCTTATCTTTGCAGCGGGCACCAGAGGATACCGTTACATCGCTAAAAACGCCAGCATTCTTTCGCACCAATATAGTGATGAGCTGAGTGAATCAAAACACCATGACATTAAATCATTTTCAAAAGAATGTGACAATGTAAATGAGCGTATGGTCAGTTTACTTAAAACTTGCACCGACCTCAATGGTTCTACAATTAAACGAAAACTTCTTCCTGCATCCGATGTTTGGTTAAAGGCTGAAGAACTCGTTGATCTTGGCATTGCAGATCATATTTTATAAGGAGGTTAAATTTTAGAAATGCTAACAGGCGGCAAAAAGTTTCAGAAACCAACAAAAACAAAATTTAAAAAGAACCGTGATAAAGAAAATCAAAATCTTTTTAAATCAAAGCACCACGACAAATCAGTTTATCGTTTGGTAAAACAGGAGAAAGAAGATTATGTCATATAGAGAAGTGCTACTAAAACAAATAGCTGAATTAGAAACAAAGATTGCTACTGATTCTGCTGAAAAAGAAATTTTAGAAAAAGAATTGAATCGCCTTAAACTCGCTGAATATGAAGAAGATTGGCGAGAAACTCTAGAACAGCGCCTCCTACAAGAGGGATGTTAGTTAGTACTCACTAACTTATACTGATTTATACTGTTGTAAAAAAGCAACAGGGGGTATTGACATTTGGCCTCAGCCGTGGTATAATGGTTCTATACTGAAAAACGGCGATTATATTGTGTTTAAAATACTGAAAGAAACAACCGAGTGGATATGTGATTATACTGTTTATAATCATACCTATTTACTTGATCCAAAAAATCGTATTATTGCTTATTATAATGTAAAAGATAAAACGATTCATAAATTAAATTCACCGTATGTCATTGACAAAAAGTACCGCAAATTCGTGGAAACTAAACATGTCGGTTTATCTAAATTAATTCCCAAAGATTATAAAGAAGAACGGCAAGAGAATACAATGCCGTCAGCTTTTGTTCGTGTGTTCAAAGTAAAATCAAAATCTAAAAACAAAACCTATGAGGTGTCTTTTCAAATCAATACAAAGCAGTTGAGTTGTGGTTGTACCGGGTATGGCTATCGTAGAACCTGTAGTCATGTGAAAGCAGTAGCAAATAAACTTGGAGTTTAATTATGAAATTTAATTTATATCAAATCAACCTGTCCGACAAAGATTATGAAAATGGTGTCTTGCGTGAAATGTACCTTGACACAATTATGAATCCTACCACACAAGCGATTGAGAAAGCAAGTGGTCTGTATGCTAAAGTAGCAGAGATTGATGCTGACGATTTTGAAGAAGTATTCCAAATTGGTAACATGGGTCCTGAAGAAAAGATTATTCGCTTTGACGATATGCACTCGGTGTCGGTTGGTGATATTGTAAAGCGTGAAGATGGTGTGACCAAGTTTGTTGCGCCTTTTGGTTTTGAATCTATTGCATTTTAATTTGGAGATTATATTATGGTTTTAAGTTCATTAGATGTTATTCGTATTGCTAGTCAAATCAATGAAATGACTGATGAAGAAATGCGGACAATGGCAGAGTTTTTGTTTCCTTTGACCGCAGATAAACTCGCTAATTACATTTCTTTTAGTTTACAAGACAAAGATTTACTTGATATTGAAGTGCAAGATCCAGTTTGCTAATATGACAATCATTTACACACCTCAACGATCCAGAAAACGCAAGCCCACAGCCAAGCAGCGTGAGCTTGCCAGAGAGTGGCAAGAATTGGTTGCTAAGTATGCACCAAAGTCAAAAACACAAGGTGAAAAATTGGCGTTAAATTCTTTACAACCTAAACCTTATCGCCGTGAAACACCGCAATATCCGTCACTCAACAGCACCGAATACAATACTTACAAAAAGAATGTTATGCAATACACAGGTGATAAAATGAAAGGTATTGGCACTTTGCACAAATCAAATGCTGTACCGATTTTCACGGATGAAGAAGCGAAGGATCAGGCGAATATGAGAAGGTAAGTGAGTGTTCACTAACCTGCGCCTGGAAGTGTTGTTTTTATGCAACACTACCCCTTGACATTCTTGCCAACCTGTAGTATAATGGTCCTATTGAAATTGAGAGAGGTTATATTATGAGAAACGATTATACGGTAGAAATTTTCAAAACAGACCGGCGCTGTCACAGAGGCGAACGGATGATAGCAAAATTTGATTTTGTCAATGTCACAAAAGATGGTCTAGAAAAAGAAATGGCCAAACAATATGGCGGCGAAAAATTTCGTTATGCAATTTTTGAAACAATGGTCACCAAAAAGAATATACTGACCGGCGTAGAATTTAAAGAGCGCTACGATACACCGTATTATTGCTCGCCTTCTTCCGAAACTTATTTTTCAATGTGAGATTTATATGAAATTATTATCGATTGGCAATCCCAAAGTCCTCAAAGGTATGAAACAAGGTTATATGACCTATATTCTACACCTTGCACCTGCGAATCTTTCTGGTTATGAGGTGTGTGCAAAACGCACCAAAGGTTGTACCACGGCTTGTTTGAATACCTCAGGTCGTGGCGGTATGATTAAAAAAGGCGAAACGACCAATGCAATTCAGCAAGCTCGTATTCGTAAAACAAAATTCTTTTTTGAGAATCGTACTGAGTTTATGTTGCAATTGGTCAAAGACATTGAATTAGCAATCAAACAATGTGTTAAGAAGAATCTGGTTCCTGTTTTTCGTTTGAATGGTACATCTGATCTTGCCTGGGAAAAATACGAAGTGAATCGTGGTGATAAATTGTATCGTAACATTTTTGCGGCGTTTAGTGAAGTCCAATTCTATGACTACACCAAAATTCTTGGTCGCAAAGTGAATGGCATTGCCAATTATCATTTGACCTTCTCTGAAGCTGATGATAATGCTGTTGATACTCTCAATGCGATTCGTGCAGGTATGAATGTTGCAACGGTGTTTGGTATTAAGAAGAATTCGCCAATGCCTGAAATGTGGAATGGTATGAAAGTTTTCAATGGTGATGAAAGTGATTTGCGTTTTCTAGATCCAAAAAATGTGGTGGTCGGTCTGTATGCCAAAGGTAAGGCAAAAAAAGATACGACTGGTTTTGTGAAGTATCCTACTTTTATGATGAAGGCAGCTTAATATGATGATTTTTATTGGTGAGAGAGAAAAAAGTGAATATTCTAATCGTGAAGTATTTACTCGGCATGGTGGTGCGTATGACCGTGGTAGTGCCGATGCTTATTATCATCGGTCTCCTGAGCCGCATTATTTTACAGGTGCGACATATCAATCCACTAAAATTGAAGAAGTAGATATGAGTGAAGAAGAAATCGCTGCCTACATGGCAGGTTACAATGAAACAACCGATATGAAGGATTGGGGTTAATATGTTAAAATTTATGTCTTATTCATCACCTGCAAATGAAACATCGCTCTTCAAAGGAATACCGATGAGCGAATATACAAAAGAAAATCGTGATTATTTCCGTAAGTTTATCAAACCCGGAGTTGAATTACGGTTTCTTTTTCGTGGACCTCGCCCGGTAAAAAACAGGCGATCCTCGTATACCCGGCAATCGTATTGTATCAAAGAAGATGCAAAGACATTTGCCGTTTATGTAAGGCGGTAAACATTGGCAAGATACCTTGACATTTGTTCCGTGTTGTGTTATAATGGTTGTTCCAAAATTGATAAAGGAGTATTACAGTATGGCTCGTGGTAAATCAACAAAACTTAAGCCCTTCCAGAAATTGCTGACCGTGTTGCAATCTGGCAAGCCCGTAACGATTGATGAGATTGATGCCACCCTCGGCAAAGAAATCTATATGTATCGCCTGTCCACTTATATGTGGCATATCAAAACACAAGCAAACGGCGTTGTGAAGGCGATTAAAGACGGTCGCAAAGTGACGGCATATCAG
>Ga0315909_10002445_pt1 | contig 23781 bp, 16 predicted proteins | sample LakEriMetagenome_11_FD_203527 | JGI IMG/M metagenome (GOLD analysis project Ga0315909, IMG submission 203527) | Freshwater fungal communities from buoy surface, Lake Erie, Ohio, United States - Buoy 2 MA125 | ecosystem: Environmental > Aquatic > Freshwater > Lake | place: USA: Lake Erie, Ohio...
ACGTGGAGACCAGTTCCAAGTGATCGGGGTAGCCGTGAAAGTTAACGATGCGCCTGCGGAATGGTTCACAGGAACGCACGACGAGACCGCTGAATGGCTTGCTCAGTTCGATTGGGGCAACCACTTCGTGTTAGCCCACAACGCCATCTTTGATGCGTCTATCATGACTTGGATTTTTGGACAGCGCCCTAAAGCGTGGCTCGATACTATGTCTATGGCTCGTGCAGTCCTTGGTCCTAACGTATCGGTCAGCCTTGAAAAATTAGCCAACCACTTCGGGTTAGGCTCTAAGGGTACAGAGGTTATTAACGCCAAGGGTTTGCGTCGTGAAGACTTCCCCGAAGATCAGTTGGCGCAGTATGGCGAGTATTGCAAGAACGATGTGGAGCTGACCTACAAGTTGTATGCAGAACTTAACGGCACGTTCCCAATCAAAGAGAAGCGACTTATTGACATCACCATCCGTATGTTCAGTGATCCGTTGCTTGAGTTAGACACGGCAAAGCTTGAAGAACATCTGCATGGCGTGCGTGAACGCAAGGAGAAGTTGTTTACTGACTCAGGCATTACGAAAGAAGTTCTTAACAGTAGCGCCAAGTTTGCTGAATTGTTAATAGCGAATCACGTGTACCCGCCAATAAAGATCAGTCCCGCGACGGGTAAGGAGACCTATGCGTTCGCCAAGAGCGACGCTGACTTCGTAGCCCTGCTTGAACATCCAAACGAATCGGTGCAGGCTATCGTTGCCGCTCGCCTTGGTGCAAAGAGTACGCTTGAGGAGACACGCACCGAACGATTCATCGACATCGCTAAGCGTGGTCCCATTTTGGGATCACTGCGCCGTATGCCTATCCCATTGAAATACTACGCGGCTCACACTGGTCGGTGGGGTGGCTCAGATAAGGTCAACCTACAAAACCTGCCTAGCCGTGGTACAGAGGGTGGCAAGCTTAAACGTTGTATCGTTGCACCTCGCGGGCATGTCATCATTGACTGCGACTCGTCACAGATTGAAGCTCGTGTCTTGGCATGGCTGGCGGGGCAGACTGACATTCTTAATTTGTTTGCTCACCAAAAAGATGTGTACAAGTATATGGCTTGCATGATTTATGGTATCGCCGAACATAACGTATCACCTGAGCAACGCTTCATCGGCAAGACTACTGTGCTTGGCGCAGGCTACGGCATGGGCGCTATCAAGTTCCAAGTGCAGTTGAAGAACATGGGCAAGGACTTGGACTACGATACATGCCGCTTCATCATCAAGCAGTATCGCAATGTCAATCACCGCATCTCTGACTGGTGGAACCAACTCAACATGGTGATGACGCACATCATCAATCAGAAGCCTGTTGAAGTTGATCGCGCGGGTCTGTTGACAACAACACCCTTCACGGGCATAGCTCTTCCGAATGGCCTGTATCTAAACTATCCTGAGTTGGAGCGCCATCCAAATGGCGACTTCACATACGCAACACGCCAAGGATCAAACAAAATTTATGGCGGTAAGGTTGCAGAAAATATTTGTCAGGCGGTTGCCCGTTGCATCATCGGAGAACAGATGATTCAAATTGAAAAGCGTTATCGAGTCGTGCTCACCGTCCACGATGCGATAGCTTGTGTTGTGCCGCAAGACGAGGCAGACGAAGCTCGGGCGTACATTGAACAATGTATGCGTACACCACCCTCATGGGCTAAGAACCTACCCCTCAACTGCGAGTCAGGCATGGCTCAAAACTACGGAGATTGTTAATGACTAAACCGATCACATGGTCGTACAGTAGCTTGGCGTTGTACCAACAGTGTCCAAAGAAGTACTACCACCTCAAGGTAGCTAAAGATGTCAAGGAGGAGATGGGCGAAGCCATCATCTTTGGCAACGAGATTCATAAGGTAGCTCACTTATACGTTGAACAGCATCACCCTATTCCTGAGAAATACGCGTCCATTGAACCAGCTATCAAGGCGTTGAAAGATATGCCCGGGCGGAAGTTATGCGAGAACAAGCTGGGCTTGACCGTAGACCTCAAACCCTGTGGCTTCTTTGATAAGAAGGTGTGGTGGCGTGGTATCGCTGACATCATTATCTTGCAGGGTGACACAGCCCTGACTGTTGACTATAAGACTGGCAAGAAGAGCCAGTACGCTGATCTCAAACAACTTGAGATTCTTTCGCTTGCATTGTTCAAACACTTTCCCGAAGTTAAAAGAGTCAAGGCGGGCTTATTGTTCCTGTTCGCCGATGACTTTGTGAAGACTGAATATCTAGCCGACTCGCAGAGCGATCTGTGGACCGACTGGATGTCAGATGTTGGTCAACTTGAGGCATCCGTACAGAGTGATGTATGGAACCCCAAGCCCAACTTTACCTGTCGTGGCTGGTGTCCAGTCACATTGTGCGACCATAATCAAGGAGCTAAAAATGCTTAACAGAAGGAAGAAAACCAAAGCCGCAAGAATTCGTTCGTTTATTGCAGCTAACCCCAACGCAACTGCTAGGTACATAGCCGATCAATTAGGCTTTCCTATACAGAGCGTGTACAACGTGCAACACAAATTGCGCAACCCAACAGTGAAGAAACCTAAGATCGTTACCCTAGTAGGTACTTCAAACAAGAGCATGATGGAGCAACTGAATCCTGACATTCCAGTCTACGAAGATTCAGTTACGAACGTAACGTCGGGCAGGATAAAAGAGCTGATGACGAAACGCTTGATGCAAGGTGTGGGGCGCGGTGCTCATCCAATTCTAGATAAAGATTTGGCTGATCCAGTCAACAACCCCGCTCACTACACCGAAGGTGGCATCGAGACGATTGACTACATCGAGGCTAAGCGTTTGGGCTATCACCTTGGCAACGCGGTGAAGTACATCAGCAGGGCGGGCAGGAAGGGCACGAACCAAGGACTAGAGGACTTGAAGAAAGCCCAGTGGTACTTGGCCCGAGCCATCGAGAAGAACGAGTACGCCTCGCCTAGCCGATGAAAGCCGTTCTGGAGTTTAGCTATCCAGACGACGAGCGCAAATTACTATACGCCCTTAAAGGGCAAGAAATGTACGTTGCGCTCGCCGAGATACGGATGCAGATTACTGAAGAGTTCCGTCACAACGCAGACCCCATATCTGTGCTAATGCGTGTGCGGAACATTACAGACGACATCTTTCGTGAGCTGGGGGACGCATGACTAAAGACGTAGAAGTTAAGGTTGTGTTTGCTGAAGGCAGCTTGAATGAGTTTGATGGTACGCAAGAAGAGCTTGACGCTTTTGTAGCCGAGATCAAAGAGATGGCTGCCAACGGCGCTTTTGCTGACGCCGTTCCTATCACGGAAGAAGAAGAGGAAGAGCTTAAATTGTTGCTGGAGAAACAGAAGGGGCTGCAATAAATGCCAAGACCAAAACCACCAGAACCCCTAGTGGGGAGAAACATGCGAATGTCTGACAGACAATTCATTATTTTTAACCATCTTGGCGGCGCTGAGTGGCTAAGAAAATTACTAGATAAGAAGGACCCATTTCCTAAAAAATACTATGATGCCCTTTTAAAAACAGGAGGCTCAAATGCCGTACGTGAACAAACCCCGCCCATACAAAAAAGAATATGACCAACAACAGACTAGAGGAGAACTTGACGAGCGCATGGAACGTCAACGTGCCCGTCGCAAGATTGACAAAACCGGAGCTGATAAAGACAACAACGGTAAAGCTGATCGACGCGAAGGCAAAGATGTTGCTCACGTCAAGGCACTATCTAAAGGTGGATCAAATAAAGACGGTGTGAAGATTCAAGCACCTAGTAAGAACCGATCCTTTAAACGAAACTCAGATGGCTCAATGAAATAATATGCAAGTATTGCAAGACCGCACCCTAGTGGTCAGAACCCGCTTCCCCGCTCGTATCACCGAGACCATACCCACAAGCTCTATTGTTAATGATCTTGGTGAAGAGCGGTACGAAGTGGCAGTGCCATGGGATTGGACTAACGCTGAAAAGCTAACGCACATGCGCATCAGAGGTGTGCCATCGCCAATACAGCGTGACTACAAGTGGCCTCGGCCTATGGGCTTTGAACCATTTGACCATCAGAAGGATACGTCATCGTTTTTATCACTACGTCGTCGCGCCTTCTGCTTCAACGAGCAGGGCACGGGCAAGACTGCATCAGTGATTTGGGCGGCTGACTATCTGCTAACTTTGGGCCTCATCAAGCGCGTACTTGTTGTTTGTCCACTGTCAATCATGCAGTCTGCGTGGCAGGCTGATCTGTTTAAGTTTGCAGTGCACCGTTCAGTTGACGTGGCTTACGGTGATGCTACAAAGCGGGAGAAGATTATCAGTGGCCCCGCTGAGTTCATCATCATCAACTACGACGGCATAGCCACCATTGCAGATCACATGCTGAATCATGGCGGGTTTGACCTCATCGTGATTGACGAGGCAAACGCCTATAAGAACGTGCAGACCAAGCGTTGGAAGTTGATGAACAAGTTTGTCAAGCCCGACACTTGGATGTGGATGCTTACTGGCACGCCCGCCGCGCAATCTCCTGTCGATGCTTACGGGCTTGGCAGGCTATGCGTACCTACCCGTGCGCCACGTTTCTTTGGTGACTTCCGCGAGGCAGTCATGCAGAAGTTTGGGATGTTCCGTTGGGAGCCACGCCCAGACGCAGAGAAGCAGGTGTTTGAGATGTTGCAGCCCGCTATTCGTTACGAGAAAGCGCAGTGCTTGGACTTGCCAGAGGTGACGTACGTTAACCGCATTGCACCGCTTACGCCTTCGCAGAAGAAGTACTACAAGGAGCTGAAGAATCAGATGCTTCTTGAGATGGCGGGCGAGGAGGTCAGTACGGTCAATGCTGCCGCTAAGATGAACAAGCTGCTACAGATTTCTTGTGGCGCAGTGTACTCAGACAGCGGTGCAACCATAGAGTTTGATGTATCCGATAGGCTACGAGTTGTACAAGAAGTTATTGACGAGTCTAGCCACAAAGTGTTGGTGTTCGTTCCGTTCCGCCACACCATCGAGTTGCTCAAAGACTACCTTGGTAAGAATGGCATCACATGTGATGTGATACATGGTGACGTGCCTGTACATAAACGCACTGCTGTATTCAAGGACTTCCAAGAGAAGCAGAATATAAAAGTATTAATAATTCAGCCACAAGCTGCCGCCCACGGGGTTACCCTAACCGCCGCTGATACTATCATTTGGTATGCTCCTGTTACGTCCACCGAGACGTACTTGCAGGCCAATGCTCGTATTAACCGACCCGGACAACGTAACGCGATGACCATCGTACACATTGAGGGTAGTCCTGTTGAGAAACGTTTGTATGCAATGCTGCAAGGCAACATTTCAAACCACGAAAAAGTTGTAGATTTATACAAAAAAGAGCTAGTAGAGACTTGACAAAGTCTAGAACAGCCCATACAATACAAGTTCATTAAGGAGAAAATATGGAAAATCAATCCATGGATAAACTGTCCGCCTCGTATATCCTTTTACGAGCGGAGCGAGAGCAACTTAAGTTGGTGTATGAAGCTGATGACGCAGTGCTCAATCAGGCTATGACTGAAATTGAGAACCAAATGCTTGACGTCATGAACAGCACAAATGCAACCAGTATTTCTACAGACAACGCTACGGTTATCCGTACCGTTCGTAAACGCTACAACCCATCTAATTGGGAAGCAGTCTATAAAATGATTGCTAAGCATGAAGCCTTTGGACTGCTCGAGAAGCGCATTCACAACGGCAACATGAAAGATTTTTTAGAGCAACATCCTGACGAGTACCCCGCTGGTCTGAATGTCGATAGTCGTTATGCGGTAACAGTACGCCGCAAATCATCAACCTGAGAGAAAACCATGAGTAACATTACAACATTTCGCGCTGACCTTCCCGCCCACTTGCAAAACGTCGAGTTGGACGACTTCACTAAATCTTTCGCCTCCTCTGGCGGTAGCATCAAGCGCATCACACTGCGCGGGCGTGTCTTCCGTCTCGTAGATGGCGGCAAAGAGATTGCCAAGAACACAGACCCACACATGGATGTCGTCATCGTTAACGGCTCCAAGACTGTGCAGAAAGCCTATTACGGACAAGAGTACAACCCCGATGAAACATCTATTCCCGACTGCTGGTCGAGCAATGGCGAGCGCCCTGACGCTGACGTTCAGGACCCACAAGGACAGAATTGCAAGGAGTGCCCCAAGTCTATTAAAGGCTCTGGCGGTGCTGGCCGTGCAGCTTGTCGCTTTTCTATGCGCTTGGCAGTTGTCCTGCGCAACAATACCGCTGGTGATATATACCAATTGATACTACCGCAGAAGTCTATCTTCGGTCAGGGCAACGTTGAGAACATGCCGTTCCTGCAGTACGCCAAGTACGTTGGTCAGTCAGGCTACAACTTGAACATGCTGACTACACGCCTGACGTTTGATACTGACAGTGATTTCCCTAAGCTGGTGTTTACCAATGCAGAGTTCTTGGATAAGGACACGTACGCAACTTGCGTAGAGCAGGGCAAGTCTATGATTGCTATCAATGCAAGCAAGCTTAACTTTACTAAAAAGACTGAGTCCCAACTGCCTAAGTTGGTAGCGCCTGCTGGCTCTGCTGCCGCCGCATTGACTGCGCCTGTAGAAGAAGAAATGCCTGAGCCCGTTGTGCGTTCAGAGAAGAAGAAAGAGTCCGCGCCCCCAAAACCCAAACAGAACTTAGCCGCTATGGTCGACGAATGGGGAGATGATGCGTGATTGGCTACAGCTATAGGATACGCACGCTAAACCGTAGCGCCGATAAGAAAAATATTGGCGTTCGGTTGGGCCGACATTGTATCGACTCTAGTATTTCTGTTACAGAAGTAATGGAACTGTTGAGCGTAAGCAAACAAACAGTTTACAACTGGTTCGTTGGTGTTCATTCACCCGGGCCACGTCACTCGAAGAAAATCCAAGAGCTTTTCTCACTGTAACGGTTCGGGGGTAACTAGCTCGACGGAGCGAACGGGGTTTCCGTCAGCCCCCGTTACCCCCATTTTTATTGACGTGTCTGGAAATATCATGGCTGATATTGAACTGCTACGACGGGTAGTAGCCCCTAACGACGGCTGGTACTGCATATTCTCTTTACTCAACGGCAAGAGTGCGCGACAAAATCATTACAAGACTCTCGAAGAAATACAGCAAGAAGCTGAGAGTCTGGTTGCTGAAGGACGTGATGTCTATTTCAGCTTAGGCAAATTTGTAACCGAAGAAAACCGCGAAGCTGAAAACTGCGGTTGGATGCAAGCGTTCTTTCTGGACATCGACTGCGGCATCGATAAGGCCACGCCAGATAAATATGGGCGTATCAAAGGCTACGTAGATCAAGCCACGGGTATGCAAGCGCTCAAGGACTTATGCAAGACCTTAAGTTTGCCAAAGCCTACTATTGTAGATTCGGGGCGTGGCTGGCATGTCTACTGGCCGCTGACTGAGGCAGTTGAAAGAACTAAGTGGCAGCCTGTTGCCGAGACATTTAAGGCGCTGTGCGCCAAGCACAAATTTATTGGTGACCCTGCTGTGCCAGCGGATGCTGCACGAGTGTTGCGTATTCCCAACACTATCAACTTCAAGGGTAAGCTGCCCGTCACGTTGATGAATGAGACCGCGCCCATTTCGTTTGAAGACTTCGCCAAGCTCATGGGGCCAATAGCTCCGCCCAAGCCAATCCATAAGCCAGCACAGTTAGATGAGTTAACACGCGCACTAATGGGTAACCGTCAGTCTCGCTTCAAGGTCATCTTCGATAAGACCCTAGCGGGCAATGGTTGCGAGCAGTTGCGCAACATCATGGAGAACCAGAATGACATCGAGGAACCCCTCTGGCGGGCGGGGCTGTCCATCGCCAAGTTCTGTGTAGACGGCAACAAGGCTATACACATCATCTCCAAGCTGCATGACAAGTACGACCCACAAAGAACCGAGGCCAAGGCCGATACGGTCAAGGGCCCCTACACTTGCGAGACATTTGATTCTCTAGCACCGAATATCTGTAACAACTGTCCCCACAAGGGCAAGTTTAAATCGCCGATTGTTTTGGGCCACGAGATTGCCAAGGCCGCTGAAGGTACGGTCATCGAGTTTGCCGTGCAAGAGGATGGGCAAGCTGAGCCAGTGCCAGCGTTCATTGTCCCCAAGCTACCTAACCGCTACTTCCGTGGCAAGACGGGCGGTATCTACAAGCACATGAAGGAGGACGAGGAGGGCGATGCAAGCGTAGCCCTTGTCTATGAGTACGACCTGTTTGTGACCAAGCGTTTGTTCGATCCCGGCCAAGGAGAGACAGTGCTGATTAGGTTGTCCCTGCCACGTGATGGCGTTAAGGAATTCTCACTGACGTTGGTCGAAGCGCTGAGCAAAGACGAGCTTCGCAAGGCGCTGTCGTTCCATGGCGTGATTGCCCTGCAGACACAGATGCTATTGATTCTCGACTATCTGGTGCAATGTGCAAAAGAACTACAAATAACACAAGAGGTTGAAATGATGAGACAACAATTAGGCTGGGCTGACGATGACCGGAAGTTTATTCTGGGTGACCGCGAGATTGGCGCAGACTACATACGCTATAGCCCACCGTCTAAGGCCACCCGTGATGTAGCGCATGCGCTTCGTCCTATGGGCTCGTTTGATGAGTGGAAAGAGATTATCAACGTATATGACATGCCCGGCTTCGAGCCACATGCGTTTGCCGTATTCACTGCGTTTGGCGCACCTTTGATTAAGTTTATGGGCATCAAGGGCGGCATTATTAACCTAATTAACAACCGCTCTGGCACAGGCAAGTCCACCATTCTGCAGGTGATGAACAGTGTATGGGGTCACCCCGATGAGCTGATGATCCAGTGGCGCGATACGTTAAACGTCAAGCTTCACCGCATGGCTGTGATGTGCAATCTACCCTTGGGTGTGGACGAGATCACCAAGATGAGTGGCGATGACTTCTCGGACTTAGCGTATAGCGTAACGCAAGGCGCACCCCGCCGTAGGATGAAGTCGTCCACCAATGAGGAGCGGGAATCCCAAGGCTATTGGGCGACCATGATGGTGGCTACGTCTAACGCCAGTATGACTGACAAACTTGAGTCCTTGAAGTCCACCGCTGAAGGTGAGCTTATGCGTCTGATGCAGTACCGCATTGACCCGACCAACAACCTAGACAAGGCAACCGCTAAGCAAATCTTTGGTAGACTGCAGAGTAACTACGGTCATGCGGGCGGCAGGTACGCGCAGTTCCTAGTACAGAACCAAGAGGAGTGCGTAGACACAGCTCTCAAGCTACAGATCAAGCTGGACAAGGCAGTTAACATTGAGACACGTGAGCGCTTCTGGTCGGGCATGGCCGCGTCCAACCTAGCGGGCGGGATGTTTGCCCACAAGCTGGGCCTGCATAGCATCAACTACAAGCGTGTGTTTGACTGGTCGGTTGAGGAGATCAAGTCTATGCAGGGCTCTGTGCGCTTGAACTTCAACGACTACGCTACCGTAGTTGGCGAGTTTTTACTGAAGCACAACCTCAACATCCTTGTGGTCAACAAGTACAGTACGTCCAAGGCGGGCATAGCGGCTGCGCCTCTTCTGCTACCCCGTGGTGCGTTGATCGTACGCTACGAGCCAGACACCAAGAAGATATTCATTGTCCGTCAGGCGCTTAAAGATTACTGCGCCGCCAAGCAGATCACCTTTACGGACTTGCTGTCCGGGCTTAATAGTACAGGCGCATTCATTGCAGAAGTGCGTACCCGTCTGGACGTGGGCACGGAAATTAGTGCGCCCCCTGTCGTAGCCTTGGAGTTTGATGCTGACCTGCTTGGTGTCGAGCCTGACACAAACGTAGCGGGCGATGCGAATTGAGGGGATAAATTACGAGCTGAACTGGCAGGAGTTCACTGTTGGCAGCTCGTTCTTTGTACCATGCTTGGACGATACCAAGGCTAGGGAACGCATAGAAGGCAAGATGAACCGCCTTGGCTATGCGGTAATTGTTAAATTAGTGATAGAGGACGGGATAAGGGGATTGCGCGTTTGGCGAACCCGACGTACAATGTGATGGCAACATGCAGTTGCACTCTCCTCCTTGATGGATTAGCCCCGCCTAAACAGCGGGGCTCTTTTTATTGGAACTGCTCAAAGTAGTTAGCCTTCTTCTCAGCGGGCTTGGAATCCTTCTTTAACTTGTCCACATAGTCTTGCGTCACGATATGACGTAGTTTGTCGTCAATGTACAGACCTTGGTCGGTCTTAGCAGACTTCTCCATCTTCTTCTCAATAGAACTTATGATGCCGTCTACATCTATAGCATCAGTTGGGTGCTTTTCGTTAAACTTTATGATCTGATCTAAAGCTTTCTCCACACCATCAGAATCATTGGTCATGAAGTTTAGACCAAACAGGTTCAGCGCTTCCGTGCGTTTCTTAGTGATGCCTTCAGCCTGACCCTTCTTTGTGATATTAAAGTACTGGCGTTCAGCTAGTTCAGATGTACGGAAGCCTAGCGATTGCATGGCCAGATCGAACGGGCTGAACTCGTCAACGATCTTGTCGCCCGCCATGTTAGTCGCGCCCTCTTTGCTGTAGCGGTAAGCCACTAATGGCTGACGAATAAACGCAGGCATCATGGCCTCAAGAGCGCGATCACCGTAGCCGGTTTTAAACAAAGTGTACGCACGTGCACCCTGTTGTAAAATACCAACAAATGGACCAAGAGCTTTAGTAATTGAGTCGTTGAGTGCGGTCTCAGCATCTGTATTCTGACGCATATCTGGAATCCACATGCCATCTAACTTGAGCTTGCTTGCAAAGTCGTAGCCCAGAGCATTGAATGCACCGCGGCCAAGTAGCATGCCAGCTTCCTTGCCAAGGGTGTTAACTGCCCAATTCATAAACTCAAGTTCAAAATCTAGGCGATCTTCATCGTCTGAGTCTAAACCAAAGTTAAATACTGCTTCAATAATGGCCGCAACGGTTGAGAAACCCCAGAGACCAGTTACTCCTGACAGAATACCGGCTGTACCCATGATCCCAACAAAACGTGCACGTGCTTCGCGTCGATCGGCTTTAGTCAAACCTTTAAACGAGTTGTATGCGTTGCGTGCTAAGAAGAACGTCATCTGCTGTGGGAACTGTTTGAACTGCAAGATCACACGAGCAACCGGATGTTGCATGTAACGTGGCTTGTTTGATGCAGAGTAATCAAACATAGACCGGTGGGTAATATCCTTAGCCTCAGCAATTGCTTCAGCAAACGCCTGTTGTTGGTTTGGATAGTTAGCGCGTTTCTCCATGGCCGCACGGAACGAAGACATGGCTACTACTTCGCGGTTCATACGCTCAGCATGATGAAACAAGAATGAAATTACTTGCATTGACTTGTTTGGGATGCCAGAGTAATCTTCAGTTGGCTTGGAAGCCAGACCCGATTGGTCGTACGCAGCCGTAATGTCGATTAGGCCGTCGGCTACAAAGCGTTTGTATGCAGCTTGCTCTGCCCTAGTCAGTGAGTTTGAGCGCTGTAAAGACGGAGTCAATAAACGGGAGTCGCGGATACGCCCACCGGTCTCAATGCCAAAGCCTGTAAGCCCAATCTGCCCAATAGTTTTAGACACCTGCCCCATGACGTTGGCAACTGCGCGGGTGTAACTCATATTAGGGTTTGCCCTAATTTGTTGACCTACAAGTGTAGGCACTCCAATCATCATGCCGCCCAAGACGTTGGTCACTGCAGATGCTACAGACGTTAGGTAATAGATAAAGCCAATGTTTGAGAAGTAGCTAACAAATGCGCCATCATCAGGCGGGTTGAGCATGGCATTTAAGCGAAGCTCAGTCTCTTTAATAAAATCATTTAATGTATCGTTTTCAGCGGCCAGCACTGGGTCATAGCTTGCACCAGCGGGTGTACGGCGTTTGACTTGCGAGCGGGCAGCGTCCATCTGAGAGAACATCTCAGGTGAGTACTCAAAGCGGGCCAACTGATACGCCATGTTGAAGGACGTGTTGGCAAAGTTACGCAAGGCGTCCTGCGAAAAACCTTCAATGCTGTTGCGGTGGATAAACTGATTACGCATGCTTCGGTCAGGCTGGTTCTGTAAGAACGTCTGATAGAAGCTGTCCTTTAACTCTTTTTTGCGGGCATCTGCGGCTGTGGGTGATAACCCCGCAAAGTTAGCGCTGTCTACGGCAGCAAAGACTTCCTTCAAGAAAGCTGACTGCTGTGCGTGGAAGTCCATCTGCTTGGCGTAGTCGTTACCAATTTTTTCACCAATAGTTTGCGATAAATACGGGTCACGTTCTAGGCGTTCTTCTATGTGAGCATCGCGCGCGCCTTGGGACTCAAACATGTAGTATTCACGACTAGCACCGCGACCAATCTGATACCAAAAACGGCCATGACGCATCAATGGGAAGTAAGGACCTTTGAGTGCGCCCTTCTCAAACTCATTACGAATCTCAAGTATCGTTGCTTCAGACACACCAAGCTGGCGCATTTGAATGATACGTTGATTCATTAGGCGCTTGTAGTTAGCATAGCGGCGTTGGAAGAAGTTACGCACGTCGCGGTAAATAGCTTTGGCCTCTGGGTCTAGGGCATTCCAATCCAGCATTAACTGCACATTCGCATTACGTTGGGCAGTGTTAGCCTTATCTGGGTCGACTTCGGCAATAGTTGCGGAGTGCATGACTGCGCCTAATTTACGGGACATGTCAGGGTCTTTGGATTGCAAAAGTTCCCAACGACGGGAAATCTTTGCAGACTCCTCAAGGATATTACTCTTGCGGGCAAGGAAGTCCTCGGTCACGCGAATGAAGTTTGTGATCTGCGGAATACGACCAGCAACCAAGTCATCAATCTGGCGAAGCGTCAACACACCTAAGAAGGCGGGGCGAAGCGCGGCGTCCATGTTTCTAAACTCGCGTTTTATTTGGTTCCAATTACGCGCCTGCATCCAACGACGTATAGTCGATGGCTGGTTTGGCATACCCACTGGCATGATCTTGGGTTTTCTTTTCCCAGTAGCCATAGCTTTTGGGCCAGTAGTTACTGTCATGCCCTCGACGGACATTGTGCCCGCCATCATTGCATCAGCAGCAAGCATGGCTTCAGCCATGACGTTGCTTTCGTAACCCTTCTTTACGTTGAAGAGCCTACGGATAGCGTCTGTAAAGCGGTTCTGCAATGAGTAAGGCGCTGACTTGTAGCGGAAGCCGCGTAGTCTTGCTTGGAATACTGGGTTTGTCAGAGCTTCAGACACAAACTCGTGCAGGTCTTTGAGTCCGTAGATAGCGCCAGTGTCAGCGCCTTCTTGCTGTAGTTGTGTCTTAGAGTACTCATACAGCTCCATCAGACGATCGTAGCCTTGGCGTTGAAAGCCGGTTAGTCGCTCTGGGTTGTCAAGTAAATGAGATGCGGCTGCGTGAATAGTCTCGTGCAGCAACAAGTGGTTGGTCAGCTTGCCAACACCGCGGCGCATAACAATAGAGTCAGTCGCTGGGTCATACTTGCCGCTCCATGTGTATTGCGTGTTGACCAGATCAATAAGACTCTGAAGCACCTGCTTGTTAGATTCAGACGCATTCATCTGATCCATAGACGCTTCAACTTGTGCCAGCGTAGACAACACGTTACGTAATTTGCCAGAGCGTAGTTCAGCAATCAGCGTGCCCTGTTGCTCAACTGGGTAGATTGCGGTAATTACGTCACGCAAACCATCAATACGTTCTTGCAGGGACTTGGCAATGTTAGGGTCGTTGTTTAGCGACTCCATTGTGTCTGCATCAACTATGCGAGTCTGAGCCGTAAAGTTGGTATCAAGCAGGCGCTGAGCCAACTCCGAGTAGTACGGGTTGCCCTTCATCTGCACCATTAGGTCTAGTGCTCCGCGTGTATCGCCAGCCTCCAGCATGCGAACCATGTCTGGGTGCAGTTCAGTCAACATCTGGATTGTCGGCAGGTTCTTAGTCGACACTTCCACATCGGGGGTGGCTTCACCCTCCCCAGTAGTAGTTTCGGTTAGACGCTCAGATATGCGTTTGAGCTTGCGTTCATTTTTCTTTTGCTCAATCGTAGCCCGTTCTTTGGCTTCTTTAGAGAGCTTCTCTTCGTACCGCTTAAGAGACTCGTGATAGTCCGTTACTGCTTTAGTATAAGCAAGGTTGGCTTCATGTGTTCTTTTGTGTTCTGCGACCATCTCATCAAGAGTAGCTAACGTGCCCTCAGATAAGTTTTGCTTGATCCAGTCACGGAAGTTATTGGCGTAACGTCCACCTTCGCCAAAGTAACCATAGTTGGCGTTAAAGTATTTAGGGTCTACTTCGTAGTACGCTAAGTCGTACGCCAAGGCAGACATAGCTTCACCAAACGTCTTGCGGTTTAGGTTGTTTAGATAAGTCATAGCCGCAGACATCTGTGGTGACATCTTTACACCAGCATTAAATGCCTGCTTAATAGCCAACAGCGCACCGCGTAGTTTGGCATCTGCAACCACATGTTCGTTCTCCGTCACACCTTGACTGGGGCGACGTGGCTTGCCTTCTGGTGTTTTGCCAAACTTTTGTGTTACTGCCGTACCAGTAGTGATACGTTCTGTATACACACCAGACTTAGGCATCCCTACGCCAACTTCTTTGCCAGACAGTTGGCTTGTGTACTCGCGTACTTCATCACTAAACTGCTCAACGCCACGGCGGGTCGTGAGGTCAGGGAGCCCTGCCTTAGTGTACAGGCGACCTTGTTCTTCAGGTGATGCACGGCGAAGTGCATCTATCAAAGCACGGAACGAGTCCATCCCGCCGACACGAGCAGACAGGTACTTGAGCATGGTTCTAGCGCCAAGACTTGTGCCTTCACCCGGTGCGGCGATGTCGTACTGCAGCATAGTCTTAGCTGCAACGTTTTTAGAACTGCTATGGCGTTCCTGCTCCGTTGGTGTTTCTGCAGCAGGCTGAATAACATCAAAGAAGTCTTTGACCTGCGCACCTTCAGATGTCTGTGCTACGTGCTCAGTGCTAATGTCGGGAGCCTTTATTGGCTCACCTTTCTGGTCGTATTGAATGGGCTCAGCGGGCGTAGCGGGCGTCTCTTCCTCGCTTACAGCTTCAGCGCCAAACATGTCACGCTCATCTTTAGTTTTACGCTGCGGCTTACCCTCAAGGGCGCTCATCAACTTGTCAACATCGCTTTCGTCTTGCTGACCAAACAGGTCACCCTGCATAGCTTTAGGTTGGCGTTGTAATTGCGCAACAGCTTGGTCTATTTGCTCAGACAATCTGGCTACGTGCTGTTCGGCTAATTGCTGACGAGATTTAACTGCTTCGCCTGCGGTCATTCCGTCGCCCGCTTGTGATATGGCCCAGTTCTCGTCGTAGCCACCAGATTCTAATTTGGCTATGTAGCGTTGCTTAGTAGCTTGTAGATTGGCAATGGCTTTATTGACATCATTGCCCGCCATAGCCATGGCATCACGGGCCATTTGAGCCGTACGCTTTATCGTACCAAACATGTCACCCTGCATGCCTCTAGCTTCGCCAGATTGATCCTGCGCCGCTAAAGCTCCAACAATACTGGAGCCGTCAAACATTGGGTTTTTCAGTTGGTCAATTAACTTTGGGTCCTTTAGAACAGCAGCGTGATCGTCAACTAAATTCTCTAGATCGCGCATAGCCATTTTGATTTGCGCGGTTTTCTCTGGCGTCTGTATGCCGCCACCTAGAAGCGGAACAATCTCTTGACGAAGACTGTTATAGGCTTCTTGGAAGTTGTCTAATGTACCGGGCTGCTGTCGCGTTCCTTCATCAATTGCAGTAGCATCCGGTCCAGTAGAAACCACTCTTGTTGATTCAGCCCCAGTAAGTCCGCTGCCGGGGCCTCCTGCACCGGACTCGCCAGCCACTCCAGCGCCTTCTCCACCTGTTCGGTTGATAACTTGTCCAACATCTTCTTCCTCCGTGAGTCGGTCTAAAACTGACTTGCCAGTTTTCTTTTCGTCGCCCTTGAGGTAACGATCAACGCCTTCTTTAACCCCTTGAATAGTTCCACCAAAGCCACCACCAACTATAGCGCCCTCAAGCATGGCTGTGCCAAGCTCTTCGTAATCAACTCCGCGTTTAGTTCCAGCAGAGCCCGCTATGTTAGATGCGCCCTCTTCAAGTGCTTCAGTCCCGGATTGGATACCAACTTGAGCCCCAATTCTAGAAGCTGCTGTTTTGCCCGGAGTTGCGCCTTTAAATAAACCTTTTGTGGCAAATCTTTCAAGGCTGGTTTCAATTACAGCGCCGGTTGCGGCTGCAGCAACATCTCCAACTGTGGCCTGCTCAATTGTTTTCTCGTCGTTCTTTAAACGCTCGTTAAGGATTTCGTTAGTTCGTGCAGCAACATACGCTTTAGGCATTGTCACCGCAGCTACCATGTCAGGCACTGACGTAATAATTCGTTCCGCTATAAAAGGAACTAAATTAAGTGGGTTAGCTGGTATGTCACTAAGTTTGGTGCTTGGCGTGTACCCGATGTCTTTAGCGTAATCTCGTGAACTGTTAGCCCAGTCTTGCATGGAATCAAGGGCTTTGTTTTCTTTTTCAAGACCTTCTTTACCTTGTATGCTTCGACGCGCCATATTAAGCATCCCGAGGAACGGGGTAGCCTTATTTATAGCTTCGTCAATAACGCCAAAGGGTTTAGCTACTCTTGAGTACGCTTCAACCCCGCTAGCACCTAGTTCAACCGCACGAGCGGCAGTGCCTTTTAGAGGATTGCTTGTTTCCTCTGGCTGTTTCTCAAACTGGGCGAAGAAGTTTTCAGACGGCTCTTTTTCTTTCGCAGTATCAAACTGTTCGAAAAAATTAGCCATTTTATTTTCCTAGTACTCTTGCTGCTGAACCCGGTCCATAGTATGCATCAAACTCAGCCCGTTTACCGGGGTCAGCTCTAAGTGCGGAAATTGCTGCGGCGTTAGGCGTACGACCACCGCCTACAGGCGTATCTGGCGTAACCACTGTTGTACCTACGTTTGCAGATACATTTTTGCCTTTATCTTTGCGAATTTCTTCTAACCTTGTGTCAATGTCAGCCATATCTTTTATTGATTTCGCGTCTTTTTTACCAGCTAACCCAGAACGTCGTAGTTTGAGCATTTGACCTTCTTTGTCAGAGTCCACCAACTTCTCAATAGCAAGAGCACGTTCTTGAGATTTATCGGGGCCTGTATAGCGAATACCTACGCGGGCTTCGTTGGCGTCGCGGTACTGTTGCATATACGCATCAGCAGCTTCCGGTCCTTGAGTCTTGCGAATCTCAGCCGCTGTAGCCATAACGCGCTCAACCTCACCGGGCTTGTTCTGGCCTTCACGTTGCACCTGATGACCTTCGCGGGCGACGCCAGCTTGGAGTCTAGCGACCTCCATGCCTTTCTCAATTTCAGCGCCTTTCATGTTGACTTCAGCCAACATCTTGGCAGCGTTCTGCCTCTGCGTGTCGTACTTGTCAAACAGAGAAACGGCCTTGTCTACTTTGCCATCATTCCGTGCCTGTTGTGCAGCCGCCAGAGTCATTTCAGACTGGCGCAAAGCACGCTTGGCTTCTCGGTCTTCTTTCTCAAACTTCTGCATCTCAGCGCCAAACGCGCCCATAGCCTTGCCTGTAGCGCGGGCTAAGTTGGGATCAGACACAATGCCTTGAGCCGCAGCTATCAGCGCGTAACCCAAGTTCTTGTCACCTCTACCGCTTATTTCTTTCTTCTCTTGAGCAATCTCTTCAAGGAAAGGGGCCATGCGATCTGGACCGTATAGCTTGTTAACGTAGTCGCGTTGTGCGGTCATGCCAGACTCACGCTCTTCGAGAGTTGCAGGCTTAGGAATATTGGCAAACGCTTCTTTTAAGTAGTCAGCGCTGGATGGACGACCGCCTGCTGCAAACGCAACGATGCCGCCTTCTGCGTAGTCATCGTCAGCCATTGGCATCCCTGCTAACCCACCAGAGGCAGCTTGCATCTCAGGGCCGGGCATAGCGGGCTGGGCTTGCTGAGCTTGTGCCATGACTGGCTGACCGACCATGCCCGCCAAACCCATAGGTTGTTCAGGAGTAACAGCCAATTCAGCCAAAGAAGGTTGTTCACCAGATGGCCCACGAGCTTGTTGAGCCATAGCCATGCGATCTGTTTCTTTTAGTATCTGCATAGCGCGAAGGGCGCTATAAGCGTCTAGCTGTTGGTCTGGTACAGGTTGCCCCATCAGCGCGGCTGCTAATTGTCCGCGGTTGTCCCTGTATCTATCGGCAAGTATGGAAGCCTTGTCAATTCCTGTTCCCATGATTATTCCTTAGACCAAGTTGTTCAGGGCTAATGCGCCCAAGCCACCAGAGCGAGTCGTGCCACCTTCAGCCATGCCAGCAACTTTGGCAATACCAGCCGCACCAAGGCCCAAGGATGCAATGTTCTGCACGGCGCTAGGGGCTTGCTGGTACACAGACGAGCCAGTCTGGGTCAACGGTACACCACGGATAATGTCAGACATGAAGCCCAACTGTTTGTATGGGTAGTTCTGGTAGTTTAGATAGTCTTGATACTTGGTATCAATATCTCTCTGCATCTGGGCTTGCTGCTGCAGGCCGTACTGGTTCTGCAGTGCGTTAATGCCCATGTTCTGCTGGTACTGTTGACCACCAAGAGCGCCAAGAGCATTTGCGCCAGTAATCGCTGTTTGTAAGCCTTGAAGACCTAGACCCGCACCAAACTGACCTTGTTGTGCGTTTAACTGTGCGGCGGCTAAGTTTTGCCCTTGGGCTTGATTGAATTGTTGCTGGGCGTTTTGGAACGCTTGCTGTTGGCCTTGGGCAAAAATATCACCCTGTTGGCGAGCTAAGTTGGCTCGCCCCTGTGAACGCATCAAATAATCGCCACTTCCGCCAAACGCGCCTGAACGAGCAGCTTGGGCACCTTGCGCTTGTTGGGCGATTGCAGCTTGGCGTGCCGCGTCTTGTTGTTGACGTGCAACAACATTCTCCATGTACGGAGACATGTAGTCTTTGACAGCCTGCCCTGTAAACTTTTGATTTGCGTACGGATTGTACGTAAAACTTGTGTTCAACGCACCGAGGCCAGCCGTGCCCGCCATAGCCGTAGCGTCCCCCAACTGAGGCGCAGTCCGCATCATTGCAGCGTTTTCAAACGATAGCTGTTGTAGCGGAGCAAACTGGGCTGTACGCTCACCCTGATACTGCATGTACGGATTGCTGCCCGTATCTGTCAGTGCTTGAGCTTGACCTAATAGTGTCTGTGCGTAAGGCGCAACTTCGGGTGCAAAGCCGTATTGCGTTTGCGTTACTTGGGTTGGTTCGGTTGCCATTTCTTGGCTCCTTATGCGGGAAGATATTTATCAGCGCGGCTGTTCTTAGCCACTCGGCCTCTACCTACAGTGCCCCTACGAGCAGCCTGTACGCGGTCCATCATTGCGTATAACTTACGAGCGCCCGCTTCAGTTGAGCCGTTACCTAACTCAGACACGATGCGTGCAGGCACTACAAACTCACCATCGGCCAATCTTGCTGGACGTTTGTTACCAATAGACGCAGGGATGGAGTCAGACACGCCATCACCGGGACCGCGAAGCAGGCGGCCACCATCAGAGTAGTCACCAAGGTTGAACTGCTGAGCCATGCCGCCACGGGCCATAGCCATTAAGCCACCATCAGCGGCTTTCTTAGTGTATTTACGTCCACCGGCTTTACCGTATCGTTGGTAGTGCTCCCACGCAGCGGCGGCTAAATCTTCCTTAGTACCAAAGTTAGCTTTGCCAGCGTTCAACTCATCCATTACGTCTTGGTTGGCCTTCAAGTAGGCAGTAGCATCAAAGTTGGCTTTCTCATCTGCCGCTGCCTTTTCGTCTACTTTTGTCTGGTCAATCTCACCCGCTTCATTGGTCAACTCTTTAGCGCCAGTAAATAACTTACTGATCTCAGAAATAGGACGCCCTGTTGCACTAGCAATCTGATCTACAGTTAGATTGTTTTTAGTAGCCCAAGTGTAGAAGTCAGACGGAGACGGGTTCTTATCCATGTACGCAGTGACATCTTTGTTTGTTAAGTTCATTGACTTAACACCCTTAGAGTCGTACGTTGGGATAGCGTAGTCAGGGTTGATCTTGTATGTCTTAGTTTCTGGGTCAAACAAATACATTTTGCTTGACGTTGGCAGCTTCTTACCCAACACGGACTCAACATAAGGCTTCATCACCTCACCAGTCTTTGTGTATGGTACGGGGTCGTAGTCTTTCCGACCCATTAGGTAATCATAAGATTGCTTAGAACCACCTGTAAGTGGGTATTTATCTTCAACCGCTTTTAAAGAATCAAAGGTTGGAGAGGTGTAACCCAAGCTTCCGCCACCTTGGGTGTACGTATCGCGTACAGTTTTTGTTGTTAAGCCAGTAAGGTCAGGTTTAGTTGTAACTGTTCCATTGGCATTGAGGACTGTGTCTGAACCGCCGCTAACGCCAGCGGGTAAGTAAGTAGAAGTAACTTTGTTTATATTTCCAGTTTTTGTCTGAATCCAGTCGTTAATTGTTTTGCCTGTGGCTTTAACAAGGTCGGCTTCGTTCATTCCCGATACATTTAACGCGTCTTTCATCTCCGCTACTTGTTTGTCGGGAGGCAGTAAGGCAAGGTCATCTGTGTATTGGTCAAACCAATTGTCAATCACTTTATCAATAGGCGTAAACCCTAAACCGCGCTCTGCAAACCATTTGTACGTGTTAGACGCGCCAGCAGGGATAAGACCGGGAAGGCCAGCACTTGCGTCTGCGTTTTTATTTTGGTTTGTAATATTTTGGTTTGTAAGATTCTTTTCTACAAGGTTCTGATTTATAGCAGTTAACCCTTTTGTTGCGTCCAACGCATCAAGGCGAGCTTTTTCTTTAGACCACAAATCGGCGGCTTTGGTTTTTTGCTCTGGTGTTGCTATTTTGTTAAAAGCCAGAGATGTAGAATCTTGACCACCTCTAGAGCTTAATTCGCCCAAGCGCAGTAATGTTTCTGGGTTGTTAATGTCAAAGCCGGGAGAGTACGCAGATAGCGCAACCGGTTGACCTGTGGCGGGGTCGGTGACGTACTGACCGGGTCTAGTTGTATCCACCTTGGCCATGTTCTGGGCAGAGTATGGATTTGCAGCGTTGGCTGCATCTACAGTCATTTGGTAATCAACTACTCCGGGTTTTGAGTTTGCCATGTAGTCGGCAGCGTCAAACTTACCTTGCGCGTTAAATCCGGGAAGCGTATCGTATGCGGCGTTAATTTGCGCGTCAGTCAAGCCATATTGGGATTTGGCGTAATTAGTTAGAGAAGCTTGTGGCGTATTAGGCCGTGCGGCTAGTTCGGCAGCAAGAGCGGCGTTAATTTGTTCTTGTGTGTAACCACCCGTATTAAATCGCGCAATACCACCTTCAGCCATGCGCACAACAGGCTCACTGCGTTGGGCAAAATCGTACATGCCACCTTGCGCCATACCGTCGATAGTTCTTCTGGGGACATCGTCACCGTCACCATAGCCCGCCATACCACCAGCAGCCATACCCATCAGACCGCCACCGGCGGCGCTCTTCATTTGAGCCTCGTATGGGTTGCCACCTACGAAACCACCGCTGTATGGGTTGTAAGAATAGGGGCGAATCATGCCGGGTTGAGTAACCGTCTTAGGCATGTTTTCTTGGGCGCTTGCGGCGGCAAGAATAGCTGGGCCAACGGCGTACATCAACGGCTTAGCGTTAGCCTTGAGGTACTGCATAGGATTATCCGCGGCTTTACTTGCGCCTGCGGATAATTTCTCAAATGGGGTTGCCGCAGCCGTTGCTTCTTGCCCAGCAAGCGCGGCTTTAGACTGCATCAGTTCTTCTGCGCTGCCAAACCCTTGAGCTATAGCTTGCGAATCCGTTATTGCATTAGCTCCAAGACTCGCATACGTATCAGCAGCGGCAGCGCTACCAATAGCCTCGCTACCAGTAGCACCCATACCAGCGCCCAAAGTAGCGCCACCATAAGCGCCAAGACCAGCACTAATGCCTTTGCCAATATCGCCTGTACGTGCTGTCTCTACGCCACCAACAATCATTGCTGCGGTTTTTGGATCAATCGTACCGCCTGAGAAATAACTAATACCAACGCCAATAATAGTCGGCAATAACTTATCCAAGAAGCCAGCTTCAGGGAGACCAGTTTCTGGGTTAATAGTAAGGGAGCCGCCGTGGTTCTCGGCCAACGCTTGTAGTCCCTGCACTTCACGTGGGGACATGTGGATAAGCATCGAGTCAGGGCCGCGACCCTTTGATGCCATGTGGTCGGCTAGTACAGCAAGGCTCATAGTTGCCTCTCAAAATGGGGGTTGTTTGATAATATCATGTTGGCAGTGCAGACACAAATGAAAGTGTGGCTACGATAGAGGCAGTTGACGGTTTAGTTGGCGTGCCCGAAGCAGGGTACGTTTGGATTGTTACGTCCGCATCTGTAGTTGACCAGTAAATCTGGACGTAGTCATTGGCGTTCAGGGACAGGAAGTAATTCCAGCCTTTGATGTCGTGAAACGGGACACCCGCACTTTTTCTAGCAGGCAGGCCAACTAAACCAGTCGAGCCAGTAATGTCCGTGCCGTTTTGCTTTAACCAAATAAATACGTCTTGGGGGGCGTTATCCAAGTTCTGCAGTTGCACACTAAATTGCAAGTTGTATATACCTGCGTATTCCACAGTAATTTTAGAGTTAGCAACAACCGACACCCCGTTTGAGAAGTCTGTGGTGTCTAACGTCATCAGCGTAGCGGTGTTAACTGTGGCTGTCTGATCTGTGAAATCCGAAAACGCCCCGTATGGAAACGCTAAATACCTACCACCTGCATTGCCTGTGATCTCTGTAAGCGCATTTTGTAATTGGTTAAAGTACAGACGTAGAACGTTTGTAAACTGATCCTGATACCGGCGCTCGTACGTATCCGTGCCCAACGGTAAGTTGGGTGGTGCAGGGTTAATGATCCTGTTTTGTGTTGTCATTAACGTCTGCCGTCAGGACGAATATCAATACGAGGTGCACCCAACTGCCAGCAGGTGTTGATTTGGTTTGAGCTAATCTTAAATATCATCTGGCGACCGCGCATGCGGGTAAATATCTGGCCTGTAAACTGCTCTGTGATAACGTATGTGTTGCTTTTAGCCACAGGTTGTGAAGCTGTACTTGTTACACCAGAACCAGAATTAGACAAACCATACAAAGTCATAGCCACTGCTGGTAATGCGCCAGCGGGGGTGCTTGTAGCATTCTCAAAAGTCAAGTCAGGTAAGACACGCCACACAAAACCAAAGTTATGGCCGTCACCAATATCAAACTCAGACGAGCTAATGTAAGCATCAATCGCAACAGGGGTGCCGGTCGTATTATCATTTAGACCCGTTTCGTGGTTAATCAGATTACCTGTCAGCGTATTAGGGAAGTAGTTGGCCGCAATTGGGTACGGCTGCAAGCCAGAATCTAACCAAGCCGTACGAGACATAGTACCGTAGTACCAAATCTTCTCAACGTAGTTATAGATAACGTACCTGTCAATGTTCGTTGCGTTGGCTGAGCAGTAGAACCACCAGACCTCATTGAAACCTTCACTGGTGCCAGAGAACACTTGCAGTGATTGCTCTTGATTTATGTCGCTAAACACAAAACGGCGCAGGTCACAGTTAAGCGTTTGCACACGACCATCGTAGGAGTAGAACTTA
>Ga0315909_10002446_pt1 | contig 23775 bp, 18 predicted proteins | sample LakEriMetagenome_11_FD_203527 | JGI IMG/M metagenome (GOLD analysis project Ga0315909, IMG submission 203527) | Freshwater fungal communities from buoy surface, Lake Erie, Ohio, United States - Buoy 2 MA125 | ecosystem: Environmental > Aquatic > Freshwater > Lake | place: USA: Lake Erie, Ohio...
GGCGTTTTGTTTGTCGTCATTATCGCGCCACAGACCCTTGATGCGGATGGCATTGGCCATGGGAACGGCGGGCGCGGGTGCAGCGACAGGCTGACCGGGTTTCGGTTTCGGGCCGAATGCCGGTGCCGCGGGAGCCTCGACCTTGATGCTGGCGAGCTGAGAAGAACCGTAGTCGGTGCCGAATTCGTCTTTGACCACGGGGTCGCCGTTTTTGGTCTTTCCTTCAGTCGGCTTGGCGGGATCGTAGTTTGCCAAGGGTGTCAGGTCGGTGACCCAGGTGAACTCGCTGGTGAAATGCTTGCGCAGATCGGTCAGCACGCCGGGCCAGAAGTCCTGCGCATCCTTGATGGCGACGTAACCGGAAGCCGTAGCTTTGATCGCGGTTTCCTCGGCGAGCAGTTTTTTGATCGGCAGTGCAGTCGTGGCGAGTTCCTGCTTGGTCGTCTCCAGTTCGGCGAGTTTTTCCTCGGCTTTCCCGGCAGCACTGTTGTTCAGCACGGCATACCCGGCAAAGCCCGCGACCAGAACGGCGGCGGCGGCGATGAGGATGGGGCGGCGTTTTTCCGCGGCACGCTCGGCCTCGACGCTGGCAGGAACCAGATCAATGTTGATCGTGGACTTACCAATGCCGCGCAGGCCCAGACCGACCAATTCGCCCATCATGTGAGCTTGTTTTTGGATCACTTCCGGATTGACCGCCTTGCCCACCATGACGTTGCGCATGGGGTTGAAGTACTCGACGGGTAGCCCGAGTTTTTCCTCAAAAAATTCCTTGGCGTAGGGCAGATTCGCGCCACCACCGGCGAGAATCACGCGACGCGGTGCGTTGCCGCCGTGATTGCTGCGGTAGTAGTTCGTGGTGCGGGCGATTTCCGTGGGCAGACGGGTCAGCGCGTTGCGAATGACCGTGCCGAGCGCGGCGACGGCTTCATCGAGATGGCTGGTGTGGCCACCGCCGAGCGTGACGATGCCATTGGTGACTTTCTGGCCTTCGGCTTCGGCAAAATTGATGCCGTATTCCTTCGCGATCGCGGTGGTGAGGGAAGCGCCGCCCACGGGGATGCTGCGGGTGAAAAAGCGCTTGCCTTCGATGTAGAGCAGGTTGCTGGTCTTGGCGCCGACATCGATGAGCAGGACTGGCTCGGTGACATCCGAGTAGGCATTGCGGAAGGCATTGAAGAGCGCCATGGGTGCCACGTCGATCTCCGCCGTGGTCATGCCGGCACCGATCACGCAGCTGTTGATTTCATCCAGGGCATCGGACTTGATCGCCACCAGTGCCACTTCTTTTTCGCCGGATCCACCATCGAGCAATTCGTAATCCCAGACGACGGTGTCGATCGGGAAAGGCAACTGCTGCTGGGCCTCGAAAGTCACCAGTTGTTCGATGTTGTCACTGTCCAGGGAAGGCAGTTTGACAAAACGGGTGAACACCGATTGACCGGAAACGGCATAGCGCACCTTGGCCTTGCCGATTTTCAGCTTTTGCGCGAGCTCGAGAATCGCCAGGCGGGTTTGCGGCATGCGCACCGCCTCAGTGGCGGGATCTGCGAGCAGTTCCGACGAGTCAAAAGCCTTGAGCACGAGGCCGCCGGATTTCGAGGTTTCAAACACAGCCATGCTGATGCGCTGTGATCCGATGTTGAGTGTGACAGTGGTCTGGTTTTCAGCCATATTTTTGGGTAAATTTTGTTAGTCGCAGCAAACTGGGGATAGCCGGCAATGGGAAATCATTTCTCTTGCTTGACGTCGGCGTAGCGATCCCACCACATCGCGGCGAAGGGAGTCTCGTCTTTGGAAAGAAGTGGCACGCTGTCGTTGGCGGAAATTTTATCGCTGGCCAATGTCCACCATTTCGCAGGTCCTTTGTTGGTATCGGAGGCTTTGACCTCTCCGTTCACGATGATTTCATACCCCACAAATTCGACAGCGTTTTTGCCATTGCGCGGGCTACCCGTCAGGCGGGTGACCGATGCGGGGCTGAGGTAGATGGACGAATAAACATCCTCATTGAGCGGCACGTTGATGTGGGTGACGGTCTTGGCGAGCTTGAGCATGGTGCCGGACTTCTCCGGGTTTTTCACCGCGACATACCATTTCACCACGACTTCCTCGGCGGTCTTGGACTTCGGTTCCGGGCTCATTTCCACCTTGAACTTCGTTTCCACTTCCAGCCAATCTTTTGGCTTGAACGGCTTCTGTTTATTGCCACCGGGGAATTCCGGGGAAGGAAGGTCGTCAAATACAGGCTTATCAGCTGTTACCTTGGAAGCTTGACCCATTGCGCAAGGAGCCACAGCCACCGCCGCGCAGACAACAAAAGATTTTAGGATACGTTGGATTTTCATAATTTCTGTCAGAAAGTTTTCAACAACTAAGAAATCACCCCCCCTTTGACCAGACAAAAACTCGGACACCGTGAAATATTTTTCATTCGTAAATACATGAAAATTTTATTTCCAGTGTTGACAATCATTCGCTCATCACCATGGCTTTTTGTGCGATGTCTCCACCGATTCTGTCCTTCTCCTCTCATCGTCCGCTTGTGGTCGGCAGCTTCGGCAGCATGTCGGACCTGCTAGACTGCGCGCCCGGGCACGCCGATGCCGTTTGTGACGTGGTCGAGATCCGGCTCGATGTGCTGCGCCGCGATGGCTGGGAGCTTTCGCAAAAACCATGGACGCATCTTGCCCACAAGCCGCTGCTGTTCACGGCACGCTGCCAGTCCGAGGGCGGCGTGCTGCCGCTGGAGGCGGCGGCGCGAGCGGCGATGATCGCGGCCGTGTGCGGCGAGGCCGCGGCTGTCGATGTGGAAATCGCATCGATGCACGAGATGCGCGATACCATCGCGCTGCTGGCGGAGAGATCGATTCCTTGGGTTGCCTCGTCGCATCATTTTGATCGATTGCCGGAAATGGACCTGTGGCGTGAGCTGCGGGAGTGCGCCCGGGCGGGCGGGGCGAGCGTGGCGAAGTTCGCCGCCACCCTGCACGATGCCGCGGAGATGGCAGTGCTCGAGTCATTCCAGAGCGAACCTGCGGCGATCTGCGTTTCCACCATGGGCATGGGAACACTGGCCCCAGCCTCGCGCGTGCGCTGCGCCCTGGCGGGATCGGTGCTGAACTACGGCTACATCGGACAGGCCCCCACAGCACCCGGCCAATGGCCTGCCGCCACCTTGCGCGCCGCCATTCAGGAGAAAAAGATCCCCTCGCCGTGATCCGATCCCACTTGCGCAAGAGAAACAAATCAGGCAGTATGCACGTATGAAATTCCTGAGGGCCATCGCCGGCTTGCCGCTGTGTTTCTGCATCGCGCAGGAACCTCCAGCGCCTGTGCCTGCCGCGAATCCGGTCGTGGAGTTTCCCGATCGCCCGGTCGAAGGACAGGCGATCACCACCAGCGCCAGCCGCCAATTCCGCATCAGCGGCGCGGAGCCGAAACTCCGCGGCACGCTCGCCTTCCTCGCGGAGGATGCCAAAACCGATTTCCTCGGGCTCAGCAAGGAAAAGGATGAGTGGAAAGTGCCGATCTCGATCATTCTTCACGGCCAACAAGGCGACCCGATTCCCAAACGCACCATCGTCCCCGACCTGCAATGGGGCGAAGATGGCTTCAAGATGAACCTCCATCTCCACCTCGCGCAGGGCATCGATCACGCACGCCTGCGTTCCGCCATTCTCTCTTCCCTGGTCTATGAAAAATCCCTGCGCACCATCAAACCAGGCCCACTCGAGGAGCGCTTGCTGGTGCGTCCCTGGCTGGTCGAGGGGCTCGCCGAGGTGATCGACTGGCGGCGCGGCAAAAGCGACCGACGCCTCTACCAGGCCATTTTCCAATCCGGCGGACTCTACAAACTGGAGGAAATGCTCGACATGTCGCAGCAGCAATTCGATGAGTCGGACAGCGCCATGCGCGCGGCCTTCCGCGTCTCCGCCGGCGGGCTGATGATGGCCTTGTTAGAGCAACCATCCGGCACTGAAGCCTTCCGCTCCTTCATGGGCGAGGCCGCACAATTCGGAGGCGACATGCCGGTGCTGCTGCGCAAGCATTTTCCCGGCCTCAACCTCTCGCAGAAGAGCCTCGAAAAATGGTGGGCGCTGCAGATGGCCAACCAATCGCGCAATTCCCTCACCGAGGTCATGTCCATCCCGGAGACCGAAATCGCCCTCACGGATGCGCTCAAGCTCCGCTTCCGCGACGAACAAGGCATCGCCCGCGACCGCGAACTCGGTGCCTGGCAGGAACTCGCCGCGCTCGATGAAGGATCGCGCATCTTCGGCGTGCGCCATGCGGAGGAATCCCTGGTGCGCCTGAGCTACCGCTGTTTCCCCTCCTATCGGAATTTGTTGGTGGAATACCAGACTCTGCTCCAGGCCATCGTCAAGCCGCCCAAAAAATACGACATCGCCGCCAAACTGCGCGAGCTCGATGAAACCCGGCTGCTCATGAGCCAGCGCGGCAAGCGGGCCGTCGATTACCTCGACTGGTTTGAAATCACCCGCGCGCGCGAAACCAGTGGCGTGTTCGATGACTACATGAAACTCAAACAACGCCTCGATCAAGGACTCCTGCAGCACGACGATCACGTCTCGCGCTACCTCGATCGCGCGGAGAAAATCTATCAGCGCTGAGTCTCAAGCGCACGTCATCACGACTGCTGCGCCGCGAACAACACCTCCAGGTCCGGCAGATCCGCCGCACTGCGCGCCGGCTGCGAAGCCATCACCTTGCCGCGATGGAACAAAAACACGCCCGGCATTTGCAAACCATCCCCCGCCAGGTGCCCGACGCCGCAACCGCGAAACAACGCGATCATGCCACGCAGCCACACCCGCGGTCCGAACAATTCCCAGAAGCCCGCCTTGCCGAGGCCGAAGCTGCGATACAATTCACAATACGGATCCGCGATGCGAGCCACGCCCGTGCGATCGCCCAGATACGCCGTTTCCTTGCCCGATTGCAGCATGTGCACCAGCACCAAGCGCGCCTTTTGTTGGCTGGCTTGCTGCTCGATCATCTCCAGACCGCGCAACAACTGCCGCGTGAATGTGCAGCCGAAGTGACGCAGAAACACCAGGACCACGACTTGCTCCTCCGCAGCTTCCGCCAGCGTTTCCCCGCTGGACAAGCGATACTGATCCGCCGCCTGCGTTAAGCGCAGTGGTTCCTGATAGAGCGGAGGACGGCCCAGATTCGCCTGCACCGTCGCCCACAGGATCATCAAAAACGGTACCAGCCACAGCAGATCGTCCACCACCAACAAAAAAATCACAGGCGTTGGCAATATCTGCCGCCACCACGTAAACAGCGCCGCGATGACCACCACCACGATTTTCAGCGTGCACATCAGCACAATGCGCCAATGCCGGATCGGATCGCGCGCCGCGAGAAAAAAACTGCAGCCAAACACCAGATAAAACAACCCGATCAACTGCACCAAAAAATGATGCCCGGAGGCATCCATCCCCGTCATCTCATACGCCTTGTCAGGCCAGCAGATCGTGCCGATCGCAAACGCCAAGCAGTAGAGTCCCGCCACGCACAACACCAACGGCATCCATCCCGGAACCTTGCATTTTCCCTGCTCACAACGCGTCATCGGCGGACAGTAGCGCGGTTTCACATCCGCGCAAGCAGCAGATTCACGGAATGTGCGTGCGCAACACAACAGCCCCCGCCACGGCCCGCACGCCCACTTCCCCCACCGTCAGCAACAAAGTACTGCCCGCCCTCCAGCTCACTCCCGCGCCATCGATGAGCTCGCCCTCGACCAGGTGCAAGAGGCTGAAACGATCGGCACGCGCACCGCCCATCGTTTCCCCCGCTGATAAACAAAAGCGCTCGACCACGAAGTGCTCGCAGGCCGCGATCACACTCCCCTGCGCCTCGTCCAGCGCTGGTGTGATATCGGAAAAATCGATGCTCGCCAGCGATTCCTCGATGTGAAGCTGTCGTGCTTTCCCATCCAGTCCCAGTCGGTTCCAGTCAAATACCCGATAGGTCGTGTCCGAGTTCTGCTGGATTTCAAAAATCAACAAGCCCGCGCCGATCGCATGCAAGCGTCCCGAGGGAATGAACAAAAAGTCGCCGGCCTTGACCGGGATTTCATGGACCTGCTCCGCCACCCGACCACTGCCAATCGCCTCGGTGAAACTCTCACGCGTGACGCCCTCGCGCAATCCCACCACCAACCGGGCCCCCGGCGCCGCCGCGGCCATGTACCACATCTCCGTCTTAGGCTCGCCCCCCATGCTCGCCGCCAGCGACTCCGGTGGATGCACCTGGATCGATAAATCCTCCCGCGCATCGAGAATTTTCACCAACAAAGGAAAGCGCTCACCGTCCGGCAAGCCCGCGCCGAAAATTTCCTCGCGCCTCGTGTTCCATAGCTCGTGCAAGGTCATCCCCGCCAGCGGCCCCGTGACCAGCACCGACTGCGCCTCCGCACGATCGACGATTTCCCACGATTCGCCAAACGGCGCGGCGGGATCCGGCAGGCTACGTTGGAAATGCGTCTCCAACATCCTGCCGCCCCACACCCGCTCCATCGCAATCGGCTCAAATGCCCACACAGCCATGCACGGCATCCTGCACGATCCATCACCCAGTTGCAAACACATTAAACGACGTGCCGGAATTTTTGCGGGGACAGCCCTGGTGCAGGAGCACGCGGATGCCTGCTGGTTTTATTTCGTCACCTTGAGTCGTCCGAACATGCGTGGCTCGCCGTTTTTCGGGAGGCTCACCGTCACCGTCTGCAAGCCACCCGAGGGTGTGCCGAAGGACACGCTGGCGCCGGGAGTGCCGGTGATGTTTACGGGAGTCCAGCCGCCCAGAGTGGTGGAATATTCGAAGACCTGGATGGTGTCATCGGCCGACTCCGTGCGACGGGTGAATTGAAACACGAAGTTCGCCCCTGCGGCATCGATGGTGGGCAGTATGGTCGGATCCGAAACGCCGGGATTGCCATTCAGCACATATTCTAACACATTTTTGATGCCATCGAAATCTGAGTCGCCGCCCTCGGTTTTGTCCGCGAGATCAGGATAGCCGGCGAGCCATGCGGCGTAGCCGGATTTGACCAGCGCGATCTGCGTGCCGCTATTGTAGGAATAATCGATCACGTAACCGCTCGGCGGCGTGACAGAGGCAAAGGCAGCCCCTGTTTTGCTGGTGTAGGATGCGAGAACATAGGCCGTGTCATCCAGCGCGCCATTGACAGTGAAATTCACCACGGCGTTGTTGATCGTCAGTCCGCTCGCTTCGATCATGCCAGCGGAGCCAGCGCCGGTGCCATCCAGCACAAACGTCACAGGCTGTGAACCCGCGAGAGCAAAGGAGCTCTGCGCGGTCGTCTGCAGCTTGGCACCGGGGGCGATGTTGATCGAGGCACTGGTGGCGATGGATCCCGTGGCAGCCAGTTGCAAGGTGCCTCCATTGATCTGCACGCCCCCTGTGAAGGCATTGGTGCCGGAAAGCGTCCAAGTGCCGCTGCCGTCCTTGAGCAAGGAGGTAATGTTCGTGGCGCTGTTGTTCACGATGGCACCCGCGATTTCACCAGCGGCCGCCGTGGATCCCTGCAAGGTCAGGGTCTTGCTGCCCGCTCCGATCGCGGTGAAGTTGCTGGTGAATTTCAATAATCCACTCGCTCCGGACTGCTCGATGGTGGCTCCAAACGTCGTGCCACTCAGGTCCACGACGCGGTCGGTGGTTTCTCCCGTGCCGACGTAGCGCAGGATTCCGGCGGCACCGGGGCTCATGCTGATGGTGCCATCGGCCACGGTGGTGGGCGCACCAAAGCTACTGGATGGCGTTCCACCCACCACGCTGTTCAATGATTTTGCCACCACGACACCGCCAAGAACGGTGGTGGAGCCGAGGTAGGTATTGGCTCCGGAGACAATGACGGTCGAAGTGGCATTCTCCGGACGATAGGTCACGGGGAACACATTGGCGCCACTATCGATGACGCCGGATACTTCGAGCGAAGCACCGTTTGCCGCGCCGATGCGTGTGCCGCTCGCGGCGATGGTGACATTTCCCGCCCACACGCTGGTGCCGGAGCGACCTTGCAGCGCGCCCCAGAAATTCGTGCCACCTCCCGAGATGGTGATCGCCTTGCCGCTGATGGTGACATTATCGAGCTCCAATCGCGCCGCGTTGGCGACAGTGGCGGTGGTGCCGGTGCCCAGTGCCGAGGCATGCTGGGCAATGAGGGAACCGGCATTGATGGTGGTGCTGCCATCGTAGGTATTGGCATTGGTGATGAATACGGAGGCGACTCCTGTTTTGATCAGCGAGCTTCCTGTGCCGGAAATAACGCCTGTGAGCGAGGCAGTGCCTTCGGCCCGGAGAGTCGCGGATCCCGCGGCAATGTCGATCGGCCCCGCCCAGACATTTTGCGTAATCGCGGCACTGCTTTCGGCGAAGAGCGTGGCATTGTTTGCCAGCTGGATGCGCCAGTTGAGCGGCACCGTGCTCTGCCAGGAACTGAGCGTGGCACCATCGCTCACGTTGATAATGTTCGTGGCGCTTCCTCCCATGTTGGTGGAGGTTTGAACCGCGAAATTCCCGCTTGTGACGTCGATGTTTCCGGGGTTGGACACCGTGACACCCACCAAGGAGATCGTATTCGCGCCGGTTTTGGTGAGAGTGAATCCCCCCATGTCGAGCGTGGGCGTGGCGCTGTTCTGCCGCATGTCCCAACGCCCCGTGCCGCCGATCGTCGCATCGGCCGCCAGGGTCAAGTGCTGCACGGCGTTCTGCTGTGTGCCTCCTGTATTGATCAGCGCTCCAGTACCGCCTACGCCCGTGCCCGCGATGGTAATGGATTCGGCATAGGTATTGAAACCCACCACATCCAGAGTAGCACCGGACTGCACGGTGGTGCCGGAGGCATTGCTGCCCAGTGCGCCATTCGCCAGCGAAGTGCCGGAGGCACCGAGACGCAGGGTCCCGGCACTCACAGTCACGGGGCCGGAAAAGGTATTAACGCCGGAGAGAACCAAGGTGCCACTGCCGGATTTGCTGATGCCATTTCCCACGCTGCCATCGGCGATCACTCCCCCCAGGGTCAAGGTGCCCGCCGTGGTGGTGATGGTGCGCACGGCTCCGGTCGCACTGCCTAACGAGGTAGCCGCCGTGCCTAAATTCAAATCACTGGTTCCGGTGAAAGTGAAATTGCCATTGATGGTGCGCGTGTAGTTCGGCGTCGTGAGAGCCGCGCCGCTGGTGTTGTCGATGGTGCCGCCGTTGATGGTGAGGCTGCCCGAAGCGCCAAGCGCGGTGGTGTTGCCGATGTTCAGCGCGCCAGCGTTGAGCGTCGTGCCACCGGTGTACTTGTTCGCGGTGTTGAGCGTCAGCGCACCAGTGCCGCTCTTGATGAGGCTGCCGCTTTGAATCCAAAATCCCCCACTGCTCTCAATCGTGTAGTCTTTCGTCGTATTGTTGACCGTGATCACATTGGTCGCGACATCCGCCTGATCGATATTGACCACGATGGGTCCTGCGGCGGTGGCGTTGTCGTTGAAAAGCACATCATCACCGGCAAGAAAGGTCGTGTAGGCATTTCCGCCTTCCAGCTTCCAGTTGTTGATGGTGGTGGTGTTCCAGGTGTTATCGGTATCGCCCACCCAGTAGGGTCGGTCGCCGTTGATGGTGATTTGGATCGACGAACCCGTATCGGTCCAGGTCGCCGACTGCCGCGCTGACAGCCCGTTGACGGCCTGCCCGAAGTTGTTCCCACCAGATCCACCCAGCGTAGTGTAGTTGATCAGGGAATACGTCGTGCCATTGACCCATCCGCTCGGATTGTTGGCGGTGATCATCACCTGACCCGCGGTCGAGTTGTTCGTGAGCGTTCCCACCACCAGCGCGGGTGAGGCGCTGTTGCTGAAGAGATTGATGGCAGCAGTGCCGCTGAGGGTGAGAGAACCGATCGTCAAAGCCGCGCCCGCCACACCGTTGTTGTTGCTGATGATGCCGCCGGTTCCCGCGCCGACGTTTACGGTATTGACGGTGCCGTTGCCGGTGAGTGTGCCGTTGGTCAGCGTCACGGTGGGCGTCACGGCCACCGAGCTGTTTTGCAGAAATCGGGTATTGTTGCCATTGATGGTGATGCCGCTGGAACTATTAATCGAGCCGCTGCCCGTGAGTGCCAGCGTGCCGGTGCCGACGGTCGTAGAGCCGCCGTAGGTGTTTGTGTTGGTCAGCGTGGAAGTTCCGGTGCCATCGGCATTGCCAGTCGTGGAATTGAGCGTGCGCACATTTCCATCACCGGAAATCACGCCCTGAATCGTGATCGCTCCGGTGGCGCTCTGCGGCGCGAGCGTGAGGGTGTGGGTGCCGAGCGCGAGAGTGCCGGAATAGACGAGATGTGCGCCCCCGATGGTGGCGAAGTCGGTATTCGCGGTCAGCGTACCATTGCCCGCATAGGTGCTGGTGCCAGTGATGCGCAGGCGGAGAACGCCGCCGGCAAAAGTGGTGGGCCAGGCATTGTAGGTCGTGCCCGTGACGGCGGAGAGACCGGCAATGCCTTGCGTCAGTTTCACCGTGCTGCTGGCAGGCCCAAGGGAACCGGCATTGCTGACTAGCAGTTGATTGGAAATACCTCCCGCATTCAGCTCAAACGATGTCAATCCCGTGTTGTTCGCGGTAATGCTGCCGATGCCTCCGGTGGTCCCGGTATTCGAGATGTTTGCCGTCGCGTTAACGACCAGACTGCCGGAAAGCGCGGAGTTGAACGCGACGTTCGTGCGCGTGGTGACATCGATATTGCCCCCGGAAAAGCTGAGGGTGCCCGAGTTGAAAATGTAGTTCGTCGTCGCTACGTTGATGGAGCCGACTTGCACCGTTCCGCTGACTGTGACGGTCCGCGCCGTGCCTGCAAACGCCGCGGTATCGGCGAAGCTGTTGCTCCAAGCCACAAAGGGCGAGCCACTCGGAGCCACGTCCCAATTTTTCACCGTGCCACTGTCCCAGGTGCCGTTTGCCGCAGGATTACTGGCCGCGTTTCCATTGCCAGCAAGGTTCACCGTGCCGCCGTCCCAGAAGAGCGTGGCGGCGGAGGAGTTGGCGAGGAGCGCGAGGGAGACAAGGGTGCCATGGAAGAAAATACGACGAAGTTTCATAGAGTTGGGTTTAGGGATGGGGTTGCGGAAACACGGCCAAAACCGGCGGTTTCCGCAGCTTGACGCCCAAGCAGGGAAAATTTTGACGAAGTTTTTTCCTGAATTCTCAAAAAAGGCCGCCATCCGCCGCCCGACCTTGCCGACCCGCCGTAAAAAAAGACTTGCGCGCCATGCTCTCAGCGACTACCCCACTGCTGATGACTACTGAAACCTCCCTGATTCTTTTCAAGCCCGACGCCGTCGAGAAAAACATCGTCGGCTCCGTTCTGGCGCGCTTCCAAGCCGAAGGATTTCGCATCCGCGGCATCAAGATGATGCAATTGGATCACGCGATTCTGGCCGATCACTACTCGCACATCGCCGACAAGCCCTTTTTCCCTGAAATCGTCGCTTTCATGAGCAAAACTCCGGTGATCGCCCTCGCCCTCGAAGGGGAGAATGTCATCGCCCGTGTGCGCGATCTGCTAGGCCCCACCGACTCGAAAGCCGCCGCTCCCGGCACCATCCGTGGTGACCTTGGCGAAGATAAAATGGTCAACGTCTGCCACGCCTCCGATTCTCCGGAAGCCGCCGCCGCCGAGCTGAAGCGCTTTTTCCGCGACGGCGAAGTATTTGCGTAATCACCGCCCGATTCTCCGGCCCGCTCGGTTCTACCGGCGGGCCTTTTTTTCTCCACCTGCGCCATGTTGATCCTGATTGCTGTTTCCGTCATCGCGGCGGTGATGTTTCACCGGAAAACCTCAGAAAAAGGCTACCACTCGCCGCGATTCTGGATGTATCCGCTCATCGTCGGCAACGGGCTGCTACTGTTTGCGATGGCGGCCAAGTGGATCACGAAACAATTCGTGCCGGATGCCACCACGCCCCTGCTGTCCATCTACGGCCCTGTCGTGGACCTGCTGACGCTTGTCGGCTTTTTCCTGCTCATCGGCAAAGCATGGAAACAAATCCAGCAGTTGCCGCCCTTCGAATGACGGCGACCGCCTCACAGCAGCGCCGCCCCTCCAGAGCCATCACAGTCCTAACAATGCCTGGATTTCCGTCTTCGAGAGATAGCGATCCTTGTTTTTGTTATACTCCTGGAATTTTGTCTCCGCCGCTTTGGCATCGCCCTCGCCACTGGTAAATTCCTCCAGCGTCAGGGACTTGTCGCGGTTGCGGTCGCGGTCTTTGATAAACGCCTCGATCTCATTGTTGATCTTGTCTTTTTTCGCTTTCTCCGCCTCTTCTTTTTTGCGCTTCTCCGCTGCTGCCTTCTGCGCCGCGCCATTGCGTCTGTTGCGCTGTGCGTGCACAGGGAGGGAACCAACAAATACCAACAAAGTGATCAGATAGACGAGTTTTTTCATAATGGGTTTGTGTGAATCGATGCGTATACCCTGCGCGATTCCGCGCCTCAGGGCAAGCAGGAAAATCGACATGCGGGCAAAACCCACAGCTCCCTTGACAATAGGGGAATTTTAGACAAATTCAGCGCCCGTATCGCTAAGCGTTGCGATGAGACTACTTTCTCTCCTTCACGAACAACCCTGCATATGATCGAAGTTGAAAATTTAACAAAACATTTTGGTCCCAAGTTCGCAGTGAACGACCTCTCCTTCACCGTCAAACCAGGCGAGGTCCTCGGTTTCCTCGGTCCGAACGGCGCGGGGAAATCCACCACCATGCGCATGATCACCGGCTTCATCACCCCGAGCTCGGGAGACGCCCGCGTCTGTGGCCACTCGATCGTCGATGAACCTTATCTCGCCAAACAAAAAATCGGCTACCTGCCGGAATCCGCACCGCTCTACAATGACATGACCGTCACCGGTTTCCTGAAATTCTGCGCCGATGTGCGCAATCTCAGCGGTGCCGCGAAAAGGGATGCGGTCGAACGCGCGATCGAAACCTGCTTCCTCCAGTCGGTGGCAAAACAATCGATCGATACCCTCTCCAAAGGCTACCGCCACCGCACCTGCCTGGCGCAGTCCTTGCTGCACGACCCGGAAGTGCTGATTCTCGATGAGCCCACCGATGGTCTCGATCCGAACCAGAAACACGAAGTCCGCCAGCTCATCAAGCGCCTCGGCCAGAGCAAGACCATCCTGTTCTCGACGCACATCCTCGAAGAAGTGGACGCCTCCTGCACGCGGGCGGTCATCGTCGATCGGGGGAAAATCGTCGCCGATGGCACCCCGGCCGAGCTCCGTGCGCTAAGCCCCAGCGGCTCGCTGCACGATCTGTTCCGCGAACTCACCACGCACGATTCCGCCCACAGCGCGGCCTGAACCTAACCGATTTTTACTATGAAACACATTTGGACGATCCTCAAACGCGAACTTGTTTCCTATTTCACCCAGCCCACCGCATACGCGATCATTCTGATTTTTCTACTGATCTCGTTGTTCTTCAACTTCGCCTTCGGCTCCTTCATGCTGGCGGGCGATGCCAATCTCGAATGGTCCTTCCTATTCTGGCATCCCTGGCTCTACATGCTGCTCGCTCCCGCCGTCGGCATGAAATTATGGTCGGATGAGCAACGCAACGGCACGCTGGAGCTGTTAGGCACATTTCCCATCCCGCCGTGGACGGCCATCATCGGGAAATACCTCGCCGCTGCCACCGTATGGCTCATTGCCCTGGTGCTGACCTTCCCCCTCATCATCACGGTGAACTACCTCGGCGAACCGGATAACTGGCGCATCTTCTCGGGCTACCTCGGCTCCTATCTCACGTGCTGCGTGTTCCTTGCCATCACCATGCTCGTCAGCGCCTGCACCCGTGACCAGGTGGTCTGTCTCATCGTTTCTGTCGCCGTCTGCACTTTCATGGTGATCTGTGGCTACGAGGCCGCCATTCGCGAGTTGGCGAAATTCCGCATTGATTTTTTGCTGGAGGCCCTCACCTCGCTCGGTGTCTGGGATCACTTCCGCTCGCTCACACGCGGGATGTTCCGTTACCAGGACATGGTCTGGTTCGGTTCCATCATTTTCACCTGCCTGCTCGGCACTTCGGCCATCCTCTCCGCCAAACGCGCATAACCCTCACTTTTTTCCAACGTCATGCATCACCCGAAAACCACTCATCCCGTCGTTCGCGCCGCCTTTGGCATTGCGGCGCTTGTGCTGATTGCCTTCCTCGCCAATTGGCTGATCTCGCTGACTTCTTTCGGCACCAAGGGCGCCGATTTCACCGAGGATAAAGTCCACACACTGTCGAAGGGCACGAAGTCGATTCTCTCGAAACTCGATGCCCCCATCACCATCCGCTACTATGCCTCTCGTAAAAACGAGGCCCTGCCGCGCGAGACGAAACTCTTCATCCGCCGCATCGATGACATCCTCAAGGAATACGTGAATTTGTCCAATGGCAAACTGCGCGTGGAAAATCTCGACCCGCAGCCGGATACCGATGCCGAGGACTCCGCGAACCTCGATGGCATCCAGACGCAAAACATCAACCAATACGAAAACGTCTCGCTCGGCCTGGCGATCTCCTGCCTGGACCAGACATCGCGCATCAACATCGATCCTTTCGATACGCAGGCGCTCGATGAACAAGAGACGATGTTTGAATACAATCTCTCCCGCGCCGTCGGCGAGGTGTCCGCGGTGAAAAAGCCGGTCATCGGCGTGATGAGCGCGCTGAATCTCAAGCCAGCCCCCGCCATGATGCCGGGCCAGCAAGGCAACCCGGGCTGGGTCATCCTGCAACAACTCGGCCAGACCTACGAGATCCGCGATGTGGAAATGACCGCCGTGGAAATCCCTAACGACGTCAATGTCCTGCTGCTCGTTCACCCCGCAGGCATCACCAAGGAAACGGAATTCGCCATCGATCAATTCATCCTGCGCGGCGGCACTCTCATCGCCTGCCTCGATGCCTATTCGTTCGAGGCCGCCGCCACCGCTGGCGGCAATCCGATGTTTGGCGGCGGTGGCGGCACGCCCGTTTCCTCGACCCTGCCCACCCTGCTGCCCGCCTGGAACATCAATTTCGAGAGCACGCAAACGCTCGCCGATGCCAAGTACCGCACCATCCTTCAGGGCAACCGCCCCGGCTACGCCATCCTCAGCCTGCCGAAGGAAGCCATGCCGGACAAAACGGACGTCATCACGAAAAACCTCAACGATCTGTTTTTTGTGTTGCCCGGCGCCATAACCAATCAAGGCAACAACGGCCTCTCCGCCTCCACGCTGCTGCGCTCTTCCGTTCAGGCCGGCCTCGTCGATGCGATGGAAGCTTCGCAATTCAGCAGCAATCTCTCCATCACCAACCGCCGCTCTTACGAGCTCGTCACCCGCCTCACCGGTCGCTTCAAGACCGCCTTCCCCGAGGGCAAACCCGGCGAGAAAAAAGCCGAACCCGCTCCCGCCGATGGCGAGAAAAAGGAGGAACCCAAAGCCGAAGAATCGAAGTGGCTCAAGGAAGGCAGCGCGGAATCCAGCGTCTTCCTGATCGCCGATACCGATGCCTTCTCGAACCAAGGCGCCTACCGCATCCAAAACATGGGCGGCATGCAGGCCGCCATGCCTTACAATGGCAACTCCGTGCTGCTGCTCAATCTCATCGACCAAGCCGCCTCGTCTTCCGATCTGATCGGTGCCCGCAGCCGCGCCTCGATCCGCCGCCCCTTCACCCTCATCCGTGAAATGGAAGCTGCGGCGGAGAGCTCCACGCAGGACAAACAAAAAGAACTCCAAGCGAAACTAACCGATGCACAAGAACGCCTCGCCAAGATCGCCGCGGATCGCAGTGCAAGCCGCGATGTCCGGCTCGCCCCGGAAATGGAAGCCGAGGAAAAAAAATTCCGCGAAGAAGTCACCGAAACCAACCGCCAGATCCGCGACCTCTACAAAGGCCTCAAGCGCGACAAGGACAAGCTCTCCGCTCGTATCATCCTGCTCAATCTCGGCATCGTCCCCGGCATCGTATTGCTCTCGGGCCTGATCGTCGCCTACTCCCGCCGCCGCGCCTCCCGCGCCCGCTAATCAAACCCCTTTTCTCTAACAACCTTCCTCACATCATATGTCGAAAAATACAGTCATCATCTTGTGGACCTTCGTTTTAGTCCTCGCAGTGGGCGTCATCTCGCTCAAGTCACGCAAGGGCGACACCGGTGAAGCACAAACCAACCGGCAACGCGGCCAGACCGTGCTCGCTTCATTCCCCGCGGCCGATGTTTCCTCGATCCAAATCAAAGGAGCCGAGCAATCGGTCACTCTGCAAAAAAATGCCGGCGGCTGGATCGTGGTGGAGCGCGGCAATTACCCCGCAAACTTCACCAACATCAACAACCTCCTGCGCACGATGGAGAGCGTGAAAATCAGTCACGCCATCGAGGCGGGCCCCAGCTACGGCAAACGCTTTGGCATGGATCTGACCTCGAAAAAACCCGAGGAACACGGCGTGCAGCTCACGTTCCTCAAGGCCGATCAATCCAACGCCGCCACGATTTTCCTCGGCAAGGACTCCACGGGCGGCGGGCGCTATATCCAGAATGCCGCCGATACTTCAGGCATCTACGTCACCAGCGAAAGCTTCCCCACCGCCTCGGCGAATCCGAAGGACTGGCTCAACGAAGCATTCATCGCCGTCGATAAAATCAACTCAGTCGCCGTCACCGCCGCGGGCAAACCAGACCAGGTCGAATGGAAACTGACACGCGCCGATGAAAACGCCGAGTTCACCCTCGAAGGTGCCGCCGCCGCCGAGAAGCTCGATGCCACCGCCACGGCGATGTACAAAACCCTCCTCGCCTCCGCCCGCTTCCAGGACCTGAGCTCCACGGAGGCCAGCGTCGTCGAACAATCGCCCGAGCGCCGCATCGCCACCATCACCACCACGGACGGCTTCACCTACACTCTCACACTACTCGCCAAGCCCGCCGTAAAAGTGCCGGACGCCCTCGCCCAGCCCGGCGAAGAGCCACCACCTGCGGAAGAGAATTTCCAAATGACGGTCAAGGTCGAGGGCAAGTTCGCCACCGAGCGCACCAAGCCTGCCGACGAAAAACCAGAAGACGCCAAAGCCGCGGACGAAGCATTTCAGGCATCTCTCAAGACCCTGCAGGAAAAGCTGAAAACCGAACAAGCCTACCAAGGCCGTGTCTATGAACTCTCGAAATACACCATCGACGCCCTGCTGAAATCCCGCGCCGAGCTAACGCAAAAGCCCGCCACCGATCCCAGTGCCGCCACGCTCCCCGCAGAGGCCACTACCCCACCGATCTCGATCGACGGTCAATAAACAAACCATCACCATTTCCCCATCCCGACCACCGCGCCGTGGTCGGGATTTTTTTTTAGGAAAACAGCACCTCCCGCCTGTCTCGCCTGTTTTGAAACTCCCACCGCCGCGGCTCTTGTCTGCCGTTGACGCGGTGCATTCCTCCGTCTATCGTGTCGCATCCCTATGACGCGTTCGTTTTTTCTGTGCCTCGCACTGCTTTTCACCGGCCCGATCCCCGCGCAGGAGACCACACCGCCGAAGGACGCTCCTGCGGCTCCCGCCGAACCGCTGGAAAGCGAAAAAATCCGCGCGCTCAGGGTTTTGACGGAATCACTGCGCGCCAATGAAGCGGAGCGCACCACGCAGCGCGAGCTGCTGAAAAAAGCCACCACCGAGGAGCAGAAGAAAGAGATCACGGCTGAGATCGACCGCCTCAGCGCCAAGATCAAGGAACTCAAAACAGCCTTCACCACCACCGCCACGGGCATCAATCCCAGCGATCCCCAGGCGCAGACGGACGCCCCCATGAGCTTGAATGAAGAGCTCAAGAATATTTTCCAGCCCGCCATCCGCGAACTGCGCGATGCCACTGCCCAGCCGCGCGAGATCGAGGGTTTGAAAACGCAGGTCGTGCAATGGACCTCCAAGCTCGCCCTCGCCAAAATGGCCCTCGCCCAGATCGATCAACTCCTCAAGGAAAGCACTTCGGAGGAAGTCACACGCGAGCTCACCTCGGCGCGGAAGTCCTGGGAGAAAAAATTGTTAGAAGCGGAAAGCTCCCTGGCCAATACTTCGGTGCAGCTCGAGGAACGCAAGCGCAACGTGCCCTCCGTCGTGTCCATGCTCGCCGGCATGATCGCCCATTTCTGGAAAAACCGCGGCCTCAGCCTGCTGCTCGCCGTGATCGCCTTCGCCGTCACGCTGGTGCTACTGCGCCGTCTCTATCGGATGTTTCGCAAGTTCAGCCCCATCCACAAAAAATACCAAGACGGTCTGACCTCGCGCCTGGTGGATGTGTTTGCCAATGCCTTCATCATCATCGCCGCCGTTTTTGCGATGGTGCTCACGCTCTACATCCGCAATGACTGGCTCTTGCTCACGGTGGTCTCGATTTTATTCATCGGCCTCGCCTGGGCCTCGCGCACCGCCCTGCCACCGTACTTCGAACAAATCCGCTTGATCCTCAATCTCGGCACCGTGCGCGAGAGCGAGCGCATCATTTACAATGGCCTGCCCTGGCGCGTGGAAAAACTGAATTTTTTCTGCGTGCTGCACAATCCGGACCTCAATGGCGCCACCCTGCGACTGCCCGCCAAAACCCTGCTCACCAGCTACTCGCGCCCTTCGATGCCGAAAGAGCCGTGGTTCCCCACGCGCATCGATGACTGGGTCATCCTCGATGACGGAGTGATGGGCAAGGTCGTGCAGCAGACTCCGGAACAAGTCGTGCTGGTGAAGCTCGGCGGCTCTTACAAAACCTACCCCACTCTCACCTATCTCTCGAAAAACCCGGAAAACATCTCGCCGCAGTTCCAGGTCGCCACCACCTTCGGCCTCGATTACCAGTACCAATCCATCGCCACCACGCTCATCCCGGACATCATTCAGAAAAAAATCTACCAATCTCTCGTCGAACGCTTCGGCAAGGACGCCATTCGCTCGGTCAATGTGGAATTCGCCTCGGCTTCGGCCTCGTCGCTCGATTTCCGCATCACCGCGAATGTCGATGGCGAGCTGGCCCCGCAGTTCAACGTCATCCAGCGCATGCTGCAAGCTGGAGCCGTGGACGCCGCGAATGAAAACCAATGGGTGATTCCCTTCCCACAACTCACCGTTCACCAGTCACCCTCATGAAACTCATTCTGTTCGCCCTGCTGGTGATTGGTTGCGAAGCGGCACCACGCGCCATCCCAGTCGATGTCGCCAAGCCAAAGCTCCACGTCGTCACGCACCAAGGCATCACCCTGCAGGCCGTCACGTTCGATGCCCGCTCGCACCGCCTGCGCCTGCTCGATCAACCGAACGGCCCGGGCACGCTGTGGCCGGATGCCCGCTCCGCGGCCCGCTCCGTGAGCGCACTCGCCGCGATCAATGCCGGATTTTTCACCCCGGAGGGAAAACCGTTAGGCGTCATGATCAGCGATGGCAAAAAGCTCGGCGCGAACAATCCTTCGTCACTCGGCTCGGGGGTCTGGTTTGAGGCGAATGGCCGCACGGGCATCGTCCGACGGGAAAAATCCAATTTCAATGCCCCGCAGCTTCTCCAGGCCGGGCCCCTGCTCGCAGAGGGATCGAAACCCATCGCGGGTCTGGAAAACGGCAAAACCAGCGCCCGCTGTTTCATCGCCTGGGATGGCGGCACGCTCTGGATGATTGCCCGCACGTCCCCCTGCACTCTCGCCCAACTCACCCAAAGCATCGCCGGCCAAAGCCCCTGCGGTTTCCCGATCCAATCCGCCATCAATCTCGACGGCGGCACCTCCGCCGATCTCTACGTCGCCAAGGAAGTCAACGGCGGCCCCGCCATCTACCGCGCCCTCTGGAACAAACCCGTGCGCAATTTCCTCGTGCTGCAAGCAAGGTGAGAGGAAGAGATCAGACAGCCGCGCTTTCAGACATAAGATTTGATCCCCGGGAACGCTGAGCCCAAGCTCGGCGCGAATCTCTCCCCGTCTCACTCATCACCGCCAATCACCACGGATATGAGACAACAATCCCTTGGGGCTTGATCGCTTCGTCACATGCCGGTGAAGCCTTCGCCCAGAAGGACCTGATGGACATGAAGCATGCTTTTTCTTCGCCCCGGCAGGGGCATCAGAAATTAGCCGGTGGTTGAGGAGCGCAACGACGACACCACCAGTTTGCAGTCACCCCCTGGCCCATGCACCCCGGTAGGGGTGCAAGCCTGCTGGCATCCCTGCCGGGATGCGTTGATCTTGGCGTCGTAGCCGGTGGTGTCGCTCGTTCCTCGCTCAACCACCGGCTGCAAGCTGATATCCCTACCGGGATGAAGAAGCCTTGGGTAAACCGAATCCTTACAGGCATTGGACTGCCTACTTCGCTAAAGCTACGAAGGCCAAGAAAGTCCGCGCTCCAACAAATGCCATGAAAAGAAAGCCGCACAAGCTCCCTGCAAATTTCTCCGCACCACTATTACTTGCACCCTAGCTGTGATATCGTCATTGCCGCATCCCTCTTATTGGTGCATGATCGATTTCGTGAAAGGGATAATGAAATGGATGAGCGTCACGCAGATTGCATTCAGCATTCTCGCGTTCTGCCTAGCACCTTTGCAGGCAGCAGAGGATTGGCGTTTAGATTTTCTCAAGGCGGAGAAACAAAAGACGGATACCGAATCGCTGAAAAAACTCCATCAGTCGTATCAATCATCACCCGAGGAGCTGAAGAAGAACATCGCACATCTCGGCGCGGACAAACTCTCGGTGCGTATGGCGGCACAAGAAAACATCTTGCGCATGGGCAAGGACGTCTTGCCACAATTGCAGCAAATGACCCCTCCGCCCGATGCGGAGGCGCGCGTGCGGTTCCGGCACATCCAAGACCGGCTGATGCTGCATCAGTCGTGGGACTCGCCGCAACTCGTGCAGATGGCGGCAGCGGGCTTGTTGTATGAACGCGAGAATCCCGGCAAGGCGCACCCCTCGCGCAAGATGTTTGTGGAATTTTTCCGTCAACCTGCCGACTCCCTGCAGAAAGGCTACCGGCGCATGCGTTGGCTCAGCGCGGGTGATTTGGATGGTCGGGTCGCAGAAGAGACGCTGCGATTTACGGGAAAACGACGGATCGTGGAGGGAGACCAGCGTCTGTATGTATCGGCTCAGGAGGCCACGGGCGAAAAGCTTTTTCCTGACCGCTTTCGCATCGATGTAAAAATCGGCGGTACGGCCGGAGGAGAAGGCACCTATCATGTGGGCGTGGCCGTGGGTCAGGTGCGCGCGTTGTTTCATCCGGGTCACGAAACCGGAGCCTTCCGCTTTGAAGAAGTAGGCACCCGCAGAGAACTCACAAGCAATGCCGACATGGGATTCACGCCAGAAGCCGGAAAGTACGTGGACATGAGCATCGATGTGGAGCGCCTCGCCAAAGGACGGGTGAAGCTGACAGTGGCGGCGAGCTCAGCGGACGGCGTCTATCGCACGACCCAAGTTTTCGAGGAAAGTGACATCGGCAAGCTGGATCAGGTCAGCCTCGACCGCAGTGGTCGCGAGGGTGGTGATGGCCTGTTCCGCAACCTCGTGATGCAGTTCGCCCTGCCCTGATGCACCTTGTCTGACGGAATCTCTTGCATTTGTGCCGCTTGATTTCTACTTTGGCCGCATGACAAACTACGTGGCCAATGCGGATTACGAGGACAAGGACAGCGATCCACTGTTTTTGCAACCCGGCGATGAAGTGACCACCGGCGTGTGCGATCCCACATGGCCGGGCTGGGTCTGGGCGGAAAATCGCGATGGCAAAAAAGGCTACGTTCCCGAGGAAATCCTGGAACCTCTGGGCGAAGGGCGTTTCAGCGCCACGATCGCATTCGACCCGACGGTGCTGACCTTGAAACGCGGCGATGCGTTAGAGTCACTGCGTCACATCCATCGCTGGCACTGGTGCCGCAATCAGCGCGGCGAGCAGGGCTGGGTGGCGGATTATTTGCTGAAAACGACGGATTGAGGATTGCCGCAAGGCGGGAAATGCACCATCGTGCCGCCATGCCGCAGGAGATCATCGCCGCAAAAAGCAAAGGCACGCTGGAAAAAGCGCTCGCCATCAATCTGGACCCGCTGCGCTACGGTACGATCGCTGAAATCGGCGCAGGCCAGGAAATCGCCAATTGGTTTTTCCGCGCGGGTGGCGCGGCAGGCACGGTGGCGAAAACCATGTCCGCCTATGACATGACCTTCAGCGATGAAATCTACGGCCGCTGTGATCGCTACGTGTCGGTCACACGCCTGCGCGCCATGCTCGATCACGAATTCAGCATCCTCCAGCAGCGCCTGGATGAGAAGCGCGGCGATCATACCACCTTTTTTGCATTGGCCGATACCGTGCGGGCGCGGGGCTTTCGCGATGTCGATAGCAATGGCTGTCAGGGCTGGATGGGTGTGAGATTTCAGAACGAACCACGCGGCGAGATCCAGCAGATCGTGCTGCACGTGCGTTTGCTCGATGACACCAATGCCGAGCAGGCATCGGCGCTGGGAGTGCTGGGCGTGAATTTGCTGACGGCGGCCTTCTACCAACGCGAGTCGCTGCCGGAGATGCTGCATGCCCTGATGGAGGGACTGGACCGTCGCCGCATCGAGATCGACATGCTGCATGTGCAGGGCACGGAGTTTTCCTCTGCGGAATTTGAGGACAGGGTGTGTGCTCTGTCGCTGGTGGAAGAAGGCCTGGCGGATGCCGCCTTGTTCGGACCGGACGGCTCCATCCAGCAGGCAGCCGATGTGTTTTACGGCAAGTCCGTTCTCCTGAAACGCGGAAGTTTTGATCCGGTGACGCGGCTGCACATGGACATGCTGGCGCGCGGCTCGCAATTGTTTCGCCAGGACTTCGGTGATGAGACCAAGGATTGCCTGGAGGTCATGGAGCTAACCATGAACAACCTACTGACGCACGAGGGCAAGGTGAACAAAGAAGATTTCCTCGCCCGCGCCGATGTGCTGCAAGCCTTGGGCAAACACGTGCTGATCTCGAAATACGCACGCTTCTTCCGACTCAGTGAATTTGTGACACGCCACACCCGCAAGCCCGTGGGCATCGTCTTGGGAGTGCCCTTGTTCGAAGAACTGTTCCAGGAAAAGTGGTATGAGGAAATTCCCGGTGGATTGTTAGAGTCCTTCGGCCGCATGCTGCGCAATGGCCTGCGCCTCTATGTCTATCCGATGGCTCGCACGGGCAGTGACATCATTGCCAACGCCCGCACCGCGAATGTGCCCACCGAGCAGAGGAAGTTGTTAGAATATCTTTTGGAGATCGGCCAGGTGCGCGAGATCGCCGAGGGCGATGCGGAACTGATGCGGATCAGCAGCTACGAGGTGCGGGAAATGTGGTTGCATGGCGATCCGCGCTGGCAACAACTGGTGCCTGCGGAAGTGCTGCAGCACGGACGTTGGAAATGATTACTCCAGCGCCCGCCACGCCTCTTCGCTGACGCTTTCCTGTTGGTTCTCCATCAGGATCTGCCAGGCATCCTGACGCCTCACCAACAAGGCCTCGAAACGCACATACTCAACGACCGCCGGCGCGCCGGTGCGCTGTGACTCATAGCGGAATATGCCCGTCTCATGCGCGGTGGTGGCATCGCCAAGACGACGCGAAAACCGGAATGCCACACTTGCCCGCATCTTTCCTTCCTTCGTATCCACGAACTCCTGTTTCCATCGCGCCAATGCCGCACTGAGCGGTTGCGACATTCGTT
>Ga0315909_10002448_pt1 | contig 23768 bp, 21 predicted proteins | sample LakEriMetagenome_11_FD_203527 | JGI IMG/M metagenome (GOLD analysis project Ga0315909, IMG submission 203527) | Freshwater fungal communities from buoy surface, Lake Erie, Ohio, United States - Buoy 2 MA125 | ecosystem: Environmental > Aquatic > Freshwater > Lake | place: USA: Lake Erie, Ohio...
CAATTCCTATTGTTGCTTCAACTAACGCATTGTTATTAACATAATCAACACCAGGTGTTACAAGTACGTTTATATTTGTAACCTCAGGATTTGCAAATGACTGTGCTCCTAATAGGTATGCGTAATAGTCAGTATTTGCGTAATCAACAGTGTTGTCTCCAACAGTAATTTGTTTAAACGCTCCCCATCCTGTCGAGTCAGTGTAAGGTGCACATGACGAAGCTCCTTGTTTGTAACCTGTATTACCTAATTGGAATCTATCAGCGTTAGTTCTATACTCTCTGTATATATCCCATCCATCAAATCCACCTTGTACTAATAAAGTAAACTTACGAGAATACAAGAAGTAATAAGGATTTGTTTGTGATGTAGGTTCAGAACTAAATGAGCCTGACCCACAGTCAAATGCTGTTTGTCCACTGTTTTGGTAAGCGTTCGCAATAGTAATTGATGTTGCTCCTGAATCCATGTGGAAACCTTTTGTAACATTTGGCCAATATACGTGTGAAGGTTCTGTACAAGTTGCAGTAGTAGGATTTGGCATTCCTTTATATTGGAAAAAGTCAGGGTCATAACCTGGTGAATCCGAAGAAAACGCCACTGCTGATGAAATACCTAAATAAGTTCTTCTGATATTATCACCTGAACTTGACACACTATTAGAACCACTAGCAGTTGTTCCAAATGGTGGATTATAGATTACTTCACCTGGATAATCATATTTAGTTTTGTAAACTTGGAAAGGTGATTTACCACCAGTATAAGTTCTTGTAACAAAACCTTCGAATCCACAAGGTAATGCATCTACAGGTGCCTCATCATTAACTTCCACAAAAATATACTTTGACATTACCGCATATTCACCATCAGATGAACCTACTTTTTTAGCCACAAAGTTATTTTCGGATGGGTCCATACTACAATTTGTGAATTTTTCTAAAACAACAGGATTAGCATCTGTATCAAAGAAATCACGAACAATAAGGTCAAACGTTCCATTGTTAAATGAAATATTTGCTATAGAAATTTTTATTTCAGTATTAGCGTCGTTACCATCCGCAATTGTATAAACCTTGAATAATCTATAAACTAAATTACCTCTTAATTCAGAAACTAACCACGGTGATTCCGGAGTTTGATATCTTTCCAAATAGTATGCGATTGAAGAAATATCATTGTTTCTAGCTTCAGGTAAAGAAATTAATGAACAATTTAATCCTCTAATAAATCCTTTATTATAACCATAGTTTAATAATGTTGGGTATCTTTCTTCAACAAACAAAGGAACTTCAGTTCTATCTTTCGCAAAGTTTTCAACACCAAATACTTTCGATATGTAATTTGCGTTTGATGACTGGAATGAAGTTTCAAATTGGAAAGTTGAATTTTCATATGTGATACCCGATACTAAGAAAGTACTAAATGGATTTGTTGTTACACCAGAATAAGCTCCTGTACAAACCATTTGTACGTCGGTTGTTCCAGTAACTTGATAATCAGGTCCATGTTGATTTGCCGAATAATTAGTGATACCTCTTGAACGTAGAGTTGCAACAACTAAATCGTTATAACCTGAATAAGTTAAACCTGAAAAATTATAAATGTTACCTGTTATTGTACCACTATAAGCACCTGTTACAGTGTTTCCTGTCATCAATCCAATATTACTATAGAAAGAATATCCATTGTAATTCTCACCATTTGTTGGAGGCGTAAACGTTGCGTAATACCAAACATCATTAACATCTGAACAATAATTAATACTTGATGTACTTATTGAATCAACACCAAATACATTAGTTGACGCTGAGTATCCGTTTGCAATATTTACAGTAACTTGGTTACCTGATACCGCCCCAAAATAATATATTGAAGAAGCAGATGTTGATGGTGTTGAAATTGCACCATATATCAAACTTTGTAAATTTGAATAGATAGTTGACGAACCACCACTATATGTTGTATATGGTGTTGTCGGATTAACAATTCCTGCAGGTAAACCTGAAATTGTTACAGTTGATGTTGAAGCGGTCGTTCCAACCCAAGTTGCAGTAAATGTAGTTGGTGAACCTGTTAGTGCAACAGTATTACAATCAACATTAGCGACAGTTGTAATTGTCCATGATGGACCCGCATCATAACCTGATAATCCTAAAATTCTTGTGACAAACAATTGGTTAGATTGTTGTAAGTATGATTTAGCAATGTATGCTGCTTCATATTTTGGGATTTGTGTGTTCACAAATTTTTCAGGAGTTGTTCCACCAAAGTAAGTTTCAAACTCTCCATAACTTGTTATGAAGATAGGTTCAAATGCAGGTCCTTTTAAAGTTTCCCCCGCAATACCTAAAGTGGTAATCCCGACACTCTGTGAAACAAACGATAAATCTCTTTCTGACGTATATACACCAGGTGAGACGAAAACTTTGTTTGAAGTTGCCATTTTTATTTTAAATGTTTTTAAAAATTTATTTTATTGATAAATATTGTCTTTTTAGTCAAAAACTAATGGAATAATTAACTATTTATCAATCAGTAGGAATAAATTCTACCTTTTTTCTACCTTGAAAATTAAGAACATTAAAATATCACCCGAAAGTCACGAAATACTAAAAAACTACTGTATTAAACATGGATACAAAATTCATAAGTTTTTAGAAAACTTAATAGTTGAAACATGTAAAGAAAAAAAAGATATCTACGGTGAAAATTAAAGTAGATTTGAAACCATAGATATTGAAGCAACTCCAGCATTAGTTTTGACAATATTAAGTGTTAATATATCACCATCATTAACTTGAATAAATCCTGTCTGAAGTTGAGTGGAACTGTTTCCGTAATATAAATTGTTAATATAGATATCGTAAGACGCAACATTTTCACTACCAATAACTTGTATATTTGCGGTATAATTAAATGTGTGAGTATATGCAGTTGTTGATGAATTAAAGTTAGCGTCAAATGAATACTGGTCAGGGTTTGAAGGGTTTACTTTTTTCTTAACCTTTTTCTTTCGATTATCTAATTCAACCAAAACTAAACTTCTACTAATACCTGGTTTAACCTGATATTCTTCTTCATCACTTAAAAACCCCTGTAAAGTAAATCCATATGATTGAATATAATATCTTCGTTTTTCAACATCCATTACAGATTCATCAGAAATATCATCTAAAATAATTGGAATATAATGTCCTTTAATTTTAGTATAAGCTTGTCTTGATGCAAATTTTTCAATTACAGTTTGATTAAATTTATTTATTTCCCTCATTCTGTTACAAATTATTTTAACAGAATATTTTATATCAACAGGAACAGGTTGTGGAATTGTATAAATGTCAACACCTTTTCTTTGTCCGTCCCAAGTAGGTACCGCGGCATAATAAAACTGTTTTCTATTCGGTATATTATACTTTAATGAAGGTAACGTTCCATATTTAACTTCAGGAGTTCTAACGGTTGTAATAATCGGAGGTTGGACATTTTTATCAATATTATTAAAATCCCACGTTTGAGTGAATTGAGCCCAATTTTGAGTTGTCATCAAAATATCAACAACTTTTACCACTTTACCCGAAACAACAGTTTTTAATTCATTCTTAACAAAATCCAAAAATCCTCTATCTAAATCCTCATGTAATATAGATTTAGGTAAATAGGTCCCATCCTTATTGATATCTTCAAGAAGTTCTAATCTTCTTTCATAACCAATAGGTGGGTATGTTAATGGTAATGTTTTTTTTATCTTTGGTATCATTATAATCCTCTAAATTCGTTTTCCATTACAGGTGATGCATTAATCGTTCTGTAAAATGGTTTATAACCTGCGTAGGTGTGTTTGTTATCTGAAACCACACGACCGTCATTATTAACCACATAATATCTAACTCGACTTTCAGTTTCGTAATATGCAATATAATCACCATACTCAATGTCAATATCAAGTTCATCCAAATGTGATTGATAAACAGAAATCCTTGCGTTACCTGGTTCTAATTGATTAATTTTACTTGTTCCAAGAAACTTGTTTTCAGGAGCAACAATTTGTAAGTACGCTTTAAATTCAACAGGAGGTAAAAATTTAATTCCATCTTCTTGAGCTTCACCATAAACATCATCAACATTAGTTTTCTTTTTATCAACTTTGTAAAGAATAAGTGTAAAGTTCATATCACCCTCTAACCACTCTCTACCCATACCAACGTCTAAATTAAAATCTTCACCTCCGAAAAATTTACCTAATCTTGTTATTGGAACTACTCTGTTTGTCATATTGATAAATATTCTTTTTTTTATTATTATTAATATTGTATATCAATTATACTATTTTGACGACACAATCAGGCCATTTAAGTATTGAGCAACAAGCTATATCTATTCTTGAAAATTACCAAGGGTCAAATAACTATATCCTAAAATTAAAAAAACAGATTGAGTCAAATAAAAAGTATGTCCCAACGAGAGCTCAGTGTGATTATATTGTTGACTATAATTCAGTAGTTCCAAAAGTTGCTAAGAAATGGGTTGATATTGATTCTTATTTTTCACAAAAACTTGTTGAGGACAACCCATTCATTAAAGAACCTGATAAAATCTATGTTGAAAAGATTTTAGTCGAGAAAGATAAGTCGTATCATATTTGGGGTAAAATTTTTAGTGCAGAAACTATTCACGATTTTTGGATACCAAAAGCTGCCGTTATTAAACAACACACTGAAAACTTGGTTGATGTTGATTACACAAAGTATGATAAAAGACCTCCACTCGCTCACCAAAAAGAAGCCATTGAAAAGTTATTGAAGAACGATAAATTCATTTTAGCTGATGATATGGGACTTGGCAAAACTACCTCGACAGTTATTGCTTCTTTAGAAAGTGGAGCTAAAAAAGTTTTAATCATTTGTCCAGCTTCACTTAAAATAAATTGGGAAAGGGAAATCAGAAATTACACAGATAAGTCAATATACATCTGTGAAGGAAAGAAGTTTGAAGATGCGGATTACATCATTGTAAACTACGACATTCTTAAAAACTTTCACGACCCAAAAGACAAAGACAATTCTATTATTCTTAATTCAAAGTTTGATTTGGTTATTATAGATGAAGCACATTATGTTTCAAATGCTCAAGCTCAGAGAACTAAAATCATAATGGACTTAACCAAGAACATTAAGAAACTTTGGTTACTAACGGGGACACCTATGACTTCTCGTCCAATGAATTATTACAATATTTTGAAACTTATTGATAGTCCTGTAAGTCAAAACTGGCAAGCATACGCTATCAGATATTGTGCAGGTTATCAGTTTAGAGTTGGTGGTAAAAAGATTTGGAATGTTACAGGAGCATCCAATTTAGAAGAATTAAGAGAAAGAACTTCTCGTCAGATTTTAAGAAGATTAAAAACTGAAGTTTTGGATTTACCTGAAAAAATTATGACCCCCGTTTACCTTCGTTTAAAATCAAGATTGTATGAAGGTCTTATGGGAGAGTATTATGATTGGTATAACAACAGACAAGAAGAATCAAAATCACTTTCGGTTCAGTTTACAAAATTGATGAAAGTAAGACAGGTGATTGCTGAGGAAAAAATACCTATCACAATTGAACTTGCTGAGAATATTATTGAACAAGGTAAGAAAGTTATTATCTTCAGTAACTTCACCGAACCACTCAAAAAGATACACGAACATTTTGGAAAAAAATCTGTTTATTTAGACGGTTCAACACCAAAACCATCAAGACAAGACGCTGTGGACAAGTTCCAAGAAAGTGATAAAGTCCAAGTTTTTTGTGGTAATATGAAAGCCGCAGGAGTTGGTCTAACATTAACTGCGGGTGAAGCGGTGATTATGAATGATTTATCATTTGTTCCAGCCGAACATTCCCAAGCTGAGGACAGAGCGTATAGATATGGCCAAAAAAATTCCGTTTCAATATATTATCCTTTATTTGAAAACACTATTGAAGGCGTAATCTACGACATTCTTTCACACAAGAAACAGATTATCGGAACTGTAATGGGTGATATAGAAGATAATTCTGTAGATATTGTGGAACAAATACTTAACGAAATCAATAGTAAGTAAGTATTTATTGTTAATGAAATCATTAAACATTTTATCAGAGTCATTAGTTAGTCGTATATTGGGTGAAGAAACACAACCCGAAACCAAGTTTTTTATAAACGAAATGAAGACCATAGGTATTGATAAGTTACCTTACGGTTACGCATCTTTAAGAAGATTTATTGACCCTGAAACAATGAAGTTTCACTATCAGAAACATTACAAGGGGTATGTTAAAAAACTTAATGCAGCTCTTCGTAAGAAAGATTATGGTGATGTTGAACTTGAAAAAATTGTAAAACAAATATCAAAATATAACACAACAATAAGAAACAATGCGGGTGGAGCTTTCAATCACGCATTATTTTGGAAGATGTTGTCACCCACACCACAAAAACCAAGTGGTGAAATTTTTGAAAAGATTGTAAAAGAATTTGGAACATACCGTAACTTCAAAACTAAATTTGAAGAGGTTTCAAGAAAAAGATTTGGTTCAGGATGGTGTTGGTTAGTTTTGACCGATGGTGGGAGATTAAAAGTTATGTCCACATCAAATCAAGATAATCCACTTATGAACATAATAAACAATGGTGGTTTTCCGTTGTTAGGTTTAGATTTGTGGGAACACGCTTATTATTTAAAATACCAAAATAAAAGAGACGAATATATTGAAAACTTTTGGGATGTAATTAATTGGAAATTTGTTAATGATTTATACAAAACCAAAACTAACAAAAATTTAAAAGAATCCGTTTCTAATAAAAAACTTTTGATGGAAGAATATAATACTTCTGATTTTGCAGATATTTTCAGTAACAACAAAACAGTCCTTTGGAAATATAGAAAATGTATTGATAACACTTTGAAAAGTGTTATGTCAGATAAGTGGTATGAAAATAACGAATATCATCACGGTTCCGCTTCAGGTATTTACAACTATGAAACAGAGGGTCGTTCAGTAATTAATAAATTGAACACAAACTATATTGGGTTTAAAATTTTAGTTGAAGATATTAACATTGTTTTACAAAGATTAAATCAACCAAAATTAGAATTCATTGGTGTAACTCCTGAAAAACAAATTCAAGAAATTGATAGATTTTGTTCAGTTTTAAAAACATACGGATTTGGAAAAAGAATATTCGAAGGTTCCAAAACTTTAGACAAGATTATGTCCCTTTTGAATAGGACTCACAAAAAAGGTGGTGACCTTGAAACATATGTTGCGAACAAAATTAACAAAGAATTTGGTGAAAAGACCGCAACTCTTATAGGTAGTTTAGGTTCCAAAGAAGATTTTGCGGGAACTGACTTAATAGTAAATTTTGATAATAAAATACAATCAGCTCAGGTTAAACCTATTTTGAGTATGGAAGTAATTGAAGGTTTCTATCATATTAAAATCAAAGGTTTTGTTAAGAAGTTTAATACTGACCTATTAATTTTTTCTAACTTAAACCAACCTGTATATATTTTTAAGAACGAAAATGTTGATTTCAGTTCAAGTTTATTTAAAATCCCAACCGATAATTTAATTTATACTGTGAATTGATATTTATATAAAAATATCATTTCATGAATACAATAATTGCAGAACCTTTCAGAAGTCAACTTTATACAAAAGTAAGACACATACTTGGAGCCCCACTTCGTTCAATCGAATTAGAAGATGAACAAATGGACTCAATATTGGAATTTTCTATTGGGGATTACTCCCAATATGTTCAAGATTGGTTAATTGAATCCCAATGGACATCATTAAACAATTTGAATTTAGATACTCAATCTTTATCAAGAGCGTTTGTCACTAAAAGTTTAGATTTTGAAAATAGATACGCTCAAGCATATTCTAAAATTGTTGGTCTACAATCAAGTCCACTTGGTGATTGGGTTTTGAAGAAGGATTATATAACATTAGTACCTAACCAACAGATTTACGAAATCCCAGCAGGTCGTGAGGTTAATGAATTATTATGGTTTACTCCAACCGCACTTAACAATATACTATTTGACCCATGGAGTTTTGGAGCTCTTGGTGGGTATGGAATGGGTGGTCCGGCGGGGTATTCACAAATGGGTTATACAGGTTCATACTTTATGATGCCAGCATTTGATATGTTACTAAGATTACAAGAAATTAATATCCAAAGAAGAATTATTGCGGGTGATTTAACTTATAGAATTACAGGTTTACCTAATGGTAAAAAGGCAATTCATTTAATGCAAACACCAGGTGGAAAATTTGACTTTGGTAACTCATCACTAAGAAACTCTCAAGTTTGGTATTGGTATTACGATGTTGGACCTGAGGACAGAGACGCATGTTTGGCTGCAAATCCTGACATAATTAAACTTCCGTCTGACGTTCCTATGAACTCTATATCTTGGTCTGACTTAAATGAACCTGCTCAACAGTGGGTTAGAAGATATTTTGTGGCAGGATGTAAAGAAACATTGGCTAAAGTAAGAGGAAAATATTCAGGTAACTTAAAAACTCCTGATTCAGAATTAACAATGGATTACGCATCATTGGCAACTGAAGGTAAAGATGAAAAAACAAAACTAATTGAAGAGTTAATTGGTGCAGATGGTAGATTAACAAGATTAAGACCTGAAAAGATTATGGAACGTGAAGCGTTATTAGCTGAAAATCTAAATAAACAAATGAAGTTCAGAGCGTTCCCAAGAAACATGTATGTAATTTAATTTTTATGAGTATACAAAAATCAATTCCGATGCGTAGAGTTATCGGAACACAAGTTTTACAAACTTCTGAAGTATGTATGGTTTCAGACGAAAGTTATACAACAGAAGGAGAATCAGTAGTTATCACAAAAGAATTAGATGAAATTGAAATTATCTTAAATCACTCTAATACTGACCATGTAATTGTTAAAGCTCTTACAAATACAAAAATCAAACCCATTGAGGGTTTGATTGATGAAGAGTTCAATGAGCTCAATATTGAAAAGGGCGCCTGTGTTGAACTATATTATGCTTTTGGTTCTTGGTTTATAGTGTCATCTGACGGATTAAAACAATCTTAAACCATTTCTTCCCAACCTTCTTCCGCCAATTCATAAATGTATTCAGGGTCAACACCTCGTTTTTCCCAGTACTTTAATTCTTGGTCTGTAATTGTTAATAAGTCCTCAATACTATCTTGGTCTTCAGGTTCAAAAGGAACACCATTAATTAGTTTACATTGTTCTTTGGTGAAGATACCTCTATCTTTTGGGTCATTAACAATTAAGTTATTTCTTACTTCTTTGTTAAAAACAATCAATAAAGGTTCAATTCGTTTATTAAATGTTACTACGGCTCTTGCTACGTTATATTCACCTGTCATATCAGGATTTGATTCTAATTCAGCTGGATTTAATCTATAACAATTAAGTTTTACATAGGATTCAACCATTTCACGAGGTATTTTACCATACCCTTCCATCATATTATCCAAATCAGATTGTGACCATCCCTTCTTAGGTTGGTTAACTTTTTGAACATCCCCGTGTGATGCTTTAATACCATTATTTACATAGAATATTACATCACCCAAACTAACCGCAATACCATCTCTCATAGCCAATTCCATATGTGCCATACGTGACATTTCATTACCTGCTTTGGTCTTTTCTTTTGAACGTTTTTTATAGTCGTCAATAGACAATTTAACCTTTGCTCTTTGAGCAATCTTCATAAGTGGAATTTGTTTATTATAAATCTTTTCCAAGTATTCGTAATACCACTCAACAAAATCTTGACCATTACCTTCTAACAACATCTTGATTCCTTTGTCTAAGAAGTCCTCAATATATAATGGTAATTTTTTACTCTTAATTGAGTTACCTGTAAGTTTAATCTTACCATTATGTTCCATTGTTGCGTAGTTCTTACGAGCAATATTCATACATGATTTCCATGTTCCATCACAATCTAATCCCATAGCACCTTTCATAAATGTGTCGTTAAACTCAGCAACATCGGCATCGTAACCTTTGTATTCTTTACCCTCTTTAACCAACCAATTCTTACCCTTACCAATGTAAACTCTGTCTTCCACACCACCTTCAGGTAATGAGAAGTTCATACCATCCGTATCACATACAAGTGGTGTGTATCCTCGTTTCATAAAGAATCGTAGCATCTGACGTAAGTATTGTCGTCCTGTACAAGTAATCTGTTCACCCATATACATATCACCCCAGTGATATACTTGTGGTGCGGATAACGCGCCGAACATTGAATTAATGAATATCTTAATCGGTAATTGTTTACGGTCATAAGATGTTGCTTGTTTTTTATCAATGTCCTGATATTCCTTGGCCAAGTTTTTATACTTGATACGAGTATTACGGAAGTAATTTAACATTCCTTTCATTGCTCCTGTAATATCACAGGTTGGGAATACATCGTGAACAAGCTGTATTGAAGGATAAAGTGATGAGAAGTCAAGTTTCAATACATCAGTAGAAAATCCTACTTTAAGTAGTCGTGATAGTCCGCCGACAAACTCTGTCTTTTCATTTTTAGCAGGAATTGCTAACATATGTTTATAAGACCATGCTCTCATTTGGATTTCCCATAATGTAGCAGTCCCCATTGTTGAAACCCTTTCATATGTTGTTGGAACTAAAGACGCAAGTAAGAATGAACCTTGGTTGAATTCTTCGTCAACTGTTAGAGTTTCCTCCAAGTCATCGTCAAGGTATCGTTCAACTAAATCATCACCTGTTGTCTTAATGTAGATGTTTGAGTACTTTGAACACGCCTCATCAATTGTGGGGTCTATCCCCACTTTCTTATATTTACCATTTTGGATGTTCAACCAAAACTCTTCTTTCTTTGCATAGAACGGACCAATATCTGTGTGGTCGATGTAAACACGGTCAGGGGCTTCCGCTTTAATATATTGAGTAATGTATTTCAAACCTGCAGATTTAATAGAAGAGTTAATTGCTTGAGCTCTTCTAACTGCGTGTAATGTATCCACAACATTATAACCCCACATTGATGTCTGATTAAACCTTTCAACTTCGTTAGCAAGTTTCAATAAACTTTCGGATTGTTTAATTGGGTTAATTGGATTTAATGTTTTAGCAACTTTTCTTATATCCAAGTTCAAAGCTTTAGCTCTTTCAAAAATCCATAACCAGTCGAAGTTAAATCCGTTGTAAGAAGCGATAATACTTGGTTTAAGTTCATCTATGGTGTTGAAAAACTTAATAATACCTTCCCTCTCTTGGTCTTCATTTGAACACTCAATTACTTGACTGAAACCTTTATTGGTTTTCATACCTATCATGAATATACGACCGTCTTTTGGTTCTAATGCGGTCGTCTCCAAGTCAAATACAAACCTCGTAATACTGTTGTAATCCTCAAAACCTTTGAATAACCTTTTTTCTTTGGTAACCAAGAACTGTTCAACAGGTGGTAATATGAGTACCAATCCTTTTGTTGTTTCACCCCACGGGTCAACACCACCATCCCTAAAAAATTGTATTAATGAACGATAACCATTTAAAGATTTAACCATGAAAGTCAATCCTTTTTCTAATCGTTCATTACCGTCTGTTCTTAATTTTTCAATAACAATTTTGTGTTTTGTCATCGCCTCTTTTTGTAACGCCTTTGAGGACTTGTAAAAGTTCAATCCACGTAAATCACCTACCCAAGCGAATGGGATGAAGGTATCTTTTTTAATCTGTTTTCCGTGAATTGGGTGTTCGATAATTTTCCAAACACAATCTTTGACGTAATCGTATTCTACACTGACGATATATTTTTCGTCATCATTTCCTTGAAGGAAATTTTCAATTTCTTCGTTTGATATCATAAATTTAAATGGTGTATTTGCTTCCGAATTAAGGTCGGAATTTACCTTGTGTGGTAAGTTTAACCAAATAAAAATTATAAGTCAAATAAAAAAACCCACTCTTTTGAAGTGGGGTTCTTGTAACTTTTTTAAGATTATGATTGTATTAGTAAGATAATTTCATCAACCAATGCTGTTAATAATGTTTGGTCAATCTGAGACCAAGTAACTGAAAAAGATGTTTCTACAGTTCTGTCTTCAGTACCTTGACCTAAATATCTTACGTCCGTACCTTCGAAGATATGAATTACATGATAATCAGTTAGTGTTACACCTGTTGGTGGTAAAAATGTTTTTACGTGGTCGACAAATGAAGTTAAAGTAGTTAAAGAAGAGGATTCAACTTTACCATTATTAGTTTGTCCGATAATTTGAGTTTCACCATAACCGAATATGTGAATTGTTGAAAATTGTCCCATAATGTTTTTTATTTATAAATATATTGATTTTTTATTTTATTATGGGTCACAACAAGGTCTGTCTATAATGTAATTGTTTGAATATGGAGTATAATCCAAACTGAAACTTTCTAAAACTGAAACATAAACCTTTTCTTTAAGTGGTAAAACAATCACTCCATCTGTATCCTGAGCAGAAATTTGAACTGAATATCTTCCACTTAAATTTGTTTCCCTATTCGTAAACTGATAGTTTAAGAAATAAACTATTTCTTCACTATTAACAGTTGAAGAACTGTAAGTTACATAACAAGGTTTTGAAGTTACTTTGAACTTTTTTGAAACTTCATCGTATAAAGAAATATAAAAAGTAGTATTAAGTAAATCTTGGTTTCTACCAAAATCACTTCTACCGTCTTTTGCAATTTCTATTTGAAAAATAGGTAATGTTGCATTTTTTTTAATTATCCATTCCATGCTTAAGTACTTACATAAGTTTCACCTATTTTTATTATTAACTCCTCCCTTAACGGAAGTATTTGAGTTCCCTCGTCATTCAGAAAAACAAATTCTCCCTTGAAAAGTCCTGATTGGTTAGTGTCTGATGAAGTGAACCTATAATAAATATAATATTCAGTCGCGGCATTTGGGTCAACAAATGTTTTTTCAACAAAACCACCAAACTTGTTAAGTATCTTGTATGCACCTGTATTAAGATTTACCATAGAAAAATAAATGGTAGAGTTTTCAATCAAAGACATAAACTCGTCAATATCAGCAACACCGTCTTTAACGACTTGCATTTTTAAGACAGGTAATGTTGCACCCTTATTAATGAAAAACTCCATAGATACTTTTTTTTATAAATATCTATTTTAGCATTCTTTCCTTAAATCACTTGAATAATGTTCGAATCTATCGTGTTCGGTGGGTGTCATTAGAAGAATACCCGGATTTAATTTACCCTGAACTGTCTGTTGGAAGTTGTGAGACATGATTGTTTGTTCAAAAGGGGATTGAAATCTTGTTTCTAAATAACATTTGTAACTTCCTTTTTTTGAAAGTATAATTGGCCAGTTACATATGTAGATTTGACCCGATGCGTATGGTATTCCCTTATGTGATTTTATTTCTTTGAATTGTGTTCTTGGAGCATTTGGGTCTAAACCCATTTGTGGTAATCTTTTGTTTTTTGGCCAATGTTGTTCTCTGAAATGTTGCGGCACGTTATACCACGACCACTGTGTACTATTGTCCCCGTAAAACTCTGTAAAGTTTAATTTTAGAAAATCAAAGTTTTCTTTTTGTATAATCTCCAAAGTTTTATAATAAAAATTATCTGAATATCTTGGAAATCCATTTTTACAAACCGATTGTTCGGTAGTATAAAAGAACATGTCGTCTTCAAAGAACAACATATAATCCAAACCTGTTTCTTCAAAATGTTCGGCAATCCATTGTCTACCTCCTGTAATCCCCAAATTATCTTTTTTAATATGTTCAAAATTATATTCTTCACATATTTTAATATACTCATCTGTTGTAGATAAATCTGTTGAGTTATTTAATAAAAATTTTTGTGTTTTATCAATATAATTTTTATCAAATCTTAACATTGAATCAATTAAAGTTCTGAATTGATTTGGTGAATTGAATGTTATAACATATAAAGCAACTTTATTAATGTCAGTGTCTTGTTCTATAACCTTACATTCATTCTTTTTAATTAAACTATCATTTTTTAAATCTTCAAAAAACTTTCCAAACAAACCATTTGATTCAATTTCAAAATAGTTTATTAGTTCAGGAAACTTATAAACCATAATCGAAAATATTGATTCTTCAGTACCCATGAATCCTTGTGATAAAGTTTCATTCATCAAGTTGTAATATTCCCCATTCATTTCTGCGATAGTATCTTTTGGTCCACCGAAGAAACCTCCACGAGCAACTTTTTTTACATCATCACCAGCCCAATCATTAATTTCAGGGTATGAAAAACCATGTATTTCGTTGTTGGCATCGTATGGGAAACAAACGAATGTGAACTTATTCACATATTTACTAAACTTATCCAAAACTTTGTCGTGTGTAAAATAACCAGGATGAACGGTATTTGAAAGACCTGCGTCAATCCAAAACAAATATTCTGAATTAAACTTGTCAAAAATCCTTGCGTCGTTTAACAAAAACATTTTTGACATTACAAGTGGATTATAATTTTCTAACCTACCTTGTGTCGATTCTTTTAACCAAGATGATTGATTATACCAATCAGGGTTAATTCTAATTTTTTGTATTTTATCGTAGAAATCATTTTTAATGAACCAACTTTTATCTCTTCTAATAAATTGGGTATTTGATTGTTCCCGTCTTTCCCAAACAAATTTTTCCAATTCTTCTTCACCAAAAATTATTAAGTTTTCTTCAACCTTCAAAAGTTGTTCAAACTTTTCCAAGTAATGTGAAAAGGAGCGTGACCAACCTTCTTCCAAGTTTTCCCTACCTATATTCCATAAACCTGTAACTAATGTAATATTACTCATTCCGTATCTCTTACTTTATAGATTATATAATCAACAAACTCACTTTCAAACATTTGTCCGATTTCTTCATAAAAAATCACATCGCCTAACACATCCTCTTGAAACATAGGTAAATTGTGTGTGTTTGGAATCACTCCCATGCATTTACCTACATTACCTCTTGTGAAATCTTTTAATCTCCAATTAATATCACCATACCAATTGTGTTTGAATATGTATAGTTTATTTTTTTCTTTAACTGTTTCTTTAATTACCTTAAATGCATCTTCGGTGTATCTGTCATCATCATCAGCAAACATTATAAAATCACCTTTTAATGAATTAATATTTTCATTAAGTAATGGATGTCCATACTTCCACTTTCTTTCACCATTGTTTCTTATATGATTAACTTTGAAGTTAAACTCATATCTTGATAAAACTTTTGAGACAAACTCGTGATTGATGTCAGATATGATTGTAAAAATATCTGTCGATTCTAATTGGTCTTTAAATGATTCAATTAATCGTGGTAATGTTTCACGACCGATAGAAGTACAAACAATGTTATAACTAAACATAACATTTCTCCCTCACATATTTTGACTCATCATAAATGTCTAAAATGTCTAAAAATGATTTCTGTAAATCTAACCAATCACCAAATTCAAAAGCGTAACATTTATCTTTATTCTGTCCTGTGATAGCTGTAAGAACCTCTTGTTCACTAATTAACTGATTGTGTTTTTCTAAATAACTTGTAAAAATGTCTAAATAACCCTCAAACAAATGTCTAACTATTTCTGATTTACCACCAAATAAACATCCTGGAACAACCTTTAATTCAACTCCAAATAGTTCATTAAACCTTGCAACCATTTCATAATTCATAACAATAGAATTACCTTTAAGGTGAATAAAACCGTGTTGAATAATTTTTTCAGTTACCTTATTCAAAAAGTTTTTTGAGTTAATAAGTGGAGCCATATAATCTCTCCATCCGTCATGACAAGATGTTCCAATAAGTCCGGCATCAATCCAAACAACATTTTCACAATCATATGACTCATCAATTAAAAACTTTAATTTATTTAATACAACCTCCAAATAATTGTTTACACAATAAATCCTATCGTAGTTCATCCCACCTGATAATTCTTGTATTCTAACTCTATCAATCAATTCACATGTTTCAGATGTATTTAATTCTTTGAATTTAAACTCAATATTAGGTTGATTAAACTCATATTGTAAATTGAATTTTTCATACGAATTTTTATCAGTATAAATTACGTACTGATATTCAGGAAATATAATGTTCTTAATTGTTGCAACAAGTAATGGAAAGTTTTTATATCTTTCACCGTTTCTTTCGGGAACATAATTTAATTCATAAATTGCCGAAACTATTTTAGTACCATTTGTCATGTTGAGCGTAAATAATATTTAATGATTTATTTGAGTTATTACCAAGTTCAACACCATTATACAATGCGGAAAAACACATTTCATCAATATTTCCAGCAGGTATGTTTCTTAAACCATCAGTTTTTTTATATTCGATACATTTGTCCCATGTATCCAAAAAATGGGTAAACTTTTCCATTTCCATATCAATGTATTGAATACAATCTTCGGGCATAATCCCTAACTTTTTTTTATCGGTTTCAAAACCAAAAACATTTTCATAGTGAAGTAATCTTCTACCAAGTTCACTATTAGATTGGATTTGTTCAGAAAAATTATATGTTACAGGGCCTGAAATACAATTTTGAATAAATGAATTAAGAATATTTTCTTCATTGAATAATGAAGGATTAACTCTCATATCAGCATCCACCAAAATAACTTTTGTAAATCCCAAATCAACCGACGCCCTAACCGAATATCTTTTTACTGAAAAATCAAAGTCATAATAATTTGTTTGATAATCCAAATATTCAGAATTGTAATTTTTAATATCCACCGATTTAACAAAGTCAGCTTTAGTTATTTTATCACAATCATCAGTTAAAACTACCAAATGTGGTTTGAAATCATGATTTAAAATATCGTTAATGAAACGATTAACTTGCTGGTAATATCTTTCACCAAAACAAAATGTTGCAAATGTAAAACTCATAATTATAAATTTCCTGTTATTCTTTCACACCAATCTTTTGATTCCGAGTGTGGCCAAACAACCCAATATTTAGGTTTTTTATCCGTATTAAACTGTCTCCATACTTTACAATAACCATCAGGGTCATTCATCATTCTTTGGATTTCATTTCTATCCGCATCTTGTCTGAAAATAGTTTCATCTTTTTCATCATGAAATGCAACCACCCAAAAATCATAATCTTTTTCAGGAACTTGATGAAACCCAATATCAATACAATGTTTGAATAATGATGTAAATGACTTTAACCATTCTTCCTCCGACTCAAAATTATATGGGTTAGGTGGATAACCTTTATCTACGGTATATTGCTGAACAGCTCTTTTTGAAAATAAAAGTCCTGAATATTTCTCATACTCTCTTAAACTTCTTACCTTACCAAAACCATATTTACCGTGGTTCATTTCCTCTTCACCATCCATACCGAACAATGAACGATTTTTTTTGTGACAGTAATTGTTTTTATCTACCCATTGTGAATCATCATCCCATTGTTTAGTACGACCCTTTCTTGTGTACTCGTGCCAAATCATAACTTTATGAGGATGAAATAAATCATAACCGTGAGTATACGCTCTTGCGGCAATAGATATTTCTTCACCATGAAAATAAAATTCAGGGTCGTGTTGAACTTCTTTAGCAAACTTACCTAATGTAAAACAGAAGTGGGCTGAATAAAATCTTGCTTTGATAGGTTCAGTTAGATTCTGCCAACCAGGTATTGTTTCAGGTAAAAAGAAAACCGCACCTTCAGGAATGAATCTATCAAAAACCATTCTCCATGGTTCTTGTGTCCTACCTTGTGGGTCATTATCAGGGTCAAAAGATGAAACATATCCTGTTAGTAATGGTTTTTTATATCCCTTCTTTTGAAGGTCTTTGACCATGTTTATCATATCAACATCCCAATTAGGAGCAAACCTCATATGTGAGTCGATTTGGAGGGTATATTGTTCTTTATTATATAACTGTTGGATTTGATTTCTTGCCCAACATGCTCCTTTTGATTCAGTATATAAAATATTTAATATTCTAAATCGTTCATCATTTTCATATTCGGATAAATTGTCAAATGTATCATCAGGATGAAACTGACGAGCAATAGCAAAAACCAGATTTTCTGGTTTTTTTGCGTTTTCTAAAGCCGACTGAATTGTTGGTATTAATTGTGGGTCTCGATAAGATGCAATTTGAATAAAGATTTTCATATTCAAATCTTAATTAAAAGAACAAAAAGATAAATTATTTCTTTTTAATTTTTACATACTTATACCACAATCTTTCGTGTAAGAAATAGATTATAGGTTTTAACGTTAATTCACCAATACCCAATAAAGAAGACATTTGTAATGATACACCACAAGATAAAGCAACTACAACAGTGGTAAGAGTTCCAAGTAATCTATATGATATTGTTTTTAATATATGACGAAGTAATACCGTTTCTTCCTTAACAGTTTGGACATATGCAACATTATCTTTGATTGTACAATGTCCTTCACAACTGATATGCCATTTATATTCATTAAGTTCAGGCATCCAATCCTGTGTTGTAAAAGTATGTCCGTCAATAATAATATTTGAAACCAAGATTTCATTACCATTTTCAATTAATCTCCATCTTGTGTCTTCTGATGTTGAATGAACATTGAATCTAATTTGAAACTTTTTGATTTTCTTTTTCATAATTTACCTTGGGCTCTTAATTCTTCTCTAATTTTTGTGGCTGAAATATCATGTATTTCTTGTGGTGGTATTCTCTCTATAATATTATAACCAACACCTCGTCCGAATTCAATAGAACAGATATCGGGAATTATCATGACTTTTATCTTATCACCCATTTCAGAATAATGTTCTTCGATATTTTTCTTAACCTCTTCAGCGGTAAATGGATTTTTTTCATCAGGTTGAATATCCCTGATACAGATTAAGACATTCTTACCTTCATCTAACGCTTCTTGAAATAACGATTGATGTCCTTTGTGTAAAGGTTGCCATCTTCCGACAAACATGGCATACTGACCATCCTTAGCAGGTAAAGATGATTCTACGTGAATTTTTTTATCCCAAGTACTCATTTTTTATTAAAAGGTATTAATTCAAGACATTCGTCTATTGTTTTATTTGTTGTATCAATATCAATGAAGTTTTCAGTTGGAGCTTCGTATTCCTTAACAAAGTTTTGTTCTCTCCCTCTAATTTCAGAAGTATGAACATAAATTTCACACACTTCATTTGTTTCTTTGAGTGAGTCCCTCATACTTTTATAAGGAGCCACAACTGAAATAACAACTGTAAATCCTTTATGGTCTAAAAACCTTGCCAAGTCCAATACAGATTGTATGTTTTTAACTCTACCTTCTGCAGAGTAATCAAAATTTTGGAATAGTTCTCTTAAACCATCTCCGTCAACATTAATACAAGTGTCAGAACACTTTTCAATTAAAGCATTCGCTAATGTTGTCTTACCAGCACCTGGCTGACCTGTGAACCAATAAATCATATGTTTTTCTGATAATTAAAAATTTGATAGAACCATTGATAGTTGTTGTAAATCCAATCACAAACATCTTCACCTAAAACTTTAACCGCACTTGATGGAGTAAGTTCCAAACTCTTTCTAATAGTGTGGTCACCAAACATTCCATAGATTTCATCGTCTTCTTTGGTCACTTGTTCAATGTTGTCAAAATTATGTTCGTAGAATGGTATTTCCAAAAAGTTATAAATCTTTAACATAGTTGCTTCAGGATACAAACATAAATCTTCATATCTCACAAATAACATTTTTTCATTTATTCCTTGTCTAAAAACTTCACCCAATCTTTCGATAGCCATACCCACAGGTTGTGAGTTGGCCCAAATATCAATTCTTTTAGGTGTTGTAGTACCTTTTAACTCGGCGTGATTAACAATACCCATATCTTTGTACTGACTCTTACGGAAGTTTTTTTCCATAGAACAGAAGATGTCCCTTAAATCTCTCACCATACAGATAATCTTTGGTTCAGGGAATACTTCATTCAAGAAACCATAGTGAACACCCCATCCTCTACTTTTATCCACAACATATTTCTTATCAGTAATTGCGGTAAAGAAACCTTCAACACCTTGTTTACAAAAAGATAAGTAACCTTTTTTCATCAATTCAGTGTCTTGAGCTTTGAATTCAGGTGACGACGAGTAATTAGCTCTCGCCCCATAGATTAATTCCAATACACCACTTGTAGGTGTAGCATAAATGTCAGGGTTTTGAGCTAAAATGTTTTGTAACATTGTACTGCCAGCTCTTGGTAGCGAACTTTGAAAGAATAGTTTTTCCATTATATAATTGTTTTAATAAATTTCCAGTAGTCAGGACCTCCGTATGAAGTACAGATTTCTTCACCAATTTCAATATCACGATTTGCGACGAAATAGTAAAGAGCCGAATTAGAATCACAGGTCCAAAATGCATTATTATTTTCACTATGATTGTATATACAACCATAACCAAGAGGTATTGCGAAATGAGTTGGTTGGTGTCCACAAGGATATGAAAATCTATATTTCAAAAGTATATCATTCATATCACCCAAATCTGTTCTGAAAAAAATCGCATAACATGTTTCGATGATTTCATCCTTTTTAATTTTTTGTGAAGCAAAAACCCCCAATCCATGAATGGGGGATGCTTTTACTTCTATCTTTTGTGGAATAGGTATATTCATATTAATCTTCTAAAGATTTTAATACATCTTCAATATTAAAAATTTCTTCTTCTGAATTAAACGGAAACTCCATTGGTTCACCTAAAATATTAAACTTATTTAAGTATGATAATTTAAGTTCAGGTTTTTTGGTAAACTCATTATGAACAATATTGTTATTAATACCATAACCAAATACTTTTGGTGAATTAGCCACCCACAATACTGTTGATGATAAACCAATTGCAGATGCTACGTGTTGAGCAAAACTATCCATAAATAATCTTTTTGAACTCATAGATATAACTGTTGCAACAGCTCTGAAACCATCTGTCAATTGAACGGTATCTCTCAATCCCGGTTGGTCGTCTCTTCTAATATGAAAGATAGTGTAGGCATATTTGAATTTATCAACAACTTGTTGAGCGATATGGTGAGGAATGTCTCTAGCCCATGAATATTTCATATTTTGTTCAACACCACCATTGGTTTGAATTACCATAATTGGTTTGTCTGTTGTGTATTTTTTAGAATAAAATTGTCTTTCTCTTTCAGTAACATAAAGGTTTGTTTTCTCACCATTATACTCCAAATCAAATAACTTGCACCATGTTTGAATAACATGTTCTTCATTCTTTAAGTGTTCAGTATCCAAGTATGGGTCGTGAGCAAACACTTTAAAATCTTTGTTTTCTAAATAATCTGAATAGAAATATTTGTGTTCACCAAAGGCATATGCTCTGTCAACAAATGGATTATTCAAAAATACATCAGGATAACCTGATACAACAATTAATTTTGATTCTGGGTATTTTTTCTTTATGATTTCACAGATAGCGGTACCCATAACACATTTGCCGATACCACCATTAATTTGAAAAATTATATTCATATTTTAAGTTTTGTTAAAAACATAAAATAAAAAATACATTCGTAAAGATTATTATGGGACAATATTCAAAACACCAGCATTACTCCAAACTGAACCTGAAGGAAGTCCTGCGGATGAAGTTGGAATTGTTTTGATTGACAAGTTATTTACGAATGTTGTACAAACTCTGTCCACCGAAATATTGGCCCCGACAATAAATGAAGTTGTTCCCGTTGATGCAATTGTATTCCCACTTCCCGCTAATACACCACTAAATGCCGCACTTACAGTGTTTCCACTACCACCACCTATAAATGAACAATCGGCACTAACAACATTACGAAGACCTATAAATATTCCTGATGAACAACCAGTAGTATTGTTAAAAAATCCATTACCCACAATTGAATAATAACTACTTGCAGTATTACTGGACCCACCACCTATAAATGACCTACTTCCACTTGCGGTGTTTTGACGACCTCCACTAATGGTTGAATAAGGACCACTTGCGGTGTTAAAAAATCCACCACCCACGGTTGAGACAAAACCATTTGCGGTATTAGTGGTACCTCCGGCAATTGTTGATGTAGAACCTGTTGCAGTGTTATTTCTACCACCACCAATAAACGAGTAACCTCCACTTGAGGTGTTTTTATATCCACCGCTTATGGTTGACCTACAACCACCGGCGGTATTTTGACGACCACCACTTATTGTTGATGTTTCACCACTTGCTATGTTTTGACGACCTCCACCTATAAATGAACCTGTACCACTTGCGGTGTTTATAATACCCCCACTTACAGTGGAAGTATCACCATTAGCAATATTAGCACTCCCTCCACCTACGGTTGAGTATTGACTACTTGCGGTATTACTTCGTCCACCACCTATGGTTGAGCAAGCTCCACCCGCAATGTTTCTATATCCACCTGATATTGTTGATGTCAGACCTGATGTAATATTACAGCATCCTCCACCAATAAATGAACATGCTCCACCAGCGATATTTAGACAACCACCAACAACTGATGATGTATTACCACTTGCAACATTGGTTCTACCCCCCACTATTGTAGAATAGTTACCACTTGCAGTATTAGTGAATCCACCACCAACAAAAGACGAAATCCCACACGCAATGTTTCCACACCCACCAACAACTGTATCTCTCAAATTTAATGCAATATTTGCCCCTCCACTACCGATAAATGAAAAATTACCCGTTGCTGTATTTGAAAAACCACCACTTATTGTTGAGTAAACACCATTGGATGTATTACCACTACCACCACCAATAAATGAACACGCTCCACCAGCAACGTTACAACTACCACCAACAACTGATGATGTTGTTCCTGTAACTCTATTTTGAAATCCTCCACCAATAAATGTGTAGGTACAATTCGAGATTAATGTTGGAGCAACTGTGAAAGTACAAGACGATAATACAAATGTTCCCCCTAACGTATTATTACCAACACCTCCAGCTATTACTGAACCTGTCGCTAAACACCCACTTGTTGAGTTACAAATACTATTACAAAAACCACCACCAATTACTGAATAAACACCACATGCTGCATTACATCGTCCACCACTAACCGTTGAGCCGGTAACATTTGAGCGGTTATTTTGACCTCCTCCAACAGTTGAATGATAACCACTAGAAGTATTAGAGTAACCCCCACTAATTGTTGAATTACATCCTGATGCGAAATTAGCTCGTCCACCACCTACTGTTGACGCAGTGCAACTCGCAGTATTTTGCATACCTCCTCCGACTGTTGTATAACTAGCACTTGCGGTGTTTGAACGTCCTCCACCTATTGTAACCCAAGTAAAATTGGCTACGTTTGATTGTCCCCCTCCAATTACTGACGAAAGACTAGAATTATTGTTAAATCTACCCCCACCTATGTTTGAATAGGAGGCACTTATGGTATTAGAATATCCTCCACTTACGGTTGAATAACAACCACTTACGGTATTAATCCTCCCACCACTTATTGTTGAATAAACTCCACTTGATATGTTTTTGCAACCTCCACCGATAAATGAACATGCACCAACAGCGGTATTACAATATCCACCACTAATTGTTGATGTATTACCACTTGCAATGTTTTGTCGTCCCCCACCGATAAATGAACAAGCTCCTCCCGCAATGTT
>Ga0315909_10002449_pt1 | contig 23762 bp, 22 predicted proteins | sample LakEriMetagenome_11_FD_203527 | JGI IMG/M metagenome (GOLD analysis project Ga0315909, IMG submission 203527) | Freshwater fungal communities from buoy surface, Lake Erie, Ohio, United States - Buoy 2 MA125 | ecosystem: Environmental > Aquatic > Freshwater > Lake | place: USA: Lake Erie, Ohio...
CCTATAACTTGCGGTAATCTTGGGGAGTTATGAACTTCCCAAAGCAAACGCCATCGACAATGCCGATCCATCGGTATGCGCCATTTATCCCTGTCGATTTAACTGACCGGACCTGGCCAACCAAACGCATTGATGTTGCACCAAAGTGGTGTTCAGTAGACCTTCGCGATGGCAACCAAGCACTTATCGATCCAATGGATTCCACTCGCAAACTTGCGATGTTTAAGTTGCTTGTTGAAATGGGTTACAAGGAGATCGAAGTTGGATTCCCAAGTGCATCACAAACAGATTTTGATTTCGTTCGAAAGATTATCGAACATGGCTTGATCCCGGATGATGTAATCATTCAAGTTTTAACTCAAGCCCGCGAACAACTTATCGCTCGCACCTTTGAATCAATTATGGGCGCTAAGCAAGCCGTAGTTCATCTTTACAATTCAACCTCCACGCTTCAACGCCGAGTTGTCTTTGGTTTAGATAAAGAAGGCATCAAGCAGATTGCTGTTGAAGGCGCAAAGCTTTGTAAGGAATATGAGAAAACTGTTCCTGGAACCATCGTTTCATACGAGTATTCACCAGAGTCATATACCGGAACCGAACTTGAATTTGCAGTTGAAGTTTGTGATGCGGTCAATGATGTTTGGAAGCCGACCCCACAACATAAGACGATTATTAATTTGCCAGCAACTGTCGAAATGGCAACCCCAAATGTTTATGCCGATTCAATCGAATGGATGCATCGCAATTTGAAGTATCGCGATTCCATTGTGCTCTCACTTCACCCACATAACGATCGTGGGACCGGTGTTGCTGCCGCCGAACTTGGATACATGGCTGGCGCCGATCGCATTGAAGGAACTTTATTTGGAAATGGTGAGCGCACCGGAAATGTTTGCCTAGTAACTCTTGGTTTAAATCTTTTTAGTTATGGCATCGATCCACATATTGATTTCTCTGATCTTGATGAAGTTCGCCGCACCGTTGAATATTGCAATCAATTACGCGTGCCAGAACGTCATCCATACGGTGGCGACTTAGTATTTACGGCATTTTCTGGCTCACACCAAGATGCAATTAAAAAAGGCTTCGAGCATTTAGAAAAAGATGCCAAGAGCGCAGGAAAGCATGTTCATGAAATTACTTGGGCAGTTCCTTATCTGCCAATTGATCCAAAAGATATTGGCCGCTCATACGAAGCCGTTATCCGAGTTAATTCCCAATCAGGCAAGGGTGGAATTTCTTATTTGATGAAGAACGATTACCACCTAGATTTACCACGTCGTCTGCAAATCGAATTTAGCCAAGTAGTTCAAAACCATACCGACGAGCAAGGTGGCGAATTCAGTGCCGCTGATTTATGGCGAATCTTTGAAGATGAATACTTACCTGCCGAGCAGAACAAGTGGGGCCGTTTTAAATTAAAGGCTCTCTCACAGTCATCTAACCTTGATGAAGATGCGCAGCTGACTGTTCAGTTACTTGAAGAGGGTGTTGTAAAAGATTTCAGTGGTTCTGGCAATGGTCCAATTGCCGCCTTTGTAAATATTATGAATGCTTATCTGCCCGAAGCAAATGTTCGGGTTCTAGATTATTACGAGCATGCACTTTCAGCTGGCGGTGACGCAAAGGCAGCGGCTTACCTTGAATGTGAAGTTGGTGGCCAAATTTACTGGGGCGTGGGAATTGACCCAAGCACAACAACGGCTTCACTTAAGGCCGTCGTGTCTGCTGTAAATCGGGGCTTTCGCTCGTAATTATCGCTACGGTAACCACCGTGGCCGTCTATCGTGATCAAGCAATTGTGCTGCGCACCCAGAAACTTGGAGAAGCAGATCGCATAATCACGCTCTTTACAAAAGAACGCGGCCGACTTCGCGCCGTTGCAAAAGGTGTTCGTCGCACAAAATCTAAATTTGGTGCTCGGCTAGAACCAACTTCATACGTCGACCTTCAGCTTTACTCGGGCAAGACCTTCGACATTGTTACGCAGGCCGAAGGTATCGAAAACTTTGGTGACGCCCTTGCCATGGATTATAAAAATTGGACTACTGCGAATTCAATTCTTGAAGCAGCAGAACGCTTTACCGAGAACGAGCACGAACCCGCACTTCAGCAATTCAACTTAGTTGTTGGCGCACTTCGCGCCCTTGCACACGGAACATATGATTCTTCACTTATCTTGGATGCCTACTTGCTTCGCTCACTTGGCGTTGCTGGCTTTGCTCCTTCAATGACTACATGTTCTAAATGTGATGAACCTGGTCCACATAAGTATTTCTCGTTAGTCGGTGGCGGCAGTGTTTGTGCAACCTGTAAGCCATCGGCCGCTGCAACACCATCTGTCGAAACTCTAGAACTAATGTCCAACTTAATGACCGGGGATTGGAACAACGCGGTTGAAAGTGATCTCCGTTCGCGCCGCGAAGCTTCTGGTTTGATTGCTGCATATTTGCAGTGGCACATTGAAAGGGGTTTACGAAGTCTGCCCCTTGTTGAGAGAATTTAACTATGGCAATCCCAAAGTTAAAGCCCGAACAAATTCCAAACCATGTTGCTGTCGTAATGGATGGAAATGGTCGTTGGGCGAAGAAACGTGGGTTACCAAGAACTGCAGGACATGAGGCAGGCGAAGCCGCGCTCTTTGATGTTGTGCAAGGCGCAATTCAAATCGGAGTTAAAGAGCTAAGTGCATATGCATTTTCAACCGAGAACTGGCGCAGGTCGCCCGAAGAAGTTAGATTCTTGATGGGTTTTAATCGCGATGTTCTGCGGAGGCGACGCGATGAGATGAATGATTTAGGCGTTCGGATTAGATGGGTTGGTCGACCACAGAGATTGTGGGGGAGTGTGATAAATGAATTGCAGGAAGCTGAAGAGCTGACAAAAAAGAATAAAGTTTTGACGCTAAATATGTGTGTGAATTATGGTGGGCGAGCAGAGCTTGTTGATGCTGTTACTGAGATTGCAACCGAGGTAGCAAAACGGAAGTTAAAGCCTGGACAAATAACTGAAAAATTGATTAGCAAGCATTTATACAATCCCAAGATGAACGATGTTGATTTGTTCTTGCGATCTTCAGGCGAGCAGCGAACATCTAACTTCTTGCCATGGCAATCGGTTTATGCCGAGATGGTCTTCATGGATGTGCTCTGGCCCGATGTTGACCGAAATACACTCTGGGAAGCAATTGAAATTTATGCGGAACGCGATCGTAGATTCGGCAAGGCTTAGATCAACACTTGGAGCAGATTCCGAAGATCTCCGCTGTATGCCCAACTTCGCGGAAACCAAATTCTTCAGCCATTGTCTTCGCCCACTTTTCAATAGCTCCGCCTTCGATTTCAACGGTATCGCCACAGCTCTTACACACCAAGTGATGATGATGGTTGTCTCCGCAGAGACGATAAATTGCTTCGCCATCTTCGCGACGAAGAAGATCCACAATCTTGTCATCTACAAGTGATTGCAGGGCGCGATAAACAGTTGTTAATCCAATCCCATCGCCTTCTCGGCGCAGGATTTGATGCAGTTCTTGAGCGCTTGCAAATCCACCAGTTCGCTCAAGAACTGCTATCAATTTAAGATCAGATTTATTCATTCTCTTCGTGGCCGTGCTCATCTTCATCAGCGTGTTCTTCTTCGTGGTCGTGCTTATCTTCTTGGTGTATCTCTTGGCCAGCGCCATGATTATGAGCATCTCCGGAATGCAGATATGCAACTAAGCCCCACATGATTAATACACCTGAAATAGTTGCAACCATTGTCAGTCGTGATGAATGACGAGAGTGTGCTTCAGGCAAGATATGTGATGTCGCAAGATAAATAACAATTCCGGAAAATGCTGCTAGATAAATTGCAATTACATTGTCACTTAAGACCAGGGTGCTACCAAGAGCGGCGCCGCTTATGCGAGCCAAGGCATCGATACCGAGTAAGCCAAAACTCTTCTTTCCCCAGAGGCCAGATTTGATCATGAAGGAAACTGTGTTGAGTCCGTCGCTAAATGCGTGAACAAGTAGAGCTACAAAAACAACAAGCCCTAAATCAGAGCTGACTTTAAATGCAACACCAAGAGCCAGGCCATCAAGGAAAACATGGCCGCCCATTGCGATTGCGCCAAAGGCTCCTGCAAAGTTATGTGAATGCTCGTGATTATGACCGTAATCTGATTCAGCTGGTTCATGTGAGCCAAAGATTCGCTCATAGAAGTGAAGTAGTAAAAAGCCACCAATCAGAGCAATTGAAACTACAGGGGCATGCAAGAATTCTTGGCTCCCAAGTTCAAAAACTTCAGGTAATAGATCAAATGCAACAAGACCAAGTAAAAGTCCGGCTGATAGTCCAAGGACTAGATGAAGGCGATCCTTTGCTTTCAGGGCCAAGGCCCCGCCTGCAAAAGTTGATAATGCGGTAAGCGCTGCGAGGACGATGGCTATGTTCATGTCGGGACAATATCACAAAAATGGAAATGATTATCATTTTCATATCAAAGGCCAGATTCAGGCGTATTAGGGCGTTAAACTTGGCCCACGATTGCAACGTTCGTTGCCTTTCGCCGACAGCCAGCCGGATGGAGAATTTAATGGCCGCAGATCGTTTAGAAACAATAGTTAGCCTCGCAAAACGTAGAGGTTTCGTTTATCCCTCATCAGAAATTTACGGCGGACTTCGCGCCTCTTGGGATTACGGCCCACTGGGAGTCGAATTAAAGAATAATGTGAAGCGCCAATGGTGGCGTGCAATGGTTCAAGGTCGCGAAGATGTTGTTGGTTTAGATTCTTGCGTAATTCTCGCCCGCGAAGTTTGGGAAGCATCAGGCCATGTTGAGACATTTACCGATCCGCTGACCGAGTGCACCGAGTGCCACAAGCGATATCGCGCAGATCATTTAGAAGAAGCTTTCGAAGCCAAGAATAAGCGCAAGCCAGAATCAATGGCTGAAGTTAACTGTCCAAATTGCGGCAATAAAGGCAAGTTCACAGCGCCAAAACAATTCTCTGGTCTACTCAAAACTTATCTCGGAGCAGTTGAAGATGAATCTGGTCTGGCATATCTGCGTCCAGAAACCGCACAAGGTATTTTTATCAACTTTGAGAATGTGGCTACTACTTCACGGAAGAAGCCACCATTTGGCATTGGTCAAATTGGAAAGTCATTTAGAAATGAAATTACGCCAGGAAACTTTATTTTCCGCACTCGTGAATTCGAGCAGATGGAGATGGAATTTTTCGTAGTCCCAGGCACTGATGAAGATTGGCACCAATACTGGATTGATACTCGCCTTGATTGGTACAAGAATTTAGGAATAAATCCGGATCGACTTCGCTTATTCGAGCATCCAAAAGAGAAGTTGTCACATTATTCAAAGCGCACAGTAGATATCGAATATAAATTTGAATTCAACGGAACCGAATGGGGCGAGCTTGAAGGTATTGCAAGCCGCACTGATTTCGATTTGAAGGCGCATGGCGCTGCATCCGGTAAAGATCTCTCTTGGTTTGATCAAGAGAAGAACGAGCGTTGGGTGCCATTTGTAATTGAGCCAGCGGCCGGTGTCGATCGTTGTGCACTCACCTTCATGATGGATGCATTTACCGAAGATGAAGCTCCTAATGCTAAAGGCGAGATGGAGAAGCGGGCTGTTATGAAATTGGATTACCGCTTGGCTCCAATCAAGGTTGCAGTTCTTCCACTATCTAGAAATGCTGATCTATCGCCAAAAGCACGTGATTTAGCTGCACAATTACGTCAGAACTGGTCGGTTGATTTCGATGATGCTGGTGCGATTGGTCGACGTTATCGCCGTCAGGATGAAATCGGAACTCCATATTGCATAACAATCGACTTCGAAACTTTAGAAGATAACGCAGTCACAATCCGCGAACGCGATTCAATGGCACAAGAGCGAATCAGCATTGATCAAGTTCAAAATTGGCTTGCGCCACGGTTGTTGGGTTGTTAACCACATCTCATAAACCACTGGTTCTTCCAATTGCCAATGGCCAATTCGAGAATAATCAGGTGGTTTTAACCACACCGGTTGTTCTTGCGCCAATGGCGGGAATTACGAACTCGGCATTTCGCACGCTCTGTCGCGAACAAGGCGCTGGTTTATTTGTTTCTGAAATGGTTACGGCACGCGCATTAATCGAAAGACATCCAGAGACGATGCGATTGATTACACCAGGGGTTGGTGAAACACCAAGATCGGTTCAACTTTATGCAGTTGATCCAAATGTAACTGGATTAGCCGTTAAGTTATTGATGGAAGAGAACTTGGCTGATCATATTGATTTGAATTTTGGTTGCCCAGTTCCAAAAGTTACAAGACGTGGTGGTGGATCGGCGCTGCCATTCAAACAGAAATTGTTCTCCCAAATTGTTACATCTGCAGTAAATGCAGCAAAGCCCTTTGGCGTTCCAGTTACTGTTAAGATGCGAATCGGAATCGATCCCGAGAATGAAACTTATTTAACTGCCGGCAAAGCTGCAGCAGATGCTGGAGTAGCTTGGGTTGCACTACATTCGCGCTTTGCCTCACAAATGTATGAAGGCCAAGCTGATTGGTCTGCTATTTCTAGACTTGTAGAACACCTTGCCCCAACTGGTGTTCCGGTATTGGGCAATGGCGATATTTGGTCTGGCGCTGATGGTGTTCGAATGATGAATGAAACCGGATGCGCTGGCGTTGTTGTTGGGCGCGGATGTTTAGGACGCCCGTGGTTATTCGGAGATTTAGTTGCGGCATTTAGCGGTTCGGATTCGCGAATCACACCGACACTCTTTGAAGTTCGGGATGTGATCTTTAGGCATGGTCAATTACTAGTCGAGTTCTTCGAAGCCGAGGGTCGTGCCATGCGAGATCTTCGTAAACATATGGCCTGGTATTTAAAGGGATTTCGAGTGCCGCGCGAGCTTCGCAGCAAATTTGGAATGGTTGCCTCATTAGGTGAATTGGAATATTTACTTGGCCAACTCGAAGATCAACCATATCCCGTTGAAGTAGGCGAATCACCTAGAGGTAGAACAAGTCATGGCCGTCCGGTGCATCTTCCAGATGGTTGGCTCAATGATCCATTTGAAATACCAGAAATCACAATTGATGATTCAGTTTCAGGTGGCTAATTTTGTTTCTAATTTTTAAGATAATTAAGCGCGTAATCGCCACTGTCTTATTAGTCGTAATTGTTCTGCCGTTATATGTTGGCGGCCGCGTTTGGTATACCGCTAATCACACTGAACCAGTAAAGAGCGATGCAATTGTGGTCTTGGGCGCTGCACAATTTGATGGCGTGCCGAGCCCAGTATTGGAAGCGAGATTGTTGGAAGCAAAGAGAATATTTGAAAGAGAGTTAGCTCCAAGAATTCTTACAGTTGGATCACGAGCACCAGGGGATCGCACAACTGAGGCTGCTAGCGGATTTTCTTGGTTAGTGGACCAAGGCGTTGCAAAGAAATTCGTAGATTCAATTCCATATGGAAGAGATACCTTTGCTAGCACTAAGAGCTATGTAGATGTTATGAAAAAGCTAAATCTAAAAACTGCAATTATTGTTACTGATCAATATCACTGCTTGCGTGCTGTGACCATGGCATCCGATCTAGGAATATCTGCTACTTGTGCACCAACTCGCACTGGACCAGCTTCGACTTCAAATTCGAGTTTCCGCTATCTAGTGCGTGAAACTGGGGCTTATCTCGCGTATGTCACCCTTGGCCGGCAGGGTATACACCTAACGGACCAAGTTAAGAATTAGCTAAGGAGTTAGGGTTACCTCACTATGGTTTTGAAAGCAGCGGTTGAACACTCGGGATATAACGAGTTCGATCGTGCCCGCTTTTTAGATGAACCAGCAAAGCGATTAGGCCGCACCGAATTTGCTCGTGATCGCGCCCGAATCATTCATTCATTTGCGCTTCGCAGACTTGCTGCAAAAACTCAAGTAGCAGTTCCGTGGGCAACAGATTTTCCAAGAACCAGACTCTCGCATTCACTTGAATGTGCACAAGTTGGTCGCGAACTTGGCGCTGCACTTGGCGCTGATCCAGATTTAATGGAGGGCGCATGTTTAGCGCATGACATCGGCCATCCACCTTTTGGTCATAATGGTGAGGAAGCTTTAAACCAGACCGCACTAAGTTGTGGTGGATTTGAAGGAAATGCCCAGAGCTTTAGATTACTTGTGCGTTTGGAAGCAAAAACTGTTGATGCAGATGGAATCTCACTTGGCTTAAATCTAACTCGGGCCAGCCTGGATGCGGCTACTAAATATCCTTGGCCACGCGCAACTAATGCGCATAAGTTCGGTGTTTACGATGATGATTTAGATATCTTTAATTGGGCTCGCAAAGATGCACCAATCGGTAGCCAATCATTTGAAGCTCAGATTATGGATTGGTCGGATGACGTTGCATACAGCGTTCATGATTTAGAAGATGCCTTAGTTTCTGGCCAAGTGAAATTACATGATTTAACTAATGATTTTGCGGATATATATAAAGATGCGCAATCAAATAATTTAGCTGACATCACCATTGATGAAGCCAGAATTGCGTTAGAGAATTTACAACAACTTTCCTGCTGGCCAAAAGAATATGATGGCAGCCATCGTGCACTTGCCAGACTGAAAGATTTAGCAAGTCAATTGGTTGGCCGATTTGCCTTAGCCGCCGAAGAAGCAACCCGAGCACAATATGGGCCCGGTCAATTAACCCGATATAACGCCAATTTAGTGGTGCCTCGGGCTCAACATGTTGAAGTTGCTTTCCTAAAGTCACTTGCAGGTTTCTACATTATTAATTCAGAGCGTTCGGTTAAGCGTTATGACAACGAGCAAACCTTGATTCATGAACTAGTGGCGGCAGTTTTGAAGGGCGCACCAAATACTTTAGAATCTTTCTTTCTGCAAGATTGGCAACGCGCAACAACAGATAGCGCAAGATTGCGCGTGGTAATTGATCAAGTGGCTTCTCTAACGGACCCAGGGGCGATCGCGCTAGCTGCGCGATTAAGATAACGCCATGGCTTCGGGTCGAATTCGCGATGAAGATGTCAGTCATGTCCGCGATAACAGTTCAATCGATGATGTAGTCAGTGATTTCGTTCAATTAAAGAGCGCTGGTGGGGGACAGAAGAAAGGTCTCTGCCCTTTCCATGACGAGAAAAGTCCCTCCTTTCACGTAACACCGAGCAAAGGTTACTTTCACTGTTTCGGATGTGGTGTTGGTGGCGATGTAATTGCATTTCTGATGAAGATGGACCATCTCTCATTTTCAGAATCGGTTGAAAGACTAGCCGACCGCATGGGTTACACACTTCGCTATGACGGAACAAATACAAACGCTGGCCCAAGTATTAATCGCTCACGTTTAGTAGCAGCAAACGTTGCAGCCATGAATTTCTATCGCGAGCAGTTAAATCTTCCAGGCAGTGCCCAAATCGGAAGAGATTTCTTACAGAAGCGTGGCTTTGATAAAGCCGCCGCCGAAACCTTCGGAGTTGGTTATGCACCAGATGAGTGGGATGCGCTTTATAAACACCTAAAGAATTTAGGTTTTACCGATAGCGAACTCTCGTTGGCCGGTCTAAGCAAAGATGGCACCAAGGGCCCGATTGATCGATATCGAAATCGTTTAGTCTGGCCAATCAAAGATATCTCCGGCGACGTTGTTGGCTTTGGTGCGCGCAAACTTGCCAGTGATGAAGTTGATCAGGGCCCTAAGTATTTGAATACATCTGAGACCCCGATATACAAGAAGAGCCAGATTCTTTATGGCTTAGATATGGCCAAGAAAGAGATTGCAAAGAAGCGCCAGGTTGTAATTGTCGAGGGATATACCGATGTTATGGCGGCACATCTAGCTGGGATTACCACGGCGGTAGCAACTTGCGGAACCGCATTTGGCGATGATCACATCCGAGTAATCCGTAGATTATTAATGGATGACGATGCTTTTCGTGGCGAGGTAATTTTTACCTTTGACGGTGATGCTGCGGGACAGAAAGCTGCACTTCGCGCATTTGGTGATGATCAAAAATTTGTTGCCCAAACTTTCGTTGCGGTTGAACCATCAGGAATGGATCCATGTGATTTGCGAATAGCATCAGGTGATGCAGCAGTTCGAGATTTAATTGCGCGACGAGTTCCGTTATTTGAGTTCGCGATAAAGAGCGAGATCGCAAAATATGATGTTAATGCGGCAGAAGGTCGAGTCTCGGCCTTAAACCAAGTTGCCCCACTTATTGGCAAAATTCGCGATGCCTCACTTCGCCCAGAGTATGCGCGTTTGGTTGCAGGTTGGCTGGGACTCGAAGTAGATATTGTTATGAGCGCAATTAAGAAGAGTTCGACAAGAAGTGTGCCATCACAGAACCTCGAACCTGCAGTTCAATCTGAAGTAAACCTTCGCGACCCAATCTTGATGATGGAACGCGAAGTCTTAAAGATTAAGTTACAGTTTCCAGAAATGGCAAAGGATTGGGCGCTACTAGAGAAGAATGCATTCTCATATTGGGCCTACCACCAACTTCGGACTCAGATAGATTCTGCGCCAGAGTTAAATATCCAAAAGTTATTGGAGAGCAGCGAGAGTGAAGATATTCGTGCGCTAATTACCGAACTTACGGTTGAGCCAATCCGCACTGACCGAGAAATCTCCGAACGATATATTGCTGCGATTTTTGCACGGCTCCGTGAAGTGGCATTGAGTAGATCAATCGCTGAAATTAAATCGACGCTACAACGCTTGAATCCAACTGAGAATGAGGCGCAATACAACGAGACGTTCTCGGCTCTGGTAGCCATGGAGGCCGAGCGCCGAGTTCAGAAAGATGCCGCTTTAGGCGAATTGGGCTAATTGGGATAACTCACCGAGCGTCAGATATAGTTCGCACGTTACAATCCCTCATAGCTCAATTGGCAGAGCAGCCGACTGTTAATCGGCAGGTTCTTGGTTCGAGTCCAAGTGAGGGAGCTTCTTTAAATGGTCAGGGAGTAGTAACGGTGGCAAGTTATAGTTTTACAAGGTCCTGGCAGAACCTTCCAGTGGCTGCCCGAATCATCCGACTCTTCCTTGGTGTCACATTTATTTATGGTGGCTGGAATAAAGCCACAGATCCCGGATTTCTTAATCCAAAGTCACCGAGCTATATCGGTGCCCAGATTTCTAGCTATCTTGAAACTTCTCCAATCGCATTTTTATTGGAGAACATGGTCGACAATGCGACCGCAGTTGGTTGGATGATCATTCTCACCGAATTCGCAATCGGTATCGCAACGCTCTCTGGAATTGCACTCCAATTAGCATCACTTGGCGGCTTCTTTATTTCAATAACTTTGTGGCTCACCGCTACTTGGACTGTTAGACCATACTTTCTGGGAAGCGATACCGCATATGCAATTCTCTGGCTCGCGCTCTTCTTCTTAGTTCGTCAAAATACTAAGGGCAGATCTGCAGTAGCGCTGATACCCGACCTTCGAGATCGCCGCGAACTTATGAGAATTTTTGGTGTTGCAGCAGCTTCAATAGCAGCCGTCTTTGTAGGTCGCAGATTTCCAGCCTCTAATCCAACTCCTGAAGCAGGAGCCGCAATTATCAAAGTAGCTGATTTCCCAATTGGTTCTACTAAAGAATTTACTGCATTTGATGGAACTCCCGCCGTGCTCTTTAGAACTAAAGCCGGAGTCTTCGCCTATTCAAGTGTTTGCACTCATCAGGGCTGCACTGTCAATTACGACGCCACTAATAACCTTCTAATTTGTCCTTGCCACAATGCACAATTCGATCCAACAAACGATGCTTCGGTAATTAGTGGCCCAACCAAGATTGCCTTGCCTAAGATTAAAGTTGCAATACTAGGTATAAATATCGTTCAGATTTAATTTACAACCCCGGCACCAGCACTTGGTAGAGCAGAGAAAAATCTAGGGCTCTTATATCTGGACTTCATAAATGCACTCTTAATTTCACTCTTAATGAGTTCAGCATCTTTAGCTTTTATAAGTGCAATTGCACTTCCGCCAAAACCGCCACCAATCATTCTCGAACCAAGTGCACCAAACTTAAGTGCGGTATCAACAGCTAAATCTAATTCTGGGCACGAGACGGTGTAATTATCCCGGAGCGAAACATGAGCCGCAGTGACAATCTTGCCAAAGCTATCAAAATCTCCGCTCTTTAAAAGTGCAACCGCATCTAAAACGCGTTGCATTTCAGTTACACCATGGAAGGCACGGGTGAAAGTTCTCTCATCAAGCTTGGATTTTCTGGAAACAAAGTCAGCCAATGAAATATCTCGCAGCGAAGTAATCCCTAAATCAGCAACAGCTTTTTCGCAAGATGCTCTACGTTCGGCATATCCACCATCAACTAGTGCGTGATGAATTTTAGTATCAATGACTAAAAGCTCGAGACCTAGGGGTGCGATATCAAAGGGGATATGTTCGATAGAAAGGTCGCGGGTATCTAAGAGCAGCGCATTTCCAGCTGTTGCCATAAGTGAAACCGATTGATCCATAATTCCACAGGGCATGCCAACATAGACATTTTCAGCACGTTGGGCGGCCAGTGCTAATTCAGGAAGCGTTAGACCCAGATTAAATAAATCGTTTATCGCTGTAGCCACGGCACATTCAAGAGCTGCACTGGAAGAGAGCCCAGCGCCCAATGGAACTTGGCCATCAATCAAGATATCCATTCCAGATGTAATTCCAAGTGACCAGAGAACACCAATTGGATAACGAGTCCAAGCCTCGCCACTTTTTGGCGCAATCTCCGCACAATCAATAGTCAAAACCGTGCCTCGTTTTTGAACTGAAGCTAATCGAATTTTATTGTTTGATGTTCTAGCTATTGCGACAGTGGTTGAGTCCGAGATCGCAAAAGGAAGGACAAACCCATCTAAGAAATCGACATGCTCGCCAATCAGATTTACTCGTCCTGGTGCACTTGCGATGATTTCTGGAGCGGTGCCAAAAACTTCCTGAAATTTAATTGCGATATTGTGCATTGGCCGATTCCCAGGTATCGCTGACCATCTTTTCGATATCGAATTTTGGTCTCCATTTTAAAGCCTGCCCAGCCAGTGAAATATCTGCAACCAAAACTGCTGGGTCACCAGATCTTCTGGAAGTGATTTCGACTGGAATTGCTCTTCCTAAAACTTTGGTTGCCGCGCTAATAACTTCAGCCACCGAATATCCGCTGCCACTTCCGAGATTAATTATCTGGTGTTGACCTGGGACTAAGTTCTCTAGGGCAAGAATATGAGCATCAATCAAATCAGCCACATGAATGTAATCTCGAATACAGGTGCCATCTTTTGTTGGCCAATCGTCGCCAAAAATCTTAATTGAATTATCAACTGTCGAACGTAACAAATTTGGAATCAGATGGGTCTCTGGGTTGTGGCGTTCAGCCAACCACCCAAACTTTGATTTATATGCGCCAGCTACATTGAAATATCTAAGGCTTATTGCCGCTAAACCAGATTTGGCTTCTTCGGTGATCAGCTTGTCTACTGCCAATTTAGTCGCACCATATGGACTAGTTGGTTCGGTCTTAGCGCTTTCACTAATTGGGATTACTTCAGGTTCGCCATAGGTTGCTGCCGTTGATGAGAAGACTAGTTTTGGAATCTTTGCAATCGACATTTGCTTAAGTAAATTCTTGGTTCCGTTCACATTTACATCAAAGTAAAGGTCTGGCTTCTCAACCGACTCTCCGACTAAAGACTTTGCGGCAAAGTGAAAGACTGCCCCGCAACCAGATAGCGCAAATGCAAGAGATTCTTCGCTTAAAACTGAGCCCTCAATAAACTTTGCACCAGCTACAACAGCATCGCGGTGACCGGTAGAACAGTCATCCAACACAGTTACATCAAAACCACGTTCCAAGAGCATCGCAGTTGCGACTGAACCAATATAACCAGCGCCACCAGTGACCAGAACGCGCATTAGATTTTTACATCGCGCAGTTGTGCAGCAGATTGCTCCGGTTTCAGATCCATAATAAAAGCTTGCATCGCAGATTCTGAACCTGCAAGATACTTTAACTTTCCAGGGGCTCTACGAATACTTGTTATTTGCAGGTGTAAACCAAGTGCGCTGCGCCCAACATGAACAGGTGCTTGATGCCAAGATGCCATATACGCCATCTCAATTCCAAAAACTCCATCTAGTCGTTGTAGAGATTCTTTAGCTACTGCGCCGAAGGCATCTGCCTGGGTATCTGTAAGTTCTGCAAGATCAGCAGTAAATACCTTTGGTGCGATATGAATTTCAAAGGGATACCTTGATGCAAATGGCACATATGCAATCCAGTCGCTGTTCTGCGCAACAATTCGAACTTCATCCTTTACTTCACGAGCAATAATGTCGGTGATAAGTGGGCGTGAATGTTTTGCTAGATGATCTGTTGCAATCTGCAACATCTTCTCAACTCTTGGTGGCAGATATGAATAAGCATAAATCTGGCCATGTGGATGGTGAAGAGTCACACCAACTTCGACTCCGCGGTTTTCAAAGGTAAAGATATGAGCGATATTTGGCAACTTCGAAATTTCGCGGGTGCGGTCACGCCAAGCTTCCATAACAATTCGAATTTGTTCTAGCGATAGTGTTCCAAAGTGCGCTTCATGGTTATCGGTATAGCAAAGAACTTCACAGAAGCCAGCGGCATCAACAATCGGAGTATTCAAACCGTCATATGCTGGCAACTTCCAATCCTTCTGGGCAAGTGCAAGTGAAGGTGAAAGATTTTCAAACACCGCAACTTCATAACTAGATTCTGGAACCTCTGATTGCAGACCTGGTTTAGTTGGGCAGAGCGGACATAATTCCTTTGGCGGCAAGAATGCGCGGGCTTGGCGGTGTGCTGCCATAACAACCCACTCATTTGTAAGCGCATCTAATCTAAGTTCACCAAGTCCCGGACGTTTCTCAACCGGTCTAGTGTCTACAGCTTCACGAACAACTGTCTTTGAATCGTAATAAGAGATTGTTCGGCCATCACTTAACTTGCGATCTTGGCGCACGATGCCGTGGCTTAACGGGATCGATTTTTCGTTGCTCACAGTAGTCAACTCTATCTTTGGTTATCTTTTAATAACGAATTTGCCCCGCGCAGGTATCTACTGGTTTAGGTGCTGGCTTCTTTGTTGGCGATGGCTTAGGTGTTGGGGTTGGGCCCTGGGTTACTTCGAACATAACTGGCATTACGGCGCTTGCATGGACCTTTGATTCATCGAAGTATTCAACATATCCAACATAGCTGCCGGCGGTTAGTCCAGAAACTTTCAGAGTCCATCTTCCGGATGCAGATCTAATTACTTGTTGTTCTCCAGTTTTAACAGTTGTATCAGCCGAAACAAATCGCACGCTACCTGTAACAACATGGGTGCCATTTGGACGAACGGCATCTACCACAAAATTCGCACTGTCGTTTGTCGTTATCGAACTAGAACTAGACAACAAGGTTGCCGTCGTAGTTTCATTGTAAGGAAGGAGATCAACATCATCTGGCTTCCAAACGCCCTTAGTTAAAGCATAAAACTTCTCTTCGCCACCATTAAAGACGTTTAAATCTATTCTCGAACTTGCAACCCCATATTTCGAACCCTTACCGCATGATGAATATTGCCAAATAGTGTAATCAGCAGTGCAATCTGATTTAGTCCAAGAGTGCACAAAGCATCCAACACTCTTCATCCCTGGATGATTTGCTGGTTCTGCCGGATGAATTCCATATGCTGCGATCCATAACGGATACTTCGCAAAATCTTTTGATCGAGCCTTTGCGCTCTGTAAGAAATTTGGATATGAATAAACAAAGGGCAGACGCTTAGTTTTGAGAGTTACTTCTTCTAGCCAACTTTTTGCCCATAACGAAACATGGGCACGACTTGCATATTTCTGACAGATACCTGAAATTCTGCGAACACAGTTCGTTTCTAAATCTAGTGCTACAGGTAGATCTTGTTCGGTGTAACCACCAATCTCACCAAGTCGCCAGATAACTTTCTGCGCTTGCGTTTTTGCATCTGCGATTATTTCAGCTTTAACTTTGGTATCAGGAATATATGCAAAGTAATAAAAGCCAGTATATAAACCAGCAGCCTGGGCTGCTTTACGATCTTCAATCAAATATTTTCTAGCAATTGAGTCAGCTGATGGTTGGGAATCTGCGCCCTTTATCATTACGAAGCGAACACCAGTTTTCGCCATTTTTACAAAGTTAATTGGTTTGCCGTATGGACGTTGCCACATACTGATATCAACACCATGAATGCGATTTCCTGGTCCCGCTGCAACAAGCGGCAGTGGTCCCAAAGCAACCACATTATTTGTTATTAAGGTAAGGCAGAGCGTCAGGAGGATAAATAGTCTTTTCAAGATTCAATAACCTCCAACTTCCGTCCAGTAACTTCCAATATAGCGGACACTAGTTTGGCAGTTTGTTCGGGTTTACGTGCTGTTTTGAAGTTGTGGTCGCCACTAAATTTTTCACTATCGGCAAAGCTCACCTCCAAAACATTGCCCTCAAGTTTTACTAATCTGGCATCAAACCAGAGCAGCCAAGCGACGCGATCTACTTCTAATACTGCATCTAGAACTTGATTCCAAGATGCCTTTAGCGTTTCCAGTGAGAATTCTGAGTTCATTGATTCTGGGAATTCGCAACTAATTCAGCGAGGTGAATGACCTTAGTTTTTACCCGAGCCCGGCGAAGTTCAGTCACTAATTGTCTAGTGCACCCGGGATTTACAGTTGCAATGTAATCAAGATTTAGGGCTTTGATATCTGCAATCTTCTGACTAACAACTTTGCGACTATTTTTCTTCTGTAGCAGTGCATAACTTCCAGCAGCCCCACAACAATCAGCAGCCCCAGGAACTTCAACAAAATCACCCAACTGCTTCAAAATTTCTCGGGGTTCGGCAAAAACTCCCATGCCATTTCGCAGGTGACAAGAATCTTGCAGACCGACACGAATCTTGCGGCCAGCCTTGGTGATTGGTTTTAATTCAATATTGCGCTTAACCCACCACTGCGAAAACTCTTGAACTCGGTCAGCGCCGATAACAGAAGCGAGATGTGCAGCGCAGCCACCGGCGGTAGTAAGAATCGTTCCAGGAAGTTTGGCTCCCAGAGCCTTCGCCATCTCCTTACCCTTTTCAAGTTCGCCATTGTGCGCATGAAGTGCGCCACAACAACCTTGATCAGATGAGCAAGAAACTTCTGGCGCCAACTTCGCAACTGCGCGACTTACTGAAGGAAAGAGTCGGCGTTCAAAACAGCCATACATAAGATGCAGATCCTTATTAGCTTCACGTCGACGGGCCATCGGTGAGAATAAACCAAGCCCCCAAATTCCTATTTTTGAATCAACAATTGCAAAGAGGCCACGAACAATTAGTGGGCGATTCTTTCCTTGCCAAGTAATGTCTCTCATCTCTTCAAGTAATACGCCGTATTCGACACCGGCAGGACAGACCGGCTCGCAAGCACGGCAGCCAAGACAGAAAGAAGATTCTTGCAACAAGTCGAGCGCTGGCAATTTATCGTTCTGGACAGCTCGCATCAAAGTAATTCGTCCACGTGGCGATGACTCTTCATCGCCGGTTAATTTATAAGTTGGGCAGGCTGGCAAGCAATAACCGCAGGAGATACAGCGATCCAGTTTATCTTGGCTGAATTTCTCTCTCATGAACCGATCCGCCCTGGATTGAGAATTCCAGCTGGATCAAAAACTTTTTTGATGTCACGTTGCAGTTGCATATTTGCCGGACCAATTTTTGCTTCGAGATATGGCAACTTCGCTGAACCGACACCATGTTCGCCCGTGATAGTTCCGCCAAATTCAAGGGGGAGTGCGAAGATTTCAGCTAGCGCCGCTTCAGCTGCAGCAACTTCTTTAGGATTATCTTTATCCAAAACGATAGTTGGATGAAGGTTTCCATCACCAGCATGCCCAAAGGTTCCGATCCGAAGTCCGTGCTTGACACCAATAGCTTCAATTCGTTTAACTGCTTCAGCCATAGATTTTCTTGGCACTGCAATATCTTCCAAGATTGATAACGAACTTAAACGTGCAAGTGCCGGAAGCGAACATCGACGCGCATACAAAAGAGCTTCGGCAGCTGCGATATCAGCAGCAAGAGTCACACCACGACAACCAGCAGATGACTTGGCAATCTCTGCCATTTTGCCAACGCTCTGTTCGATTGAAACTAAATCACCATCATCGCCAAACAACAAAAGCGCACCGGCTTTAGTATCTAGACCAAGATGTGCAAAGTCTTCTACTGCGACAAGACAGGTGTTATCTAAGAACTCTAGCGTTGCCGGCAAAATTCCGGATGTAATTATTTTCTCAACAGCTTCTGCGGCTGCAGCCAAATCTTCAAAGTAGGCGACACCATATTTCGATGCTTCTGGACGGGGTGCAAGTGCAACAGTAATTTCAGTAAATACCGCAAGCGTTCCCTCGCTGCCAACTAATAATCTTGTTACGTCATACCCGGCAACATCTTTTACCAATCGGCCACCGGTGCGAATAATTTCGCCAGTCCCGAGAATTGCTTCTAAACCTAAAATGTAATTTCGGGTCGTGCCATATTTAAGACCACGAAGCCCGCCAGCACTGGTTGCAACATTTCCACCAATAGTTGAAACATTTCGTGAACCTGGATCTGGCACAAAGCGCAGTCCTTCCTTTTCGACAAGTTGATCTAAATCTAAATTAGTAACGCCAGGCTGCACGATTGCGATCATTTCGGATTTAGAGACTTCTAAAACCTTATTCATATTTGTCATGCTCATTACAATTCCACCATTAAGAGGGACTGTTGCAGCGCACAAATTGCTGCCTGCACCTCGAGCAATTATTGGTGTCTTTGTATCGTGAGCAAATTTAACAATCTTGGAAACTTCTTGGGTATTTCTAGGGGCCACAATTACTTCAGGAAGTCCTTCAAACATCGGAGTCGCATCACGGCTGTAGGCCTGAAGTGATACCGCATCGGCTCGCACAACATCACTGCCCACAAGGGCGGTTAACTGTGAAACTAAATCTGACATAGACACGATTTAATCAATCAACTCCCTTACCTTTTCAAATTTCCGAATTAGTTCTTAATTTGCGCAGTTGATCCACGCAAGACCAACGAAGGCTTGCCATCAACAATCAAATGCTTGATCTTTTTGCCATTTAACATATCGATGAGTTTTTCCGCAGAAACTTTACCCATCTCTTCTGCTGGAAGCCGAACGCTTGTAAGCGGAGGAGATAAATATTCAGTCAGCGCTGAATTGTGCAATGTAATCACAGAAACATCTTCTGGAATTCTAAACTTCTTTTCGTAGAGCGCTCTGTAAGTTCCAAGCGCATATGAGTTTGAAGATGGGAAGATTGCAGTCGGTGAATACTTAGTAATAGCTTCAAGAGTTGCCAAGTAGCCATCGTGAGAAGAATAGCCTTGGGTAAAAACTATATTAGGTTGAATGTTGTATCTTGCACAGGCTTTTTTAAATCCCACTACGCGTCGCTTTGGTGAGTCGTTGGACATGGATGCGAAGATTCCAACAATTTTCCGATGGCCGAGATCTACGAGGTGTTCTACGCACATTTCCGCAGCTTTGGGATCATCCAACGACACACTCGAATCTATTCCTTTAATTTTTCCATTCATCGGAAGAATTCTGCCATTGCTATTTCTTGACAGGTCCTCCATAAATGCGTCATTGATGCTGTGAACGAAAGCAATGACCCCATCTACGTGGCCTTGTGTAAGCATTTGCGAAATAGTTCTATCACCACCAATGTCAGAGTGGTTTGCAATTATTACTCCGTAGCCCAATTCCGCAGCTCGCTCTTGAACCCCGTGTGCGACCAAATCATTTACCGGATTTGTTAAATCTGGCAGCAAAAGCCCGATTGTTAAAGTCCTCGCCATCTTAAGGTTTCGGGCAGAGAAATTGGTTGTGTAGTTGAGTTTCTTCGCGGCAGATATAATTCGTGCTCTGGTAGCTGGCGAAGCAGTGGCGTTGGGGTCATTATTTAGAACCCTTGAAACTAAGCTCGGGTCAACTTTTGCCAGCAATCCAACATCCCGCAGAGTCGCTTTTCGTTGAAGCGTAGAGCTCTTCTTGGAAGCCAAAATTTGCTCCTAATCGACTGCATCATTTTTACCGGCAAATCTTACCAACTCTGTTAATTCCCGATGGCAACCTTATCTGGGTAATGCGGCTTTGCACCTTTGATTCCTAATTTAGCGCGCGATAACTGCCATCGTGCCAGGCTTGCAAAAATCATGACATCGAGATTCTCGCCAAAGAATTCAAGGTTTGTTGGCGCGGCCAAAAATACTGCTTGGGGATCATTAGCTAGCGCTTCAAGTCCACCTGCAGGACTCCACCGTGCAATTAGGTTAGGAGCGTAGAAGCTGATAATTAATGAGCCATCAGCAGCGACTCTAATTCCATCCGGAACATAGAGCCCTAATTCAACGAGAACTTTTCTCTGACCAGCAGTCCCATCTGGATTTATCTCTATTTCACAAATTGCACTTGGCTCGGACTCAACCACATATAGCTTGGTGCCATCTCTTGAAACCGCATTGCCATTTGGGAAGTTTTTAGATTCAGTAGTAAAAATCTCAATTGATTTGCCTGGTCTCTTAACCCAGATCTTTCCATCGTTTTTCGCCCAGTCACCTGAATCAGACAAGTAGTAACTTCCATCAGGACCGAACGAACCATGATTTGGAACATTCAAAGGATTATTTTTAGGGCCTTCGAGCCATTTCTCAGTTGAATTGCTCTTAGGGTCGTAGCGCCAGACACATTTATTTGCGTTGTCGATTGCATAAACTCGGTTCTCTGCATCGCTGGCTAATCCAAGCATGAAACCTTTTACATTCGCGACCTCTACCGGAACATCATTGTCGATTCGATAAATCTGACCAGCTTCACCACCGCAGTAGATTGTTTGATCTGGCGTTACGGTTACTCCTTCGCTATGGTCAACACCACCCGCAATTACCTCGACCTTATCCAAATTCAATTTCTTAGTTATATCTATCATTCTTGATCTCCTAATTTGTGATGATTCAGTTGGATTCGTTCTAAACGCCAAGACCCGCGAGCAATCCAGAGTCTGCAATTATTGGTGCACCGGTGATAACTCTCGCCTCATCGCTTGCTAGAAATGCAATTACATTCGCAATGTCTCTTGGCTGAATTAAAAATCCAAGCGGATGTAGAGCTCCCCAATTCTTCATTGCGCCATCTGGATCTGAAGGATTGAATTGTTCGCCTGCGGCCCGCAGCATTGGAGTTTCAACTGAACCAGGTAGAACTGCATTTGCTCTAATTCCATCCGCCGCATAATCGAGCGCGATAGATCTTGTAAAGGAGATCACGCCACCCTTGGATGCTGCGTAAGGAGCAACCGTTTGCTGGCTAGCCATAGCCTGGACACTTGAGATGTTAATTATTGAACCGCTGCCATTCGCTCTCATTAACTTTACTGCTTCACGACAGGTCAGAAACATCGCTTTGAGGTTTGTATCTAATTGGAAATCCCAGTCAGCCTCACTGAGATTTTCTATTTTTCCGTAACGAACAACTCCAGCAACGTTTGCCAGAATTGATAACTTAGGAAAAATATCACCAATTTTTTTGAAGGCTGAAGCGACTGCTTCTGCATTTGTAACGTCACATTGCATGGGCGTAATATCGAGGCTGGCACTTTTCCAAATTGGAATTAACTCATTTAATTTTGCTTCGTTATAGTCAAGTGCAATTACTCGTGCACCTCTTTCAGCAAGAACTTCAGCGGTGGCACGACCAATTCCCATTGCTGCACCGGTTACGACTGCATTTCTTCCTGCGAGATTTTTCTCCATAGATTGCTCCTATTTCATTATTTTCTTTATTTTCATTATTTGGTGTGGAATGTTCCCTTGGAATCAACGGACTTTATTTTCATAATGTCTTTAGCCGCCACGGTCGATACCGAGAAGGTTGTCCAAGCGCTGCGAACCTCGCCCGGCTTCAAGTGGAAGGCCTGACCACTTTTTATGGCTGCCTCTAGCCCGAATGAAGGCCAAGTAGAAGCAGGCTCAATCGCTGTTATCTGGGCCCTTCCAAACCACGGAAATCCTTTGCCGCCGATTTCTTGCCAGAACCATAAGTGTGGGAACGCTTCCAAATCCCACGAAATTCCAATTACTTTTTTCCCATGCTGCATAGCTGCCCAACCTTCTGGTCGATCATGCAGATAGCACAATCTTTCAATGTTTTCTTCAGGGACAACTGATAAATCTATTTGACCACCAACGCGATCTGGCACAGTTGGCCAATTTCCGGTCGATCCAGGTTTTACATCTTGGAGTTCGCCCATTTCGTTCGCATCGACAAGTATCGGACCTGCGGGGAGATTAATTTTCGATCCGCGAGGCAGCGAGAATGCTGGGTGCTCGCCCCAAATGAAAGGAATTGAAGAGTCGGATTCATTTGAGACAGATTGTTTAATCTGGAGTATCGGCTTGTTTGGCACGAGTTTGTAAGTTCTGGTTAAGACTAACGGCAACCTTGTGCCAGCCTTAATTACTAACTCGCTTTTTTTCTTGGAAACTACCGTCGTTTCTGTCCTGCCAAATTCTCCATGAAAGGGGAGGGGCACTCCCATGACCGTGTTTTCATTTCCGGCATTTGGGAATAATACTTGCCAGCCACCTCGATATTCTGAAAGCCAATCCAGGATTGCGCTTCCATAACTTGAAGACTTACTACTTTGGATCGGGCTCGACCAATCAAAGTCAGCTAAGAATTCACTCTTACCCATCTTTATTGATCTAATTTCACCACCTAAGTTTTCATCAACCCTTATAGAGATAACACCATTACTTAGGGAAAGCATAAAGAAGGCTCCTTTTGGAAACTTAAATCAGAAAATTGGCGGTTCATGGGAAGGGAAGTGGTCAGAATGCTAGTCCCCAAAGTCGTGCCTTGAAAAGAGTCTTGGCAGGTAAAGATTCTGCTCATCAATCGCTTGATACTAGGGGAAAATAACGAAAGTTTATCTGAAATTGAGGAGTCAAACGCTTGACATATGGGCGGGGGTGGAGACTAGTGTTCGAGATAGCCAGTGGGATGCCCCTTTTGAACCCAAAATTCAGAAAAGTGCATAACGAGGCGCCAAATCAACTGAAAGGTGAAAAATGATCGCAAGAAAGAAGATAACTTCAGTTCTAGCTGTCGCCGCACTACTGCTGTCGGTACAAAATGCCCAGGCAGCGGCTCCAGACTGGAAGCAGTTCCTTGGAAAGCCAACAAAAGAACTTTGCGCAGGAAAAACCTACAAACTTGGGTTTGATATTTTCTCTGACAATGAGTCTTTTGCACTAATTGTTAGAAAGGGAATGCTTGCAACAGCCAAAGCAATGGGCTGCGTAAAGGTTGAAATCCTTTCTGATAACGCTGATCCAATCAAGGTTCAAGAGAACCTAAAGATATTTATTCAGAAGAAGTATGACGGTGTAATGGCTGCTCAAGTTGTTGCAGCTGCAGCACCTGGTGCCGTCCGCACTATGAAAGATGCAAAGATTCCTCTGGTTGCAACATTCGTTGTTCACCCAGGAGTTCCTTTCGTCGATGTAGATAACGGCAAGGCCGGCGCAATGGCTGGTGCGGGATTGATGAAAGAGGCCTTAAGAAAATGGGGTAAGAACGTTGAACCTTATTTGCTAATTGGCTCAC
>Ga0315909_10002450_pt1 | contig 23757 bp, 24 predicted proteins | sample LakEriMetagenome_11_FD_203527 | JGI IMG/M metagenome (GOLD analysis project Ga0315909, IMG submission 203527) | Freshwater fungal communities from buoy surface, Lake Erie, Ohio, United States - Buoy 2 MA125 | ecosystem: Environmental > Aquatic > Freshwater > Lake | place: USA: Lake Erie, Ohio...
AAAGGAAAGGAAATAAAAGGAAAGGAAACTATTATACCGCCGATAGAAGAGTTTTTAAGTTTTTGCAAACAGGATATGCAAGATAATGGCTTGATTTATTCGGATTATGAATATTCCTTAAAATCTAAGTACGACTCTTGGGTTCAAAATAAATGGAAAGATGGTCATAATAAACAAATAAAGAACTGGAAGAGTAAAATTCGCAATACAATACCGTTTTTAAGCGCAATTAAGCCAAGTTCTAAGCAAAGTAGTAATAATTATCAAAGCCAAGTTGAAGCGGCTAGAAAAGCCTTTAAACCACTAATAAATTAATAATGATAACAGCCTTTAAAAACATTTGGGCAAAAGAGCCTAATTATATTTCAATTGAATACGCTTTAAAAAGGATTAAAGAGGGTAAATCTAAGGCCCTTGTTGATGAAATTAGAAACACATTAGATAAAGAAAAAGCAGGGGAACTAAAAAAGAACCTTCCTTGTATTTGTTTTAGTGGAAAGTTTGGTGCAGATAGAAAAGATGATCAAATTATTGAGCATAGTGGTTTTATTGTGCTTGATTTTGATAATGTTTACGAGTTAAGGGATAAGCAAACTGAGATTATTTCAAATAAATACGTTTTTGCATGTTGGGTGAGTCCTTCGGGTAATGGGTTAAAAGCCTTAGTAAAGGTTGCTGATGGATCAAAACATAGGGAGCATTTTCAAGCTTTGCAGGATGTTTTTCCTGAAATCGACAAAAGTGGTATAAACCCCAGTCGCGTTTGTTATGAAAGTTACGATCCTGAAATTTACATAAACGAGGAAGCTGAGGTTTTTAATAAAACAAAAAAGACCGAAAAGATAATAACCTACGAAAGAACGGATGATGATCAAAAGATTTTTAAGAACATTCTTACATGGTTGTCTAATAAAAATGAAGCTTTTGTAACCGGGGAAAGAAATAATTTTATATTCAAGCTTGCATCTGCTTGTTGTCGTTTTGGTATACATGAAATGACCGCAAATGCTATGATAAATAATGAATTTGTTTCAAATTCTGAGTTTACAAAAAGTGAAGCAGATAGGGCTATTAGGTCAGCCTATAAGGCAAATGCTTCAAGATTCAGTACAGCTTCATTTGATAAAGAGATGTTGGTTGATAAAATTACTAGAAATGAAATTGAAGTAGAAAAAGCGGTATTTGACGATGGATTGAAATTGAAGGATGTAATTTATGGTATTGATGTAAAGGAGCAGGCTTTAAGTATTTATGATCAAGGGTATGCAAAAGTAGATGGTATTGGTGTGCCAGAATTAGACGATAAATTTAAGCCAAAAAGAGGTGAAATTACAGTATTGACAGGTATTGGAAACTATGGTAAGTCGTCTTTTAAAAAATGGTATCAAGCAATGAGGATAATTTTATATGGAGAAAAATTTGCTTCATTTGCTCCAGAGGATAATCCTCCAGAAGAATATTATCATGATTTTGTTGAAATAATTTTAGGTTGCGATTGTAGTCCTAATAATCCTAATAGGCCCTCAAGACAAACTTATGAATATGTTTATGATTTAGTTTGTAAGCACATGTTTTATGTTTACCCAAAAGATGTTTCTCCTACTCCACAATATGTTATGGAGGTTTTTTTAGAGCTTATAGTTAAGGAAAATGTTGACGGAGTAGATATTGATCCATTTAACCAAATGGCTAATGAATATAATAAGTTTCAGAGAAGTGATAAGTATTTAGAGTGGGTTTTATCTGTATTTGCTAGATTTGCACAAATCAATAATATTTATTTTTGGATTGTGGCTCATCCGGTTAAGATGCAAAAAGGAGGAGATGGTAATTATCCTTGCCCAGATGTGTTTGACTTAACAGACGGGGCTATGTGGAATAATAAAATGGATAATATTCTTGTGTATCATAGGCCTTATGCTCAAACAGATCCACAGAACCCAACATGCGAATTTTACAGTAAAAAGATAAGGAGGCAAAAAGTTGTTGGTAAAAAGGGCTTTATTGTATTTGAAATGTTTTTCAAGACTAGAAGATTTTTATTTGAAGGTTCAGATGTATTACAGAAGGTTTTGAATGAAAATAACATTAACTTTAATGCCGGTAATAAACCCACTCAGCAAGTAATAAGCAATGAATGGATTCCTTATGATAGCGAAAATGATGAAAATATTTTTTAATTATAAAACAAAAACAAATGTTAAAGATTCAGTTAATTGGTAGATTGGGGCAAGACTCTATTGTAAATGATGTTAATGGTAAAAAGGTTGTGAATTTTTCTGTTGCTCATACAGAGAAGTATAAAAACAATCAAGGTGGAGAAGTAAATAAAACAATATGGGTATCATGTGCATATTGGACTGATAAATTAAATATTGCTAACTATTTAAAAAAAGGAACATCAGTTTATGTAGAAGGTAAGCCAGAAGTAAAAACATATACTGATAAAAATACTGGTAATATTTTACCTCAATTAAGTATGAGAGTATCAAGTATTCAATTGTTATCAAGTCAAAATTCTAATAATGAAGAAAAGCAAAATAATGTTGATTTGATTGAGCAGACAGACGACATGCCATTTTAATTATGTATATTCATGAACTTAAAAATATAATAGATGTTGAAACCCCACTTGGAAAAGGAAAGGCAATCGCATGGATTGATTACGGAAGCGAACTCAACACTGTTTGGAAAGTTGTATTATACCACAATGGTATGGTCAGGAACTTTTACGACAATGACATTCTCGTCCACCCAAATCTTATGGGAGGAGGATATATTGATTTAGATTATTTCAAAAACAAAAAATAAAAAGATGGCAAAAGCAACAGCTAGTTCTGCAAAACTAACTTTTGGTAAAAGAAAAACCGGAAGTGCTAAAAAATCTTATAATAAACACTCTCCAAGACCAAAAAAATACAGAGGCCAAGGTAGATAAAACTATAATTATGAATAATAAAGCCGCAAAAAAATTAAGAAGATTATCTGTAGCTCTTGCTGTTGGATCTGGTAAAACATTGGAAGATGCTGAAAGAATTTATAAAAATTTGAAATCAGTACATAAAGCAAATAAAAAAGCCCCTAAAAAATAGGGGCCAATTTATTTACTTTTTACAGATTAAGCATTTGCAGCTGCATTAAGTTGAGCTACTGTAGCAGTAGTATAATACAAAACTGATCTTTGGTTTAATCCTGTAGGAAGAACTTCAACAATTGAGTTCATTGATACGCCATTAGCAGTTGTTGCTACTGGTACTGGGTAAGCTAAAAAGCTTTGAGCAGGGAATCCGTAAACGATACCAGAAGTTGCTGGAGTTCCGTTAGGGTTTACTAGATCATATTGATTTCTGCGATATGCGGTTACTGATACTATTTGTGCCATTTTATAATGTTTTTATTTGTTTTAAAATTTTTGATTAAGCTGCTGTTGTAGTTGTGGTTGTTGGAGCTGCTGTAGTAGTAGTGGTAGTAGTGGTAGTAGTAGTTTGAATACCACTTCCGTTAATTGCAGCAACTAATCCAGCTACTGTAGCATTTGAATAAAACTTTGTAGATGGTTGATTTAATCCATTAGGATAGAAATCAATTACAGAGTTCATTTGAACGCCATTTGCTACAACAGCGCTTGCTGTAACTTGAATAGCGTTTGTTGGGAAAGAGAATAACACACCAGCTGTTGCCGGGGTACCATTTTGATTGAATAAATCATTTTGGTTTTGACGATAAACATAAACGGATACTTGATTTGCCATTTTTTTTAATTTTTTTTTTGTTAAATATTTTTATTTGGGCAATACAAATATAATAAATTTTGTTAAATATATGAAATGATTAACTTTGAATTAAATTAATTAAACTAATGAAATTAAAAGCACCTAAAAACAGGGTAATTGTTCAGATAGATTTAGAGAGCAAAAATACCCATACCTTCTCTGATGGTACTAAAATAAGACTTGAAAGACAGTATGACAACTTTAATATGAGATATGTCAAACCTGTTAATGCCACTGTAATAGACGGAGCTGGTATACCGGAAGGTTCGGATATTTTAATACACCATAATGCTACGCATGACACATACCGTATATTTAATTATAGGCCCCCCACCCTTGAAGCTTCCTCTGAGGTTAGGATATTTTCAATACCTCAAGAGGAATGTTTCTTGTGGAAGGAATGTGGAACTAATGAGTGGAAAACATTAAACAATTTTATCACTGGATTAAGAGTATTTCAGCCGTATAAGGGGTTAATTCAGGGTATTGAGCATAGTGTAATAAAGAATAAGATATATGTTACAAGCGGTCATTTGGCCGGAAAAGTTTGTGATACTGTGAAATCTGCGGATTATCAAATTATTTTTCAAGGTGCTGATGGTCAAGAGGAAAGTATAATAAGATTAAGGCATTGGGAAAAAGAAGAAAATAGTAGAGAAGAAATAATAGCTATAGATCATATTTCTACTGATTTAGTAAAAAAGGGTGATTTATATGTTGGTATTGCAGTATCTGATGCTAGAAAATTAAATTAATTATGTCAGCAGAATTAGAACAAAAAATAAAGGAACTGGAAAAATCAAATGCTTATTTAAGTGGGAAACTGGCTTATTATGAGCAGGATGGTGCAATTAAATTGTATTATAGTTTGCAAAGAAAGGCTAATGAAATGGCTGAATTGCTTAATAGGATTAACCTATTAGATATTGAACTAATTGATCCGAAAGACAAATCGTTTGAAAGGCTGCAAAAACTTTGGTCTGAAGCTGGTACTATTACAGAATCAATCAGAGCATTAGAAATATCAGCTGGTATTAATCAAGAAGGAAAGGAAAGTAAAAAAGAGGCAATTGTAATAAATAAAAGACCTTTTTCACCAGAAAGTGTTGCTGATGAAATTGGTGAATTAGCAGGCAAACGCTCATAATATGTACGAAAAAATAGAAAAAGGTTCCACGATTCACATTCAGGGGTTAGACTGTAATCTTCCGCCTGAAGGATATGTATTCAATATATTGACTAAACAGGTTGAGTTTAGAGGTGTTTATAAAAGGTCGGATGTTCAATCAGAGCAATATTGGAAAAGAATACCTCTACCATCTTGGTATGCAGATACTATGAAAGAGTGGGATGAGTATGATAAAAAGAAAAAAGATGATGCTCCAGAGTTTTATAATGAAAAACTAGAGGAGTTTAAGAAGCAAGAATGGGATAGGAGATTGAATGGTTTTTGGTATATGAATAATGGGAAGCCGACCTATTTGACTGGCATGCACTATTTGTATTTACAATGGTGGAGTATAGATATTGGTTATCCTAAATTCAGGATGCCAGACCTAGAGAAGTTCTATTTTATGGACTATTGCATACAGGATCCGCTTTGTATGGGTATGCTTGAGGTTACGAAAAGACGTTTTGGTAAATCTTTTGTTGCTGGTTTATTTGTTACAGAATATACTACTAGAACCAAAATGACAAATGGTGGTATTCAATCTAAAACCGGTTCGGATGCTAAGAAGTTCTTTGCTAAGACGGTTGTGAATCCATTTAGGAGGCTTCCTAAGTTTTTTAGACCTGAATATGATATGTCTTTGGGGGTTAATCCAAAATCTGAAATGAGGTTCCAAAAAACTAACGTGAGGGGCAAGAAGGCGGAAGAAAACGTAGATAAAGACGAGCTTGGTTCTGTCATTGACCACCAGTCTGCTGATACGGTAGCTTATGATGGACAAAAATTACATAGATATGTGGCGGACGAGTGCGGTAAAACAACTGAAGTAAACGTATATGATAGACATGAGGTTGTTCGTTATTGCTTGTTAGATGATGAAGGCAAGATAATTGGTAAAGCACTTTATACTACAACCGTAGAAAAGCTTACATCTGAAAAGGATGGTGTTCAGGAAGCTTTTAAGTTACTTTGGGAAGAAAGCAATCAAGAGAAAAGACAGGAAAATGGGGCTACATCAAGCGGTTTGTATAGATTTTTCATGTCTGCCAAAAGAACAAGAAACTTTGATGATTTTGGTTATCCGGACGAAGAAAAAACTTTATTACAGATTGAGGCAGATAGAGAAACGGTTAAAAATAACCCAAGAGCGTTATCTGCTCGTATTAGAAAGGAGCCATTAACTATTGATGAGGCTTTTAGTACAGATGCTGATGGTTGTATCTTTAACGTAATGAACATAGGTGCAAGAGAGGTCTATTTAAAAGAAAACCCGGTATTGAAAAGAAAGGTTGTTTTCTATAGAGATATTGATCAAAGTGTTAGATGGAGAGATGCAACTGACAGAGAGGAGGATTTTCACTGGAAAATAACACAATTTCCGCCAAAAGGAGAAGAAAATAAATATCAATATGATTTAAAGCTAAAAAAGCCGGGTAGACATCATGACGGGGCTATAGCAATTGATGGATATAGCAATAGTCAGGGTGGTAAATTTGGTTCAAAAGCATCTGCTTGGATTGGCAGAAGGTATGATATGATGGATCCAAAAAACACGGGAAAGGCTATTGGGCACTTATATGGACGTCCGCAAATAAAAGAAATGCTACATGAGCAGGTTATGTTGGCTGCTGAGTATTATGGCTATAAGGCTTGGTACGAGCATAACAGTGATGATTATTTATCTTATTTTAGAGAACGAGGTCGTGTTGGGTATCTTGGCTCTTATCCTATGATTTCAATTGATCCATCTAAAAGGGAAAACGCTGAAAGGTACAAGGGGTTCCCTACAACTCCTTTTAGCCTTACAAAACAGGCGGATACGGGTATTATGTACTTTGAGCATCATATTGATTCTATAGATTTTGAAAATTTATTAGAAGATGCAAAAAAGTTTGATCCAAATAACAGAACTGATTTTGACCAAACTGTATCATTTTTAATGTTATTGGTTTGTTTAATGGAGCCAGTACAAAAGCAAGAAAAAAGAGAACCTTTGGTAAAAACTTATGTTCCTTCATTAAGTTAATTTTTTTTTTTACTTTTGTTTGTAGGATATTTATTATATTTGACAATAAAATAGGTTAAAATTGGCCTCAAATCCATTAGACATAAATCCTTATAACGGCAGCGGACAGTCTTTGAAAGACTTTCAGTTGACTACAAACGTGCCTTCTAAATTAGATTTAGATTACGGTAGAAAAGTTGCCCAAAATATCTATGGTACTATTTATGGTAACCAGTCTTATTTTTGGATTAGAAATAATCGTTTTAGAAAAAATAGACAAATTGCAAACGGCAAGATAGATATGAGCGTATTTCTTGATCGTTTAGAAATGAACGGTAAGAATAACTATGTAAATATTAACTGGAAATCTATTGTTATTGGCAATACAATTGTTTCAAGATTAGTTGGTTCTTGGATGAATCGCAGAGAAAAAATAAATGTAACTGCTGTAGATCCAACATCTGCTAATATTAAAAAAGAAATTGCTGATGAAGCTGAATTTGTTTATCAAAACAAAGAGATTTTATCTCAATTGCAACAAGAGTCTGGTATACCTGTAATTCCTCAAGATCAATTTATAGCAGAAGATAAAGAGGATTTAGATCTTTGGGTTTCTGAATTCAATCGTTTGCCTGAAGAAATTAAGTATAGCCTAGGTATTAATAATATATTTGACGCTAATGGATGGAACGCTGTTTTAAAGCACAGAATTCTTCATGATAGCGCAGAAGTTGGTTTAGTGTGTACATATACTTGGATGGATGATGAAGGTCAGATTCATGTAGATTGGATTAGACCAGAAAACGCAATTTATTCATATTCTGATTTTGCTGATTTTAGAGATACTACCTATAGAGGTCATATTTCATCAATGAAGATTAGCGAAGTAAGAGCTAGATATGGAAAAGCAGGCAACGGAAATTTATCAGAAGAAGAAATATTTAAGATAGCTCAGTTTTCAAAAGAGTATCAATTAACCGATAAGATTAAGTGGATGCAGGATTGGAACGTAGCTTATTTACGTCCTTATGATGAGTGGAATATTGATTTGATGAATTTTGAAATTAGAACTTTAGATTCTGATGGTTATACTGTAACCAAAACAAAAAAGAATGGCAGCACTATTATAAGAAAAGGAAAGCCAGAAAAGCTTGATGATAATCAAGAATATGTAGAAGAGAAGAAGTGGAATATATATAAAGGAGTTTATTGCCCTAACACAAAGACAATGCTTGAGTGGGGTATTAAGAAAAACATGATTCGTCCGCAAGATCCAAAAGAAATGGGTAATGCGGAATTTTCTTATAGTTTCTACATGTATGATTTATATGACATGAGAAACGTGGCTGTTCCAGAAAAAATTGAAGAGCCTATTGAACAAATGATTTTAGCTAGGTTGAAGATTCAGCAAATGGTATCAAAGATGGTGCCGGCAGGAGCTTCAATTGATGTTGATGCTTTGCAAGAATTAGATTTAGGTTTAGGTGATTCTGTAAAACCTTTAGATGTTCAAAAAATTTGGGAACAAACTGGTAAATTATATTATCGTGGTAGAGATGCCGAAGGTAATCGTATCCCGGTTCCTATTAATGAATTGGCTAATACAGGGTTCGCGCCTCAGCTACAAGCTTTAATTCAATTATATCAATTTCATTATCAAGTTCTGAAAGATGAATTAGGTGAAGATCCTAATTTAATGAATCAGGCTGCACAACCAAGAGTCGCTGCTTCTAATATTGAAGCATCAAGACAATTGGCAAATAATGCAACAGACTACATGTATGATGCATATTTGTATGTAATGGAAGAAACTGGTAAAAAAGTAGCATGTTTATTAAATAAAAGTGTTACTCATGGATCTAAAAAATATAGAGATATATTAAGACAAGAGGAAGTTAAGGATAGAAATTTCTTAGCTAAAGTTCAAATGTTGCCAACTGATTTAGAAATAGTTAAATTAGAGGCAATGATGAATAATTCTATTACAGCAAATCCTCAATTAGTTTTATATCTTGATCCGTTTAAAATAATGAGAGTTGCTAAGGAAAATGTAGAATTAGCTGAACTTTATTTTAGACAAGCTCAAAAGAAATATATAAAAACAGAGCAAGAAAAAGCTCAAACAAATAGTGAGCAAAATGCTCAAATACAGCAAGCTAGTATGCAGGCAAAAGCTCAGGGTGATGCCGCATTGCAGTCAGCTCAAACTCAATCAAGACAAAAAGAAATTGTTTTACAGGGTTTATTTGATTTAGCAAAAGCTGGAATACCTGTTCCATCAGAATTACAGCAAGTTGTAAGCGGCGTTATTCAAAATTTTGATGTACCATTAGAAATGGAAAATCAACAAATGATGCAAAGCATACAGCAGCAACAAATGGAACAAGAGCAACAAATGCAGCAAGAAGGACAAGCTCAACAACAAGAGCAGCCGCAGGAAGAAATGATTGAAGAACAAGAACAATTACAAACAGTATAAAATATAAAAAATGGCAAATGCAACTAAAATATTAATTAGGCTTACTAAATTTAGTTCAAAAATTAGTACAGTAGTAGATTGTACACAGGACTTTAATGCAAATAATAGTTATTATCAAGACATTTCTGGATGGGATGTTGCGGTAGTTCAGTTGGTAAATCCGGGAACTACAGTACTGTTTAATACAACAAATGATGATGGTGCTATTACAGGTCAATTATTGCCTGCGCCTCAAGTTCCATTGTATTGGACTCCGGTTTTAGGTGTTAATTTATCTACAAAAACCGATGTATCTTCATTGGCTGTAAGTGGTCTAGTTAGTTTTGGTATTGTTGGGAAGTATTTACAATTAATTGCTTCTGGTTCAACTACCACAACAACAACTGCTGCACCATAATATAAATCAAAATAATTAAATAAAATGGCAAATTCAGTAGCATACGTTTTATCGAAAAATACATATTCATCAGCAACAGAGGCTTATAATGTAGGTGTTGCTCAGGGTACACAAATAGTTTACACAACTACATATACCTTATCAAATTCTAACATCCTTTATGCTGATAGCAAATTAACGCTTCCAGTTTATGGAGATGGTTCTAGTTGGTATGGTATTCAACTTTTAACGAACGAAAGCGTTAAATATGCAATAACAATTGATGCTGATAGCACAATAGTTATAGACTAAAATAGAAACCAAATAAGCATTTATGCAAGAAACAAATAACATGCAAGCGCCAGTAGAACTTGCAGAAGGCTTCAATCCGTTTTCGGATGAACAACAAATCAAAAAGACAGAAGAAGCCCCTGTCAGCAATACAGCTGTTGAAAGTCCAGCGGCAAATGAATTTATTTCTACTGTAGATTTGACGGAAACAAACACTCAAGCGGAAACGCAGTCATTTGATCCAGATTCTTTTATTAAAGAAAGATTTGGATTTGATACGGTTGATGAAGCAGAGCAAGAATTCATGAGATTAATTGAAGAAAGAGAGCAAAAGCCTCAATTTGATTTTTCTAATGATATTAGTAGAACCTTATTTGATGCAATTAGAGAAGGAAAAACTGATGATGTTTATAATATTTTAAGTGAACAGAAAAGACTTGAAAAGTTAACTACTGCTGAAGTTACTCCTGATTTAGCTTATGACATTATTAAAACTAATATTCAAAACAAATATCAAGATTTAACTCCAGAAGAAGTAGATCTTTTATTTTATGAATCTTATAGTTTTCCTCCTAAGCCCGAACAAGGTTATGAAGAAACGGATGAAGATTATAAAGAAAAAGTTCAAAACTGGCAATCTCAAGTTGATTTCATCGAAAAAAGGATGATTATTGACGCTAAGGTAATTAGGCCGGAATTGAACAAATTAAAAAGTGATTTAGAATTACCTGATATCTATGGTTTGAAAGAGTATGAATCTGAGCTTCAATTTGAAAACGAAGTTTTGGAATATGCTAGATCAAACTATGAAACGGCTTTAGATTCTCAGTTTAATTCATTTGGAGGTTTTAATGTATCGGTAAAAGACGAGGAAGTCGAAATACCAATATCATTTAACGTATCTGATGAAGAAAGATTGGTATTGAAACAAGAGTTATCAGATTTTGATGGCGAAGCTTATTTAGAAAACAGATGGTTTAACGAGGAAGGAAAGCCAAATGTAAAACAAATAATGGCCGACAAATATGTTCTTGAGAATTTACCTAGAATCTTACAAAAGGTAGCGAATGAAGCAGCATCTCAAAGATTGTTAGCTCATTTGAAAAAAACGGGTAATATTACTCTAAATCAACAAACGCCTCAAGGTGCGGTACAACAGAGTCCTAATGCAGACATGGATAGACTTGCTGCATGGGCCTTTAGTTCGTAAATTGATTATTGCTTTGGCAAAGCATTAAAAACAAAATTTTAACAAAATGGCTGGAATACCAACCTCAAACATTTTGCAACCGGGTGCAATCTCGTTGCAAACCCAAAATAGGCAACTTATGGTTGACCTACAATTATTAACTCCTCAGTACTACAAGCAATATACTGAGAAGTATGGTAACGAAGATTTCACATGGTGGTTAGCTGCTCATGCTGGTATGGAAGAAGTAAAAAACCAAAACTTTTTCTGGTTTGAAAACAGAGGTAAATTAATGCCTGCTGTAACAAACAACGGTACTGTAGCTGCATCTGTTGGTGCAACTGTTACCCTTACATTAGGTTCAGAAGCTTACTACAACAACGGTACTGAAACTCCTTTAAGAGTTAATGAAACTTTGCGTGTAGCTTCTTCTAACGTAGAAGGTGTTATCTTATCAATTGATAGCACAACTCCATATGCATGGACTTTCACTGTTCGTCCAAAAATTTCAACTCAGCGTTTTGCTTCTGCTGGTTCTACTAGCTTATTAGCAGGTGAGGTGTTATTATTTGGTGGTGATGTAGATGCTGGTGAAGCTTCAACTCAAATCAATCCACTTATCCATTTGGACCAAAAGTATAACAACAATATCACAGAAATTCGTGATGGTTGGAGCAATACTGACTTAGCTCAAATGGCTGAAACATACTATGAGTATCCAGTATCTGCTGATATGGCTGCTAATGGTGTGACTGCATTTACCTACAAGGGTATGTACAAAACACTTGTACGTTTCAAGAATAACGTAGAAGCAAAACTTATGCGTGGTAACATCCAAAACAACACAGGTTTATCTAACTCTGTTGGTGCTCAAGGTATTATCCCTAAAGTTGTTGCTGATGGTGAAACTGTAGGATACACTGCTGGTTCTTTAGACATCGCTAAACTTCATGAAATCACTCGTATCATGGATGTTAACGGTTGTGCTAAGCAATCTGCATGGTTATCAGACATCTTCCAAAGACAAGACTTCTCTGATGGTATCTTCGCAGCTTACCCTGCTGGTGCTTTCGTTTACGGTCAAGGTGAAAAATCAAAAGAAGCTTCTGTAGCTTATGGCTTCCAAGAAATCTTCATTGATGGTTATTTACTTTCTGTTAAGAAGTACTCTCAATTCAACACTGAAGTAACCACTGGTTTAACTCCACAGGATGATTACTTCCGTAATTTTGGTTTAATCTATCCAATGGGTGAAACTAAGGATAGCCGTACCGCTCAAGCTTACAAGAATATCACTATCATGTATCAAGAGCCGCCTAAAGGTGGAACTGTTGGTAATGGTATCCGCGTATGGCAATATGGTGGTGGTTCTCCAAACCCAACTGATGGAACAATGACTAATCAAATCGCTATGTTGACTTACCGTTCAACTCGCGTTTGTGCAGCAAACCAATTCATCATTGTACAAGCTAACTAATTAGTTTATACTTAAAATTCAGGGTAGCGGCAACTTTATTGATTGTCGCTACCTATTTTAAACATTTTAAAACCATTTTATGGCACGTTTAAAGGATGTGAACTATTCGCAATCAGGCGGAGAAGATTCAATACAACAGGTTAGGAATATAGAAGAAGCTCAAATAGCAATGCATGAAGCTCCTAGTGATACTGGACTTTCATACAAGGTTTTTAAGCTTACTGATACAGGTAAAAAAGGTAAATACCACATGGAGGGTATTGATGATGTTTGGGATCCAGACAAGAAAAAGATGGTTAGAATCCGTCTTTTGAGAGGTTTCCCTAGCATTTACATGGAAGATCAAAAAAATCTTGAACCACAATTCATTAGTTCTAATAGAAGAAGCTTAGTATTTGACGCTAGAATCTTAAGGGTTCCAGATTATGATACTTCGGCTATTGAATTTTTGCAAAAGTGTAATTCAAATGTAGATAATCCAAACAAGAAGGGCACAAGAAAATTGACATTTTTTGAATGGAACCCACAAAGACAGGCAGAAGTTGAACGTAAAAAGCGTCTTGACAGGATTGAGGCTATTAAATTTGCAACCATGGCTACAGTAGAAGATATGCGAAAGCATGCTAACTACTTGGGCATCAATGCTACAGATGACTTAGGTTTCCCTAAATCTGATGATGCAATGAGAAATGATTATGAATTATATGCTGAATCTCAGCCTAGTAAATTTATGCAAAGTGCTGGAAGTAAAGAAGTAGAAGTGGCGTTTGTTGTTAAGAAAGCTATTTTAGATTCAAAAATAGATCTTACAGCTAAAGCAGGTTCTGCATATTGGGCTAATGATGGAGGTTTTATCTGTAGGATACCTTCAGGAGTTAAGCCGCAGGATTATTTAGTAGAATACGCTATGCTTCCTCAAGAAGAAAGTAAGCAGTTCTTAAATCAGCTTAAAAAGCTTAAATAGCCCTCATACCGCTCATATATAATAAAAAGTCCGTAGCCTAAAAATTACGGGCTTTTTTATTTTTGTTTTTCGTATATTTGTTATCATATATAACGCCCGAATACATGAATGTTAATGATATGTACCGTATTTGCCAATATGCCATTAACAAGGCGCAAAACGGTTATTTAACGAGTTCTGAGTTTAATCTCTTAGCAGATCAAGCTCAAGTTTCCTACACTGACTTTTTGGTCGGTGAGTTTCAGCAATATCAATATGGTAGACCTCAAGCAAGAATATCTTATAGCGAGAATAGTAGTATTAGACAGCGTGTTACGCCTTTATTAAATACAGTGACATTGACAATAAATGGATCCGGATTTGCTCCTTATCCTACAGGATATTTGCAAACAGATTCTATGATTAAGATAGCAAATTTTTCAAGAGTTAGATTTGTGGATCAAGATAGGCTTTATTCTTACATGAATAGTACAATTGATCCAATTGCTAGTAACCCGATTTATATGTTAGTAAAAGATGGTTTTCAGTTTTATCCTATTAATTCATCTACTGCAACGCTTAGTTACTTAAAGACTCCTACTCCGATAGTTTGGGGTTACACTTTAGATGGTAATGGGCGTCAGGTTTATAACGCTGGTTTAAGTACGCAACCTGTGTGGTCAGATTTGGATTTATTAGATATTATTAGTAGAATACTGAAACTTGTTGGCGTTAACTTGCAGAATGGTCAAATTGAACAATACGCAAATCAAGTAACACAAATAGGACAATAATGACTAGGAATCAAATAATAGAAAGAGTATTAAGGCAGATATACAACGGGCAGCCGTCTGATGATTCTAATATCACATACGGATTAGTTAACCAGTGGCTTAATGATGCTATTGGGGTAGCTGCTAAAAAGAATTATACAGACAATATTCAATTAGATGGAGTGGCTTATGTAAATAACTCATTCTATACTACTTTTAAAGATATTGCCGTAACAGACGAAAATAATTTTACATATAAGATTGCTTTACCTCAATTGCCGGTAGCACTTGGAAGGAATGAAGGGGTTGCTAGTTTACAATTTAAAGGTTCAAAAGCAACGGATCCTATTTCTCATTCAGCAATACCATTAAGCGTAAGTCAATTGGGTTATCTTGAAAATATAAGACCTATTCAAAATAAGATTGTATTCTGGCATGAAGGCGATGCATTATATGCAAAAAGTACAGTAAATTTAACTAAATATAAAGGTATTGTAAGAATGGTGAGTGGAGGAGATAGTACAAATCTAAATTCTACATTGTTAATACCAGATGATTACATGCCTGTAATTATAGAATACATTAAAGGTCAATTGGCATTTGAGAAATCAAGGCCTATAGACCAAAGTAATGATGGCGTAGATAACTAAACTAAAATATATGAAACCACTTAGAGATTTTGTTTTAATTAAACCTTGTGCTCCAGATGAGATTACAGAAGGGGGATTGTTTATTCCAGAAAGCGCAAGAGAAAGAAGTAGTAAAGCTGAAGTTGTAGAAGTTGGCAATGGAACACGCCATATCGAAATGGAAGCAAAGAAGGGTGATAAAATATTTCATATTAAAGGCGCTGGAGATGAGTTTATCATAAACGGAGAGCCTCATTATCTTATACGTCAGGTAGATATTCTATCTTATGTTTTAAATAATTAAAAATGGCATCACAAATAAGAAATTATATAACATTGGATTCGGTAATCAATGAGTATATTGATGAAAGTGAGCAAAGTATACACAAGTATGCAAAGCTTTATAATATAGCATATAGAGGTATGGAAAGGCTTGGCTTAGATTTTTTTTATAAAATTAAGTCTGTAAAAATAGCCGTTGATACAACCAACTATACCGTTAAGCTACCGAATGATTATGTTAGCTATACTAAAATTGGTGTGCTTAATGCAAAAGGCGAAATCATACCATTGAAGTTTAATAGTAAAATGACTTTCTTTGGGGATATGATGGCCGATAGACAAGCATTGACAGATGATAACACTCTTGTTGATTGGTATCAGCAGGATATTCCTATTTTTTATAATTACTGGGACGGATATGGATTTACTAATATTTATGGTATTCCAAGTGGTTCGCCAAATGTTGGTTCCTTTAATATAGATGATGCTAATGGTGTAGTTCTTTTAAATCAGAACTTCTATTACGATTATCTTATGATTGAATACTTATCTAGTCCAGATCCTCAGCAGCAGTTCATGATACCTCTTCATTTTAGAGAAGCTATGATTGCTTGGTTGGCTTGGAGAGATATAGCTAGTATGCCAAATACGAGAAAAGGCGCTTTGGGTGACAAGAGAGAAAGAGAAAGAAACTTTTACAATCAAAGAAGATTGGCAAATGCTCAATTTAAGCCTCTATACTTAATGCAGACTTACGAGTGGAATTTAGAAAATCAAAGAATGACAGTTAAGGGATAAGATATGATAATAAATAACCCGTTTAATGGAAAGCTGAATTTAGATGATGCAGAATATAGAATCAGCAATGGCGACTATTTAGATGCCCTGAATATTACTAAAGATGCTCAAGGCAGAGGTCAAGACGAAGTTATTTCTAACATTGTGGGGAATAGCTTGGTTCAATATACATTACCATCGGGTACTAATAAAGTAATTGGTTTTTATCCAGATAGAATTAGAAACAGAGCGTATTATTTTGTTTGGAATAGCAATAATTATCATAGCATATTGTATTATGATGTTGACAATGATATTGTTGTAAAAGTTCTACAAAGCAGAACGGATAGTGACAATATTGATATTTTAAAGTTTAATCCTTCTTATAAGGTTCTTTCAGTAAATATTTTTTATAGAGATGATGAGGGTGATATTTTATACTTTAACGATGGATTAAATCCTCCGAAAAGCATAAACGTAACAACCAGTTATGGTACTTCATGGAAAGAGGAGTATTTGCTTATTGCAAAAGCGCCTCCTATTATGCCTCCAAAAGTTGTTTACGAAAATGATACAAATGTTACTGTAAACAATTTGAGAAATGCATTATTTCAGTTTTCTTATAGATTTGTTTATGAGAATAATGAAAAATCTGTATGGAGTTCAAAAAGTATTGTTCCATTGCCTCAGCAACCAACTTTACAATTAACTGAAAGTAATTATTTTAATAATTCAAGAATATCTGTATCCGTTTCAACGGGTGATGCAAATGTTGCAGCTATTGAGATAGCATTTAGAGAAACAAAAAATCAAACTACAAGTGATTGGTTTTTAATTAAATCATTTGATAAAACAGAGCTTTCTATTGGCAACAATCAGATTTATACTTATAAGTTTTATAATGACAGTATTTATAATGCTATTGATGTATTAGAAACGACACAGCTTCAGGATTATGTTCCTCAAAAGGCTAATGCAGCGGAGTTGGCAAATGGTAATGTTCTTTTGTATGCAGGTATTACAGAAGGGTACGATAAGACTGATATGAATTTATTGTCTTATTCCGCAAATCCTGTCTTATCTTCTTATTATTATGACCAACCGGGTTTGTTGTTTTTTGCATCATGCAACGGGAAAGATAGTGGTTCTATTGGAACCCAAATGAAAATATATGTTTTTGGTACCGGAACTAATTCTAGTAATGGAACTATTTCTGTATTAAATAATCCATCAGGTCAGTATATTATCAATGCTGTAAATGATGCAGGTTCTTATATCGGATCTTCTTATGAGTATAGTTCATCTACTCCTTTATCGGTTTCTGCTTTTTTAGGAAACATATCTACCGCTTTGAGTATTAATGGTTGGTCGCAGGTTTCTTTAGTGGATAATGTACTTACTATGTCTTATCCTACTTCTTTCACGTTATACTCAAGTGGTGTAAAATATAAGAGCGCAACAGGAAATCCAGATACCACAGTGTTTGCAAATGCATGGAATTCTGGATATCAATATGCTGTTCAGTATTTTGATGAGGAAGGTAGAACGATTGGTGCGCAAACTAAAATAGATGCTGCATTTAATACTCCAGACAATCCGGGTATTAAATATCCTCAAACATTTTTACAAATAAAAAACAGGCCACCATTAGAGGCTGTTTATTATCAAGTTCTTAGATCTAACACGACAACTTACAATAAGAGATTATTCTGGATTTGCGAATCGGCTTACAGAAGTCCATTATCTGGTGTAAATGTTGGCGTTTTTAATACTCAAGAATTTGCTTACATAGGAATTGGAAATATAGCTGATTATAATAAAGAAATAAGTTCAACAGAAAATGTTGTATCTTATTCTTTTACTCCCGGAGATAGAATTACCTTTTTAAGAAGATATGACGCATCTGGTAATGAAAAAGGTATTAAAGTTGTTGATTATGAAATATTAGGTGTTGAGAATTCTATTTTAACCACCGCAGGAGATATAGTAGGAACTTTTATTAAGATAAAATATCCAAAAGATGATATAAATGCTGATTTTAATTTTAATGGATATTTGGATTTAAACTTTATGCATTATGAAATATTTTTGTATAATTTAACAAGTGCAGCAGATGTTAGTCAAAGATTTTTCTATGAATTTGGCAAATGTTTTGGCATAGGAAATGCCGGAACCGCTAACGCATATCATATAGGTCTTGAACAGACTCAATCTGCTACAAACCCAACAGGTGTACCTGCTATAGTTTCAGCTACTACGGGTGACTTTTTTTACAGAAAAAGACAAGTTCCATTTAGTGACGCAAATATATTTGATGCAGGTGATCAAGATGTAAATATACCTGCTACAAGTCCGGGGTTTTATAGAACAATAAATATAAAACCTAAATTCCCTATTGATACTCCGGATTATAGTATTCAAGCGGAAATTGAAAGTAACGCTTCTTATATATATGGATCTTATCCTACTTTTGCTGATCAAGCGTTTTTCTATAACAAGAGTGCAGGCGATATTATGATTAAGGTAGCTTTTCAAATAAAAGTTACATCTACAATTGCTTTACAAGATATACCTAATGTGGTAATACTTCAGGTAGACTCTACTACCAAGACTTATGGCAATATGTTTTTTACCAAAACAGGTGATTTAACTAGTGGAGCTTTTTTGACTTGCGATACTATTATTAAGGTACCTGCTAATACTAAAATTTGGTTTGCTATTGATGGTGAAGATTGTTATGTAAGTAACTTTAAGCTTACTTTCAATGTATTAAAAAGCAAGGTGATTGACATTATTGAAAGCAGTTTTAGTGATAACTATAATCTTGTTACAAATAGCAATGGCCGACCATCAGTGGTAGATGAAAACGCAAAAAGAACATACTTCCCTACATTAATTAGATTTAGTGGAGCTTATCAAGTTAATACTAATATAAATGCTACCAATAATTTTCAATATGAGAATTTTGACGAATACGATAGAAGTTTTGGTGATGTTATAAGGCTTCATGTTAGAGATAGGTATTTAAAAGTTTATCAGAAGTTTAAAGTAGGTAATGTTCCTATTTTAACACAAATAGTAAAAGATAGCGTTAATAACCCATTGCAAGCAAATACAGATCAATTAATTAATAAGATTCAGTATTATGCTGGCGATTATGGAATTGGTGATGCCGCTACAAGTCTTGCATGGAATAACTTTGCAGACTACTTTGTAGACAACTATAGAGGCGTAGTGTGTAGATTAAGTCAAGATGGAATAACTCCTCTTAGTATTATCTATAACATGAACTCATTCTTTGTTTCTACCTTAAAAAATTATGATCAATCATTAAATAATGGTGTTACTGCAAACGGTGGTATATATACAGGCAACCCTTGTATATATGGCGTTTTTGATGCATACACTAATAGGTATATTATTACAATGGAGGAAATTAATAGGTACTCTGATTGTAATTTTAATGGAGGTACCGCTGTTGTAATTGGATCTGGAACTACAACTACTACAACAACTACAACAACGATAGCTCCAGTTCCTTCTTACACTAAATCATCAGGCGTAACGCTTAATGTAACACAATCGGGTTCTGTTACTTATAACGATGAAACTGGTAGTAAATTTGTAAACGCTTCTGTTGGGTTACTTCAGCTAACAGGATGTATTACATTATCATCTTTTGGTGGTACCGCTGTTTATGGTTTTGATGATTATGGACCTGATTGTTCCGCTGCAACAACTACATCTACGACAACAATACCTCCGGTGTATTATTATTACGCTGTTGATAAGTTCGATTGTGCAAGTGCTTGCGCTCCATTAGATACTGATTTAATAGCTAGATCACCAATTATTTTATCTGTTACAAATGGGTACTACTATAAGGTTGGTGGATATACTTACCAAATTCAAAATCAAATTTTACCACCTCCGGGATTCTATTCTGTAGATTTAACAGGTGCTCCTTCTAATGCTAGTTGTGCAACAGCTTGCGGCTTAACAACTACAACGACCACAACTACAACTGCGGCACCTACAACTACAACGACTTCGACTACAAGTACTACTACAACAACTACAGCTGCGCCTACGACTACAACTACTTCAACAACAAGTACAACAACTACGACTACGGCTGCACCAACTACTACAACAACAAGTACTACAACAAGTACCACAACTACTACGACTAGTACAAGTACTACTACCACTACAACGGTAGCGCCTACAACTACTACGACTACAGCTGCGTTACCGACATTGTATGATATTACATCTAATTGTAGAGTTGCAATAGTTGGTGAGAATATTTGTAATGATGTAACTTGCGGAGAAAGAACGGTTTGGTCAGATTCGCCTGTTGTTGCATTTGGAGCTAAATTATATTCTAATAGTGGTGGAACTCCGTTATCTGGATATGGTTTTATAGTTAGATGTTCTGGTGGCTCTGCTTCAGGATATACTATTTATGAATTAATTGAAGGCGGTTCTGGAGGAAATACATTTGTAGGAAATTCAATAGGATCTTCTTGTTAAAATAAAAAATATACAAAGTGAACGTATTAATTAAATTAAATAGCGGACAAGGAGTTAGTTTAGGGCCGATTTTTACATTGTCAGCAAATGTAGGATCGGTAGTTCCAAATACGGCTACTTTGGATGAATTGCTTGTTGGAAAGTTAGTTTCAATAGACAATGCAGCAACTCAGGTTACTGTATTGTCAAATGGTCTTTGCGAAAACGCATTAGTTATTCCGGTAACTACAACCACAAGCACTACTACAACGACATCAACAAGTACAACTACAACACTTTCTGTAGATTGTGTGTTAGGTTCTGGAACCGTTCAGGTAAGTCCTTTTTTATATTTTCCTAATAGTTTTGCTTTTGTTCGTACGAATGAAGCAGGTTGGACTTGTGAAATAGCAACTATTCCGTGTTATGGACCGCCTAATCCTACGGATCCAGTATTAGGTATTCCATTAAATTTGTATTCTAATATAGATGGGGTTCCTTTTGCTGATGTTATTCGTGTAGTTGACAGAAGGTTTGGATATGGTACCTTCCCGGCTGCTATATACGCTTATGACGCTTCGACTGGCGCCGTTGGAGCATATTTGGGAACTTGTTTAGGTGGATAAAATTATAAAATTAATAAAATGGGTGTAGCTAAAATAACATTATCATCAGCAGGTCCGGAAACTGGGCCGTTTGACTTGTATACAAATTTGGATGGATTTACAACTCCGTTTGAGGTTGGTGTTTCTAAGGCAGCTTTATTGGCTGGTTTTGTAAGTAATAATTTTCCTTACTCTCCCGTATATCCGGGACTTGGACAACCTGTGACGGTTAGGATTCAGTCAACTCTATTTTGTATAAATTATAGGGACGTTTCAGTTACATATCCTACAACTACGACAACAACGGCTGCACCTTAAAATTAAATTATATGCCAAATTCATTATATTTTCATCAAGATCCATTTACAATTTCTTTTTCAGAGCCTGATAATGCTTTTGAGTCTTTTTATTCTTATCATCCTGAATTTATGGGTTGTTTGAATACAGACTTTTTTACCTTTAAATTAGGTCAATTATGGGAGCATAACATGGATAGCACATATTGTAATTTTTATGGAGTTCAGTATAATGCATCTATTAAAACCGTATTTAACTTAGGTTCTTTAGATAAAAAGACTTGGATTTCCCTTATGGAAACTGGAAATACAGTATGGTCTTGCCCTGAAATATATACCCAAATGGATAGTTATGGCACCACAAAGCAGGTTAGCCAGCTTATTGAGTCCGATTTTACCGAGCTAGAATCAGAGTTTCATGCTTCATTTTTAAGAGCTAGTAATAGTATCGGAGGCCTTCTAGAAGGCGATAATTTAAAGGGAGGTTACATTGTTATAAAATTTGAGAAATCAAGTGCAAATACTTTCGTATATTTGAACAGCGCAACAACCAAATTCATTAATTCACCATTGAATAATAGATAAATATGGGACCATTATTATTAGCTGGAATAGCTTCTGGTGCACAGGCTTTACTTGGAGGTGCTCAGGCTTTAAGTAGCGGAGCAAAACAACGTGAAAAAGAACTAGATCAATATGCAAAAAAGAGTCCTTTGTATCAAGGAAGCAAAGGTATTGAGTCCTATTACAAAGAGGCTTTAAATAGATACCAAGAAAGTCCGTATCAATCAGCTGCTTTCCAGCAAGCTACTAAAGCTGCGCAAAGAGCAAGTGCTGGTGGATTAAGATCACTTCAAGATAGAAGGGGTGCTATTGGCGGTGTCGGCAGGCTTGCAGGTATTGAGGGTGATACAATGGGTAGGGCTATTGGTGCGGCTGAAGCAAATAGAAATCAAAGATTTGGTCAATTAGGTCAGGCAGCACAAATGCAACAAGGTGAAGAAAGATTTAAGTTTGATGTAAATCAAATGACTCCTTATAATAGAAATTTACAATTAAGACAATTTAAAGCGCAAGCGGCAAATGATAGAAGGGCAGCCGGGCTGCAAATGGTTGGCGGTGCATTAAGTAACTTTGCTACAAATGCTATGTATTCTGATGGGACTAGAAGTAATAATTCAAAATCAGCCCCTGTTGTGCCTCCTATGACATCTACGCAAAGTTTTAATAATTTTATGCAAAATAGACCAAAAGTAAATCCTTCATTAATTCCAAAAGGTTATACTTCAAACCCTTAGTTTTAATTAGGTATATTTTTGTTAAAATAAATAAATTATAAAGTGGCAAGTACAGGATTATTAGGATTTAACCCATACGGAAAAGGATTATCAATAGATATTTCATCTAAACCAACAAATTTAGCACTTCAATTGAAGCAAAGAGATATTGCTAAGATTGATGCATTAGATAAGTATTTCATGGATTATGAAAGAAGTATAAATCCTGCCGGTGTTCGTAATGTAGATGCTGATGTTTTTGTAAAAAAACTAAATGATAATAAAGCATTTTATTTACAGAATAGAGATAAGATACTAAATCCAACAAAGTATGGATATGATGCGCAGAGCCAGTATATGGCTAATTTTAAAGATATGGTTAATTTAATTGATCAATCTAAGCAAGCTGCTGCAAATGAAAAGGTAGTTAATGAAAGAATATTTAATGCTGTTCAGCAAGGAAAATCTTTGCATGACGGTATTTTACCATTGTTAGATAGACAGAGGCTTTCTGTCGTAGATCCTAATTATTCTGTTTTTGATGCTAATCAATTACAATTTGACAAGCCTTATGATGAAAAGCAGTTTAATACAAATGTTTTAGGTGGTTTAAAATTTCCTGAAAAACAATATTATGTTGATGAGAAGTTTAATGGTAAGAAAACAGGATTGAAGATACCAATAACAGAATCGTATTTAGATGATAATAATAAAAAAGCAATTGAATCCGCTGCGTTAAACGAGTATGCTAGTAATCCAAATACAAAAAGACATTTTGATGATTTAATGAAAAGACCTGATATGGTCAAAATGGTTAATGATAAATTTAAAGATGTATATAAGCAGGATATAAAAAACCCTGAAGATTTTGTTGTCGGATACGCTTTACTTCAAGCTCC
>Ga0315909_10002452_pt1 | contig 23737 bp, 36 predicted proteins | sample LakEriMetagenome_11_FD_203527 | JGI IMG/M metagenome (GOLD analysis project Ga0315909, IMG submission 203527) | Freshwater fungal communities from buoy surface, Lake Erie, Ohio, United States - Buoy 2 MA125 | ecosystem: Environmental > Aquatic > Freshwater > Lake | place: USA: Lake Erie, Ohio...
TTCAAAAGGCTATGACTCAATCTAGTTCAACTGGTGCTGGTGGTCGCCAACAGGCTGTTGTTGACTTTATTAAATCATCAGATGAGTATGATGCCCGTCAGGAAAATAAATACCTTGATGCTATTTTCAATGAATTAGCAGGAGAGATGCGTGAGGTGAAAGCATAATGCCAGTCGGTTCACGCGGTGGTGGTAGAGGTAATGTTCAACCTGAGGAAATGTCCCTTCAAGAAAAACTTGCTAGAACAGGTGCTTTTCTTGAACAAAAAAGAAGGGCGTTTGCAAACGCTAAGTTAAACACTCCTGCATACACAAAAGCAGAAAAAGAATACTTAGCAGCAAAGAAAGCATTTGATGAACTTAATGCACAAAGCAAAGCAGAAACTGCTGCTGCATTACAAAAGAAAAATCAAGCGGAAGTTACCCGTTTACAGGGCGAGCGCAAGAGAGCAATTACTCTTGGTGCTAAAGAAACTGACCAAAAGATTAAAGACATTGATGCCAAGATTAAGGCATTAGGTGGCACTCCTACGCCTACTACTGTTACAACAGGACAGGGTAAAGATAGTGATGGAGATGGTATTCCTGACCTAATAGATAACCTTCCTACGGTAGCAAATCCTGACCAAAAATCAGGTACTGGTAAAGTAGGTAGCGCTGGTACTGCTGGCGTTGGTTCTACTGGCGCAACAGGTTCTACTGGTGGCACAGGCGGTACTGGTGGTACTGGTGGCACAGGCGGTACTGGTGGTACTGGTGGCACAGGTGATAAGAATAAAGTTGTTATTGATAAGACTGTATGGGTTTCTTACATGCGACAAACTTTCAAAACACTTGATGATGCCAAGATGCGTGACCAAATTGAGAAACTTCTTGATACTGCTAAGAAGCAGAATTGGGATGAAGCAACCTTTATGGAAGCCCTTAAAGGTACAACTTGGTGGCAGACTGAATACCCAACTTTCCGTAACTTTTTCCTAGAGTCTAATGACCCACGCAACGCTGCAACTTTTGGTCAAAAGGTTAACAATAAAACAGATGCAGTAAGACAACGCCTTGAAGCCTTGGGTATCCGTTTAAACCAAATTGACCCAACTACTGGCAAGATGATGACCCCTGAGGAATACAACAAGCGTGTAAACGGCATCATCCTAGAAACTATTAAGAACGATTGGACTGATGCTCAACTAGATAATTACTTGGCTACTAAGTCAGACATTATCTTTTCAGGTGGCGGAAGCATTGGAAGTTCAATTCGCCGTATCAATGATGTGGCTTGGAAGTATGGCGTTAACCTTGACGACAACTACAAAAAGTCAATTAACCAGTCATTGCTAGACACAATGGATGGGCGTGATGAGTCATTTTGGTATGAGGAAATGAAGCGACAGGCTTCTGACCTTTACTCTCCTTTTTCTGAGGGTTTAAACCAAGGTAGAACTCTTTACGACATGACTCGTAACTACCGTACTCAAATGGCTTCACTTCTTGAAATGGATGAAAGTTCTATCAAGTGGAACGACCTTATGAAGTATGCAATGAAAACTGGCGTAGATGGTAAGCCTGCTAAATCTACATTTGCAGAGTTTACTAAGTCTATTAAGAACGACCCACTATGGCAGTACACAAAAAACGCTAAAGAAACTTATACCAATCAGGCACTTAGCCTGCTTCGTGACTTCGGAATTGTAGGTTAATAGATGGCATCTCCTAAACCAACACCAAAGCCAACATCTACTCCTAAGCCAACTCCTAAGCCAAGTCCTGCGCCTGCGCCTAAGCCACAGCCTAATGTTGTGCCTAAATCAAGCATGCCTTCTTTGACTCCACCAAAGACTCCTACACCAACTAAGACTCCTACAAAGACACCTGCTAAAACACCTACTAAAACTACTGGCACAACAGGGACTAAGGGTGCAGGTGCAACAGTAGAGTTTACTGGTCCTGAAAAGTATTCTCCTATTGACCCTAAGGTTCAGGCTGCTCTTGATAAAGCAGCAGCATCTAAAAAAGCAGCAGATGAAAAAATTGCCATTGCTAAGCAAAAGGCTGCTGATGCAAAAAAGAAGGCTGCTGATGCTAAGGCTAAAATAGATGCTGCTAAAAAGAAACTTGCTGATAGTAAAAAAATTGGTGACGGTACTGATGATGGTACTGATGATGATGGTACTGGTACTGGTGGCGATTTTGCTGGAAAGTTCATAACCACAAAGTCAGTTAAAGTTGGTGGCGGAACAAACATTTTTAATGTTTTCTCCAATGGTAAAGGCGGAACATACGAGGAATTTGTTGCCTTTATTCCTGATGATACAGGCGCTGAGGATACCGCTGCTGCTGCCGAACTTCTTAAAGATGAAAAGCGCGATAAGACCCGTACAGCATTAGAGGAATTTGTTTCTATTCTTTCAGGTGCAGGTCTTAGTGAACTTGCTGATGAAGTCAATAAAATGATTTTAGAGGACAAAACTGCTGCACAAATTAAACTTGAAATCCGTACTACTAAGTCTTATGAAGCACGCTTTCCGGGTATGAAGGCTCTTAGCGATAAGAACCGTGCTATTACCGAAGGCGAGTACATTGACCTAGAGCGTGGCTATTCACAAACCCTGCGTGCCTATGGTCTTGATGAAAAGATTTATGGTGAGCGTTCTGACCTTGGAACTTACATTGCTAATGAAGTTAGCGCCCGTGAGTTTGAGGAACGCGTATCACTTGCTAAGGACCGTGTATCATCTCAAAAGGATGTTATGAAGGCTCTTAGTGAAATGTATGTAACAGAAGCGGATGCTGTCGGATACCTTCTTAATCCGTTGAAAGCAATGGATGTTATTAAGAAGCAAGTCCGTGCTGCTGAAATTGGCGCTGCTGCTGCTAATGCTAGGTTCACACTTGGCGCAGATGCTGCTGCTCGCTCTAGGGAAGCAGAAGCATTGATTGGTGCAACTGGTACATCAGATGTAGCCACATTGAAACAAGAGTTTGGTAAGGCAAGAATACTTGCTGATACTCAATCACAACTATCTAAACTTGAAGGCGAAACCTACAACGAACTAGAGGCAGTACAAGCCGTTGTTGGTGGCGAGCAAGAGAAGTTGTTAAAGTCAAAGCGCAGAGCAGAGCGTGAAGCAATGTTCCGCTTTGGTGGTCAGTCAGGCGTAGGTGCTTATTCACTACGCAGTACGACTAACCAATAATTAGGTTCCTTATCTGACCGACCAGCCCGGATAAGTGTAAGAAGTCTGGTAGCAATAGCCAAGGTATGTTCCCCTACATGCATTGTGGATTGCGAATACAACAACCAATGAAAGGGAGATGGCTAAATGAGCCAAAATAACGAGTATGATGACGAGTTTGATGACTTCGGTGACGAAGGCACGGATGTAGTTAAGCAACTCCGTAAAGTAAATCGCACACTTGAAAAGCGTGCAAAAGAACTAGAACAGGAGTTGAAAGGACTGCAATCGCAGACCCGCCAGCGTACTGTAAAGGATGTGTTACAAGCCAAGGGTATTAACCCAAAGATTGCTGCATTTATACCGCAAGACATTGATACTTCTGAGGAAGCAATCAATGGCTGGCTAAATGAATACGGTGATGTATTTGGTTCAACCCAAAACGCTAATTCAGAGCAGGCTTCAAATAACAATTCACTAGATGTTTCTGCTAATGCAAGAATTAACCAAGTGGTTTCAACAGGACAAGTTCCGGAAGTTGACTCAGATGCTATGGCTAAAATTCTAGCAGCAGGTAACGCAGATGAATTAAATCGCATCCTTGGATTAAATTAACCAACTACCAATCTAAAGGAGTAATGACTCATGGCAGATACCAATACCACAGCCCTTGCAGGCTTGGTCAAAACTGCGTATGACCGCTATGTTGAGTTCGCTCTCCGTTCGCAACCGCTAGTTCGTAGCGTTGCAGACAAGCGACCAGCACAGCAAGCAATGCCGGGGTCAAGCGTTGTATTTTCACTTTACAATGACTTGGCAGCGGCTACTTCTGCACTTTCAGAGGCAACAGACCCTGATGCAGTAGCACTATCAGATGTATCAACCACTTCTGTAACACTTGCAGAATACGGAAATGCATCTCTTGTAACTCGTAAGTTACAACTATTCTCTCTATCAGATGTGGACCCAGCAGTTGCAGACATCATTGCCTACAACATGGCTGACTCACTTGATAAGATTGCAATGGAGAGCCTACGCCAAGGAACAAATGTTCTTTACGGCGGTTCAGTAACTTCAACAGCAACCGTTTCATCTGCTGATACCATCACATCTGCAAAAATCCGCCGTGCAGTAGCCAAGTTGCGTAGCAACAAGGCTGTTCCACGCCAAGGTTCTTTGTACTGGTGCGGTATTCACCCTGAGGTTTCACACGACCTTCGTGCTGAAACAGGCTCAGTCGGATGGCGCGACATCCACGCTCAGACAGACTCTGCACAGGGTAACCTATGGGCTGGAACAATCGGAACATACGAAGGTGCTTTCTTTGTAGAAACACCACGCATGTACGAAAAGGCAGAAGGTGCTAATCAGTCAACCTTCACAACTACAACCACAGCAACATCTGCATCAGGTGCAACAACAATTACTGTTGCATCAACATCAGGTATTGATGTCGGTGATGGTCTTGCAATTTCTGCAACAACTGGCGCAAGCACACTTGTTTCAGCAATCAATGGCGCAGTTATCACCCTTTCAGTAGCAACTACTGCTGCTGTTACATCAGGTGCAACTGTAACCATCACACCTAAGACAAATGTATTCCGCACAATCCTTGCTGGAAAGCAGGCTTTGGCAGAAGCAGTTGCACAGGAACCGGGCGTAGTTATCGGACCTGTTACTGATAAGTTGATGCGTTTCCGCCCAATCGGTTGGTACGGCGTACTTGGTTTCGCCCGCTACCGTGAGGATGCGTTGTTCCGCATTGAAACTTCATCTAGCATCTCTGACTAATTTCGGAGATTAGTACCGGGGTGGCGGGTGTTTAAACGCCCGCTACCCTGTTACACTAAGGAGAGTTATGGCATACCAATTCACACCACCTACCGTCAAGGAAACCCCTGCTGGCGGACACACGCTATTTGAGCGTATGGGTATCAACCGCGGGATTAGTGTTCTGCGTGTAAACGGAGTGTATTCGTCATACCGTTACCCAAGCCAAACTCAGACTTTAGAAGCAGACGAAGTGTATTTAGGTGGACATGTGTACGACATTGATGACCAAACAAGAACAAGACTCATAGCAGCAGGCTATGGAGATTACATAACAACGGTTTAAACATGGCATGTAGAACTGGTTGCCCAACACAAGACCACGAAAATTGGGGCGAGTGTCTAAGAGCATCTAACCTAGAGTTCAGCACAGGTGATGCAAATAGTGCAAAAGGTATGACTGAGAAAAAATGGAACGCTGAACTTAATGCTTATGCTGCTGCAAGAGCGCAAGGTATTCAACCTGCGGGAACTTCCATGGCAAAGATTAGAGATGCTGTTGAAAAATCTGATAAGGCTGGTAAAGCCTTTGATGCAAATACGGGGACATTTAAGGGGTAACAATGACTGCCATTGTAGGTATTCAGGGAAAAGGCTGGGCGTTAATCGCAGCAGACTCCATGACTACCTATGACGACAAACCATACTATGCAAAAGGTGTGGATAAAGTTACCAAAAAGGGTGACTATGTATTTGGATTTTCAGGTGATGCCATTGCAGGCAACATTGCAAACTATCTTTGGAACCCACCAAAAGTAGTTAAGACAGTACCAACAGATGTATTTATGCAGACAAAAGTTCTGCCTTCCCTACGGGAAGTAATGATTGAACACGGGTATAACCCCGATACAAGTAAAGATAAAGATGCCGGATTTGATGCACTTATCTGTTTAAACGGTGTTATCTATGAAGTTGACCAAGATTACTTGTGGTCAAGAGATGACCGTGGCTTGTATGCGGTAGGCAGCGGTGGCGATTTAGCCCTTGGTGCTTTAGCAATACTAGGCATGAGTAAGAACTCTATTAAGAGTGTTGAGGCTATCGCTCGTAGAGCAATCAAGGTTTCCGCTGATTACAACATAAGTGTTGGCGGAGATGTAAAAGTAATTACCCAAAGGAGTAAGTAAATGTGCGCTGAGTGTGGATGCTATGGCGCTGTTCAACCTTACGGCGTAGGCGGTAGGGATGTTAGCAGCAAGCCAACAGAAGCAAGTTTAAAGAAGGTCACAGTTCAACCCGGTATGTATCACAAGAACGATACCGAAATTGAGGATGACTAATGCCTAAGAACAAAGTTGAAAAGATTATGGGTGAGTTTAAACGCGGAACCCTACATAGCGGAAAAGACCCTAAAGGTCCTAAGAAGGCAGCAGTTGTAAAGAACCGTAAACAAGCAGTCGCTATTGCTTTAGCAGTAGCGGGTAAATCAAAGAAAAAGGGGAAATAGCAATGCCAATGTACGAGAAAAAAGTAAAGATTACTGGCTCAGCAACATCAAAGCCAGCAGCAAAGAAGCCAGCAATGCCTGCTAAACCATCTGCAAACATGGCTAAGATGAATAAGTCAGCAGCAACAAACAAGCCAAAGCCAAAGGCAAAGTTAAAGACAAAATCTAAAATGGGGATGATGTAATAATCATGCCTGCCAAAAAAGACCCACGATTAGCAAGAGCAGGTGTAGCAGGTTTTAACAAGCCTAAGCGTACTCCAAGTCATCCGACTAAATCTCATGTTGTTGTGGCTAAAGAAGGCTCGCAAGTAAAGACAATTCGTTTTGGACAGCAAGGCGTGACTGGTGATAGACAACCAACTGCACGCCAAGCATCCTTCAAGGCTCGTCACGCTAAGAACATTGCCAAGGGCAAGATGTCGGCAGCGTACTGGGCAGACAAGGTGAAGTGGTGAAAAAGAAAGCATTTTGGGATACAAAAAATCCTAACAAGAAATCTACTCCATTGACTCCTGCACAAAAGGCTAAGGCAAAAGCAGCAGCAAAGAAGGCTGGTCGCCCTTACCCAAATCTTGTTGATAATGCAGCAGCAAAAAGAAAGGCTAAGTAATGGCAACTGGTATTGCAGGAAGCACACTTACAGGTGAACTCAATCGCCTTGCAGGTATTACTAGCGTTACATCTTACAAAGCCCCACAGGGTGCAGCCAATACCTATGCTGGTACAACAGGCTTAGGTCTTATTGCTGCCCTTAATTACAAGGCTAGTTCATCCCGACAACCTAATGACTATAAAGGTTTAAACGCAGTTTGTAACGAACTTGCTAGTACAACTGGAAAGTCTGCGGTAGATGCATTGAGGTCTATTGACTTATGAGTACATTTAACCAATTAACTGAGCGTGTTGATACACTTTTGCATGGCTATACGGTTAACTCCGAAGCCAGCACATGGTTAACAACCAGCGCAACAACTTCTACAACTTCCCTTACTGTATTTGATACATCAGTAATTGGTCGTGGCTACATACAAATCAATGATGAAATGTTGTATGTAAACACCGTTAACCCAGCATCAAGCACATTAACACTTGCCCCTTGGGGGCGTGGACAACGCGGTACTACCGCTGCTGCTCATGCTGCTAACGACAAAGTAACTGTTTCACCTTTGTTTCCACGCAATGAAATTAAGCGTGCTATTAACGACACCATCAATGCTGTTTACCCAGCAATTTTTGGTGTTGGTCAAACAGAGTTTAGTTTCGTGGCTGCTAAAACAACTTACGATTTACCTGATGAAGCAGAAAACATTTTAAACCTTACTCACTCAGTTATAGGTCCAAGCAACGAGTGGCTTCCAGTTCGTGCATGGCAACTAGACCGATTGGCTAATCCAACAACATTTGGTACGGGTGGCAATCTAGGAAAGAGCATCAGCGTTTACTCTCCTATCGTACCGGGGCGCAAAGTCAATGTTGTTTATTCAAAGCGCCCAACTTTATTGTCGGCAGCAACAGATGAGTTCACAACAGTTACTGGCTTGCCGTCATACGCTGAGGATGTAATCATTTATGGCGCAGCCTTTAGGATGATTTCCTTCCTTGACCCTTCACGCCTTGGTCCGCAACACGCAGCAGCAGACTTGCTTGACTCACAACAAACTGCTCGTTCAGGCGAAACTGCATCACGCTTCTTGTTTGGTATCTACCAACAGCGTTTAAACGAGTGTGCAGAAAATCAACGCAGACAATTCCCAGTCCGCAGTCACTATCAAAGGTAGGTAAATAAATGGCAGCAGGAGATGCAGGCTCACCAAAACGGTACTATTCGGCAACAGCGGTAGAAACAACTATTACTGCTGCTATCCCTTCGGCATCACAAGGAGATAGTTATACATCCTTTGTTGTTGCATCAACAAGCGGATTTGCTGCAAGTTTTCCTTATACACTTCTTGTTGACCCCGACACCAACAAAGAGGAAGTAGTCACAGTTACCGCTGGTACTGGTACAACTCTTACTGTTACCCGTGGTCAAGACAGCACACAAGCAGTAGCACACTCTGCTGGTGCAACAGTTCGCCATGGAGTATCTGCCCGTGACTTCCGTGAACTACAAACTCACATTGCTAGCCGTGGTTATGATGCTGACTCAGGCATTATGACTAACATTGAAACACATGTTCACGGTCTTGGCTCAGGTGATGGTTCAGTAGTAGGTACTGCAAAGGCTCAAACTCTTAGCAATAAAACTCTTTCAGGTACAGTTACTTCTAGTGCTGCAACATTTACTGGCGGTACTTTTTCTAGCGGTACTATTACAAGCACAACAATTACATCATCTACAATCGTAAACTCTGTTGTTGGCAATGGTGGTATTTCTTTTGAAGGTTCTACTACTGATGCTTACGATACAACACTTACAGTAGTTGACCCAACCGCTAACCGTACTATTACACTTCCAAATGTGACTGGTACTGTTGCAATCCTTGATGCTTCACAAACTCTTTCTAACAAAACACTTTCAAGTAATACACTAGGTTCTGACCTTGCTGCTGGTGGATACACCGTATCAGGTCTTGCTACACCAAGTGCTAATGACCATGCTGCTACTAAGGCTTATGTAGATACTCAGGTTTCTAATCTTGTTGACTCAGCACCGGGAACGCTTGATACCCTTAATGAACTTGCTGCTGCTTTAGGTGATGACCCTAACTATGCAACAACTATTACCAACGCTTTAGCAGGAAAACTATCTTTAAGCGGTGGCACTATGACTGGTGCTATCGCCATGGGTACAAACAAGATTACTGGTCTTGGTGACCCAACATCTGCACAGGATGCTGCTACTAAAAACTACATTGATACTCAGACAACATCTGCTGCTGCATCCGCTACTGCTGCTGCAATTAGTGCCAGCGCTGCTGCTACATCAGCAACATCCGCAGCCACATCAGCAACAAGTGCTGCTAACTCTTATTCAGCAGTAGTTGGTTTAACTGGCGCAGGTATTTTGCGCGACATGGGTTCAATTACTGAAACAGATACAACAAGTAGCACTTATTTAAACATTGCTACTATCGCCACATCTGCTTCAAACTCTGCTAGTGCTGCTGCTACAAGTGCTACTAGCGCTGCTGCTAGTGCAACTGCTGCTGCAACAAGCGCAACAAGTGCAGCAACCAGCGCAACAAGCGCAGCAAACTCTGCTACCGCAGCAGCAACTTCTGCAACATCTGCTGCCAACTCAGCAACCGCTGCTGCTAATAGCGCTGCATCTGCTGCAAGTGCAATTCAGGCAGTTATCTTTGATGCTAAAGGCGACTTGATTGTTGCTAGTGCTGCCGATACCGCTGCAAGATTACCTATTGGAACAGACGGACAAATCCTTACTGCTGCATCTACGGCTTCTTATGGAGTTCAATGGGCAGCAGCACCGATTAGCCTTCCTTCTCAAACAGGTAATAATGGTAAGTATTTAACAACTGATGGCAGCACGGCATCATGGGCTGCAATTACAACTGACCCGCTACCAAGCGTGTTTCTATTGATGGGGGCTTAATAACATGCCAGCATTTGCATTACAACTCCGTAGAGGAACTACTAGCGAACACTCTACATTTACAGGTTTGGTTGGGGAAGTTACGATAGACACAACCAAAGATACAATAGTGGTACATGACGGCACAACAGTCGGCGGAATACCATTAGCAAAAGCATCCGAAGTCACAGACGGCGGATTAAATCCATTTCTACTTATGGGGGCATAACCTATGGCATACAAAGTATTGGGTCGTAAAGCATCTGCTGCTACTACCCTAGAGGAACTGTACGCAGTTCCAGCATCATCTAGTGCTGTTGTTTCTAGCATTGTAGTTTGCAATCGCTCAGCATCATCACGCACATACCGCATTGCGGTAAAACCAACAACTGGCACATCTATTGCAGATGAGCATTACATTGCTTATGATGTAACAATCGCTGCAAATGACTCAGCAGCATTAACATTAGGCATTACTCTTGCTGCATCAAACGCAATTCATGTGTACGCATCTGCTGCATCATCTCTCACATTTACAGCATTTGGTTCTGAACAATCTGCTTAATTAAATTAAGGAAACAACCATGGCATACTCTAAGTTTAAGTCATCTAGTTTTGCATCAGGATTGCCTAAATCTAACACATCCGGCGGTGGTGCATTAAAAGCAACTGGTGGTGAAGTATCAGACATAACTGGATGGAGAGTTCATAGTTTTAAGTATGATGGTTCTTTTATAGCCCTTGAACCATTAGACATAGAGTACTTGGTTATTGCTGGTGGTGGTGGTGGCGGACTACCCTATGGCGGTGGCGGTGGGGCTGGTGGATACCTTGCTGGTAGTACCAGCATTGCTGCTGGTACTTATACCGTTACAGTCGGTGCTGGTGGTGCTGCACTAAATCAATCTACTACTACTCAAACATCTAATGATGGTAGTGGTTCATCTTTTGGAAGCATAGTTTCAACTACTGGCGGTGGTGGTGGCGGTGCTTGGAACGACCAAACTCCTGTTGCTGGTAGAACTGGTGGCTCAGGTGGTGGTGGTGGTGCAAACAACAGCAACACAAGTGGGGCAAGTGGCGGTTCTGCAACATCAAGTCAAGGAAATGCTGGTGGCGCTGGTGGACAATACAATAACCTTGGCTCAGGCGGTGGTGGTGGCTCAGGTGGTGCTGGTTCTAAAAGTTCTAGCCAGTATGTATCAGGTGCTGGTGGCACAGGAACTGCATCAGACATAACTGGAACATCTGTAACTAGAGCAGGTGGCGGTGCTGGCGGAATTGGTGGCGCTACGGCAGACACATCATCAGGCTCAGTTTCAGGCGGTGCAGGTGAAGGTGGTCGTTCAGACGCAGCCAATCAAATTGTAACTGGTGGACAAGATGCAACTGCTAATACTGGTTCAGGTGGTGGCGGTGGGGCTGGTCGTGGACAAGGTTGGACTGGAACATACTACTCAGGTGCTGGCGGTTCAGGAATTGTGATTGTGAGGTATAAAGTTTAATGGCTATTAAAGAAGCAAGTAATTCAAGTATTTCAAGAGGAAATCGTAATTCACTATTCCAAGACAAATTTGCTGTTGCTAAAGGACCAACCGTAGAAATTCTTGTTGTTGCAGGCGGTGGTGGCGGTGGTCGTTCCGGCGGTGGTGGCGGTGGCGGGTTACTTTATGACTCTGCTTTTCCAACAATAAAAGGTATTACCTATACCGTCAAAGTTGGTGCTGCTGGTACTGGTGTAAGTGGAGATGCACAACCAGCAGGTCGTGGCGGTTCATCATCTTTTGCAAACATCATTGCTATTGGTGGTGGCGGTGGTGGCAGTAGTGCAATCAACGGCGCAGAGGGCGGTTCAGGTGGCGGTGGTGCTTTTAATGGCACAACTCAACCCGGCGGTACTGGTCGTCAACCAAATGTAGGTAATGCTACTGGCTATGCAAATAACGGTGGTAGCGGAAGGCACGACAATACTGGCGCAGGTGGCGGTGGTGGTGGTGCAGGCGCTGCTGGTGGTAACGCAAGTTTAGGTGACGGCGGTGATGGCGGAAATGGCAGAACCTATTTTGGCTCTACATACGCAGGTGGTGGTGGCGGTGCATTACACACTACTGGAACCAACGGAACAGGTGGAACTGGTGGCGGTGGAAACGGAAACACTAGCGGAAACACAGCAGGAACTGCCAATACTGGTGGCGGTGGCGGTGGGTTACACGCTGACGCTAACAATGTTTATACAACTCGTTCAGCCAGCAATGGCGGTTCAGGTGTGGTAATTGTTTACTATCCCGACACTTTTGATGCTGCTGCTTCAACAACAGGTTCACCAACAGTTGCTACATCTGGTGGGTATCGTAAATACACCTTTACTGGTGACGGTTCAATTACTTTCTAAGGAGAAAAATGGCACACTTTGCAAAATTAAACGAAAACAATGTTGTAACTGAAGTTCATGTTGTTAACAATGATGTTATTACTACTGATGGCGTTGAGTCAGAACAAGCAGGTATTGACTTTCTAACAGGATTACACGGTCATACATTATGGAAGCAAACTTCTTACAATGGAAACTTTCGCAAAAACTATGCAGGCATTAGTTATACCTATGATGTAGGGCTTGATGCTTTTATTCCACCAAAACCGTTTCAATCTTGGGTATTAAACGAAGAAATTTGCGGTTGGGAACCACCTATTGCATACCCATCAGATGGAAAAGTTTATTCTTGGTTTGAGCCAAATCAACAATGGATTGAAATTACAGGACCTGCTGCATAATAACTTCCTGTTTAAACAATTACAGCAACTAACAGTAAAGGAAGTGTTTAAATGGCAATAACAAGCCGTGCGCCCCACATTACCGAACGCCCACAGATTGACCTGTCGGGTTCCGTATCTCAATACTATGAAATTACAGGTAATGCTTTTGATGTTGCTATTGCTGGCTTGCCTTTTATTCTTGGCGTAACTGACTCTACACCTTACCGCCGACAGACCGCAGAGTTTCGTACTCAGCGTGTGGACCAAGAGCGTGACCCCGGCGAGCAATCACTTGCTGGTTCAGGTTACTGGATTAGGTCACAATCATCCTTACACCTAGGTCAAGGCATTAACTATCAGGAACCACTTGAAGGCGACCCTGACCAAACTAAGTTCCGTTACAAGACTGGTGAAGGTGTTGACCCTTGGACTACTGGACAAATTAAACTTCTAAAAAGAACTGTCCTTCAAGAGTCAACAACTGCTAAGTCATTTGTTTTTTCTACAACCATTAACGGTTCAGACTTTCTTATTCAAGTTAATGAGTCATCATCAGATACTGTTCGTATTTTAAGAATTTCTACAACAGGTACTGAAACAACTATTGCTAATAACACAGCAATTACTGAAAACATTTTGGCTGCTTGTATGGGTGGTAATGACCTTATGGTTGTTACACCTACAAAAATTTTCCGTTATTCTTTTGATGATACTAGCCCAGCGCTGCATCAAGATTATGCTATTAACTCAGTTAATGCTGCTGCTGGTAAAGTTGCAATTAACTATGTTAAAAGCCGTTTTATTATTGCATACTCTGATACTAATGGTGCAACTCAGGCTTATTCAATTACCAAAAATACTGGTTCATCAATTAACTTTAGCACTTTAACTGCTATCAATGGTTCAACAACACTACCTTCGGGTTTTACTTTTACTGCTGTAACTGAGTCATCTAATGCTATCTATGTTGGTGGTTTTTCAGGTGATGAAGGCTCTGCATTTAAGATTACAGTAGATAGCACAGGTGCTTTATCAACTATGGTTCGTGTAATTCTCCTACCAAAGAGCGAACAGTTAACTCAGATGTATGGCTATCTTGGTTCCTATGTATTGCTTGGAACAAGCCGTGGTGTTCGTGTTGCTGTTGTTGATGCTGATGGCAATGTTACTTATGGTCCACTTGTATTTGAAGCAACTGGTAGTGTTTATGCATTTACTGCTCGCAACTCATTTGTTTGGGCTGGTGTAAACGCAGGTATCGGTGGACAGTCAGGTTTGTATCGTATCAATCTTGGTGCGCCATTGGCTAACAACGGTTATGCCTACGCAACAGACTTGGTTGCAACTAGCGTAACTGGACACATCCACTCTATTGCAACATTTAATAATGGTCGCAAAGCATTTACTGTTGAAGGTTCAGGTCTTTGGGTTGAACATGCAACTGAACTTGTTGAGTCAGGAACATTTACTACTGGACTAATTCGTTTTGATACATTGGAAAACAAAGCGTGGAAGCGACTTCGTTTGCGTACACCTGATACTTTACAAGGGGACATCCAAATTGCGAGAGTTACAGAAACTGCTGCTGATGCGCTCACTACTGTTGCACAAGGCACAACAGAACAATACGACTATGACCTTGCGGTTGTATTCCCGGATGTTTCGCCGGATGCTTCTTTCCGTTTCACCCTTTATCGCAACACTTCTGATGCCACTACTGGCGCTGTTATTTATGGCTATTCTGCTAAAGCACTTCCTACTCCTACTCGCGCTCGCGTTATTCAAATTCCTTTATTCTGTTTTGATAGAGAAACCGATAAACTTGGTAACCTATTGGGTTACGAAGGCTATGCAAGAACGCGACTAAGTGCGTTAGAAACGGTTGAAGGCGTTGGCGAAACCGTTATCATCCAAGATTTCACCGCAGGCGGAGAGCCTATTGAAGCGGTGATAGAGCAGATAACTTTTATTCGCTCAACTCCACCTAACCGTAACTTCTCAGGCTTTGGCGGTATTGTCCAAGTCGTTGCGAGAACTGTCGTATAAAAGGAAAAAGAAAATCAAATGACTCCTGCAAACTGGGCTGCACTAGCCGTATCCGTAATGACCATTATCGCTGGTTTAACCGCTGGTATTAGGTTCTTAGTAAAACATTATTTAAGTGAACTTAAACCAAATGGGGGCAGTTCGGTTGCTGACCGTTTAAACAGAGTGGAAAGACGGGTTGACGAAATCTACTCACTCTTACTTGAAAGAAAATAATGAATAAACTAGCAAAGAAAGCAACACCAGCAGCGCTTGCAGTATTGCGCCAAGCAACTGCTATTGCACCAAAGCGTAAGAAGTTATCTGATGGATTACTTCCTTCTGCTGCACACCTAAAGCAAAGTCCTGACTCTGACCACAATACTGGTTATGCAGTTGACTTAACACATGACCCTGATAAGGGAATTGATTGTGCAATTATTTTTCAAGAACTAAAGAAAGACAGTCGTGTGAAATACCTAATCTTTAACAAAAAGATTTGGTCAAAGGCAAGAGCAAAAGAAGGTGACCGCAAGTACACAGGCTCAAACCCACACACGAAACACTTGCACATCTCCATCAATGATGGATGCGGTGATGATGTTCGCCCATGGTTCCCATGGATGGCAGCACCTAAGTTAGTAAATCAAATAAAGGCAGCCCTTGCGGTTGTCCCCCAAAAGAAAGTGGTATCAAATGAACCAAAAGTTAGTAGCAGTACTAGGCAGTTATGTGCGTGCAGCGGTTGCTGCTGCTCTCGCCCTGTATCTAGCAGGAGAAACTAATCTAAAGACATTGGCACTAGCAGCACTAACAGGTGCAGCAGGTCCACTACTTAAAGCACTTGACTCATCAGACCCAGCCTACGGCAGAGGCGCTGAATAATTTAATCGTTTAAACACAAGAAAGCCCCGCTTTCACTTCGTACACTTCCCCTATGTACGCGGTGATTGCGGGGCTTTTTTTGTTTTTTAAGTTGTCCGATTATCAGTTGAGTAAAAACCGCTAGCGTTAAACTTAACTGACGGGACTGACCATACCCTACTCATCTGCTGCCCGCAACAGTTGGGTGCGCTGATGTCGTTATGTATGGAGATTTCTGTTTCGTATTGGATGCCACATTGTTCACACTTAAATTCATAAATCGCCACTTGTTGGTTCCTTATCGGCGGGAGTAGGGGCTGTTAATTTTGTGCCACAACTTGCACACTCAGCATCAGTAAACCATACTGCTATGTTGTAATCTATAAAAATACATTTAACATTTAATACTTCACATCCACAAATGCAACTATGGCTTGGCTCGCCACGCAAGTCGCCGAAGGATTTACCATAGTCAGGCTTCCACTCGCCAACTGGCGTTGGCTCAGTCACACTTATCCTTACGCTGCACGAACAGCAGTCTAATTACATTTATGTAATTTTGCTTGTTTAGACACGGCGTGTCGCTAGAATAGGGGAGAGATTGCACCTGTATCCTAGCGGGGAAATCAACTACACATAGAAAGGACTGGATAATTGACCCTAGAAATTAAGACGGGTAAATCCTATGTTAGCCATAGTGGTATTTCAACTTGGCTAAACTGCGGGTGGCAATTCTATCTATCCCGAATACAAAAAGTTCCTGAGAACCCATCCTACTGGTTAGTAGGTGGTTCGTCTGTGCATGAAGCAACAGAAGTGTTTGATGTTACAGGCACAGAGAACTTTAATTCCACCATTGCTTTTAACGAAGCATGGAAACGCAACTATGAAAGAAGTGATAACGGCATGGAGTTTCGTGCTGGTGGTCGCTCTACTAAGGCGTATCCAAATGGTGAGGATGCAACTTGGTGGTTAACCGAAGGACCTAAAATGGTTGACCGCTGGGTACAGTTCCGCAATGACTCAGGCTACCAACTGTTTAAACTACCTGATGGTCGCCCTGCCATTGAAGTTGAGATGAACCAAGATGTTAATGGAGTGCCAGTTAAGGCAGTTCTTGACCGCTTGTTTGTTACTCCCAACGGGGAACTAATTGTTGTGGACATCAAGACAGGAAGCAGAGAACCAGCAAGCAAAACTCAAATGGGTATTTACGCAATCATGGTAGAAAAAACATTTGGTGTTCGCCCTGTTGGTGGTGCTTACTGGATGTCCCGCACAGGTGAACTGACGGACACGGTAAACCTAGATAATTTCACAGAAGCACGCCTAGGCTCATGGGTTAAAAACTTTGAGAAGGCAGTAATGAACGACATCTACATCCCAGCACCCGGATTTATGTGCGGGACATGCGGTGTAAACGCTGCATGCTATGTTGTTAACGGCAAGGACTCACACAAATACCCCGAAATAACAGAAGGAGAAGCAAGTGATGAGTAATGAAGCACCATACCAAGTGAACCTAAAGACACCAAAAGGCTCACTACTCAATCTCAGAGCATGGGATGAGCAACAGTTAGACACAATCCTTGATGGGTTGGAAGTGCGTATGCAACGCATCTTGCAACTAGAGGAAACGATTGATGAGTTGCATAAACTCAGCAGCAACCCTGCTGCACAAGCAATTCAAACACTACAAAATGCTGGATTAAATCCAGTACCAGTAGCACCAGCACAACCTATTGGAAATCAATGGGGCGCTGGTACACAAGGTGCAGCAGCACAAGCACCAGCCCCAGCAGGCTCGCCTGTTTGCGACCACGGATTGCCAATGCGATTTGTAGCAGCAGGTATCAGCAAGGCTGGCAAGCCATACAAGGCGTTCTACGCATGTCCTAATGCCCGTGAAAGTGCGTGCAATAAGAAGGTCGCTGCGTAACAATGAGATTACTTAGCCGTGCCATAAAGACTGCTTCACAAGGTGGGGCAACCATCCCAACCGTTTGGCAATCTTTAGCATCACAACAGATAATGTTTAGACACGGCGAAGTATCAATGATTGCTGGTCCGCCGGGGGCAGGTAAAAGTACTTTGGCTTTATCGTTAGCCGTGCAAGCACAAGTACCTACCCTGTACATCTCGGCGGACACGCACTCACACACAATGTCCCTTCGTATGCTTGCAATGCTTACGGGTAAACCACAAGGTGAAGTTGAACCTTTGATGGAACATGATAGGGATTGGGCAGCACAGATGTTAAAACCTGCTGACCATGTGATGTGGGAGTTTGATAGCGCACCAAGTTTTAAAGACATTGAGGACTCTGTTCTTGCTGCCCGTGAAAGACTTGGTGATGATGTTCGTTTAATCGTGCTTGATAACGCCGTTGATGTAACGCTTGAAGGTCAAGATGAGTGGGGCGGTTTGCGTACATTGATGCGTGAACTTAAATGGTGGGCTAGGGAAACTGGCGCTGCCGTTGTTGTTTGCCACCACACCAGCGAAGGTGTCCAAGGTAATCCTTGTCCACCACGCCATGCACTACATGGGAAGGTCGCTCAGACTCCGAGTTTAATACTTACAGTACACAGCCAACAGGGTGTAATGGGTGTATGTGCAGTTAAAAATCGTTATGGTCCTGCTGATGCTACGGGTGGTACACCTATTTGGTTGTCCTATGACCCAGCAAGTATGCAGATTTTAGACCTTCAACAGCATCAAGTACAGATTGGACAGCCACAACTTTTATGAGTGAGGAAAGTTTAAACGATAAGTTTGCGCCTAAGATAAAAGTTTCACAAGAGTTGTTAAGGCAGATGATTGATAACGCACCTATCTCAGATGAGATGCGTAACAAGATAGTAGAACAACTGCCAATGATTGCTGAGAACTTAGATGATGCAACTCGTAGGATTTACGACCCACAAAAGATTTGGTTTGAGTCTATTCAGTATGCAGATTATGTTGACCAGTTAGCAGAACACCTAAGGGATGCAGTAATGGATGACCATGGTGACGACTGCAAGATGGAGATAGCCGTTGGATTACATACTATGTCGGGTATTTGGAAAGCCATGGCTGAAAATGCTATGACCATACTAGACGACATGAAAATTAAATCAGAGATGTACGACTTTGATGAAGTCATTATCGGGATAAAGGAAAAAGATGCATAGTAAAAATGAAACACTATCTATTGGTTGGTGCGATAATGGCATGTCTGACGGTAAGTTTACCGAAGGACTTGTGTACACAATTATTATGGGACAAGACCCAAAGAACATACAGATACATAATGCTATCCGTGTTCAAGGCAATCAGATTGGTAGGCAACGACAAAGTTTATTTGACCTATGGGCTGACTCGGTAAAGACTGATTGGTTATTGTGGGTTGACTCAGACATTGTACTAACCCAAGATGTATTAAAAAAGTTATGGGATACAGCAGATAAGTTAACACGCCCAGTTGTTACTGGTGTTTATTTTATTTCTAAAGAAAATGAACAGGCATTGATGATGCCTATGCCATGTATCTTTAATGAAACAGATAATGAGTTTACTATTAACTACATACACCCATTGCCTGAAAATCAAATCATTAAGGTTGACTGTGCGGGTATGGGTTTAGCCTTAATGCACAAAAGCGTTGTTCCTAAACTGCGTGAAGTCTGCCCTGATTATTCTTTATTTGCAGAGAAGGAAGGTTTAAACAATCAGTTTGTAAGTGAGGACATTGTGTTCTTTAGATACTTAAAGAAGGCAGGTGTCCCTGTTCACGCTCATACTGGCGCTCGCGTTAAACACATGAAGCGTTTTAGTTTGGATGAGAACTATTACAAGTTGTATTGGGGTTCCGTTTACGAAGCCGAAGCAAGAAAGGCAAAGGAAAATGAACAACCAAGCGAACAAGCGTAGGGGTGCAGCCTTTGAAATAGAACTGGCTGATTGGTTTATGACTCAGGGTTTAAACGCACAGCGCCTACCCCGTGCTGGTAGAAACGACATAGGGGATGTATTCCTTCCTACGGCAAATGACTTCTATGTTGTTGAAGCCAAAGCACCTAGAAGGGATGGTCGTATTGACCTGAGTGGGTGGCTGCGAGAAGCCTATGTGGAAGCCGAGAACTATCGGATTGCCAAGAAGTTGGCGATAGCACCTAATCCATTGGTCATAATCAAGGCTGCCAACAAGGGTATTGGTGATGCTTATGTCGTGCAAAAGTTGAGTGATGCCCTTGCAAAACTCTGATAAGAAGCACGACATTGTTACTGTACTGGAACATTACGGGTTTGAAATACCTGTCCGACATGGGTGGATTACCGTGCGTTGCGCCTTCCATGGTGATAGAGTTAAGTCAGCGCGTTTAAACATAGACAATGGTGGGTTCAGATGCTTCGGCTGCGAGATGGCTGGGGATGTGTATTCAATCATAATGAAAAAAGAAGGAGTTGGATTTCGTGAGGCTATCAAAATCGCAGAGAGAATTACTGGAATTAGCGAGTCAGAAGTACGCGGAAAACCTAGAACAAGTGATGCCTTACCTGAGTCAGAGAGGTATCACCGAACAGACGGCGCGTATGTTCCGCCTAGGCTTCGTAAGCGAGCCTGAGATTGGTCACGAACCATACAGAGAAAAGTTATCAATTCCTTATCTAACTCCAACAGGAGTTGTGGACATCCGCTTCCGTAGTTTAAACGGTGACGGACCGAAGTATCTATCAAGACCGGGGGCAAGTACACACATCTATAACATTGCTGCTCTATTCCAAGAGAGTGAGTTGCTTGTTGTATGTGAAGGTGAGATAGACACAATCATTGCTACACAAGCAGGCTTTAGTGCTGTCGGACTTCCGGGTGCTAATAACTGGAAACCATTTTATGGCAGAGTGCTAGCAGATTGGTCAAAGATTTTGTTATTTTGTGATGGCGACAATGCTGGTCGTGAGATGGCAAAGAACTTATCCCGTGAACTAGACAATGTATTTCCCGTATTCATGCCTGAGGGGTGTGATGTTAATGATGTGTTCTTAAACGAGGGCGCAGACGGGCTACGAAAACGAGCAGGAGTTTAAACACATGATTAAAAAAGTCGTGGTACTGAGTGACTATCAAGTACCTTATCAAGATAGAAAGGCAGTTGCTCTACTCCACGATTTCATTTGGGATTACAAACCCAATGAACTATGGATAGTTGGTGATTGGATTGACCAGCCTGAACCTAGCCGTTGGTCAAGGGGTAATGCTGGCGAATACGCAAGAACATTACAGGCTTCCGTTAATGAAGCAACAGATTTACTTGCTGACCTACGCCACATCATGGGTCGCAGACCTATTCATTTTAAGACTGGCAACCACGACATAAGAGTTGAGAAGTATGTGTCGCAGTATGCGCCCGCACTACGCAGCCTTAGTAGTTTAACGCTAGAGGAAATGCTTGACCTTGACCGTTTAAACATTACATTGCACCGTAAGCCCGTAGAACTAGCACCGAACTGGTTGCTTGCTCACGGTGACGAAGGTGCTATGAGTCGTATTGCGGGCGGAACCGCAATGAATTTGGCAAAACGCTTTGGCAAAAGTGTCGTCTGTGGACACACGCACCGTTTGGGTTTGCAAGCGTTTACAACATCAGTAAATGGAAAAGTGACGGAACAGTTGTATGGATTTGAGGTGGGAAACATGATGCGTTTAAACGCTGCCCACTATGTGGGTGGGTCTGCTAACTGGCAGCAAGGATTTGGTTTGTTAACAATCAAAGACCGTCAAGTATTCCCTACTCCTGTGTATCTACACAAGGGTCAATTCATAGTAAACAACAAGCATTATGCCTGAGTTTTTGGAACCTATCCGTCAGGTGGGCGGTGACGGCAGACGGGAAACTGCTGCCGTTCACGCTTTATCTAGGCTCTATCCGAACTGGCGTTTCTACCCTACGCCTAGGTTTTATTTCACCGACTTTCATTTAACTTGGTTGCACGATAACGGTAGAGAGAACTACTTAGGCGACATAGAGATTAAGTGGCTGTCCATAGATAGCAGTATCCCAGCAATCTTTCCGTTTAATAAGTTGCAGCAGATGTTGATTAGCCCACCGTATTTAGATAACCCCGATACCTTTCACCGTATTTGTTTTAGATTTACTGATGGAACTTTACTGATACCAGTCAAAGAACTGGCTGGGTTGATGCCTGAGTTTAATGTTCGCCACGATACCAATGAGCGTGACCTTGTGGTGCGAGTTAATGCTATGATGTTTAAACGCTACTGGTTAGATGTAGTCATAAAGGAGTAAGAGTGGAGTTAAAGGATGTTGAGAAGTCCCCGCTTTGGGATACTGTTTACAAACTAGCGAGGACTGCATCTCGGTACTCAGCCAAGATAAACAAGAACGCTGTTTCTATTGACGACATTTTTCAGCATCTAATCCTGTGGTCATTAGAGCATTGGCACAAGATTGATGAGTGGAACGAGCAAGAGTCCTTGCCGTTTAAACTACGCCGCACCTTTGCTAATGAAGCGCAGAAGTTTGTGACGAAAGAGCGTGCCTATAAGTCCCGTGTATCTACCAATGATTTCTTTTACTACACCCCCGCTATCCTGCATGAATTACTACGAGATGTATGGGATTACGAAGGCTGGCTAGATGCGCCTGATTTGAGTAGCGAGTTCGTAAGTAAGAGTGGCAAACCAAGCGAAGGTAATAACCGCATGGCTTTGCTATCTGATGTAGCCAATGGATTACATGGTTTAAACGAGCAAGACAAGAACCTTCTCCGGCAACGATACGCCAATGGTGGCATGGACTTTGATGTGTTAGCCGTTGTGTATGAGATGAGTGAGGAAGCATTACGCAAGAGAGTTCATAGGGCTATCAAGAAACTTCAAGATAGACTGGGTGGAGAGCCACCGATTTGGACAAACCGTAGGAGAGTTGTTAAGTCTAATGCTCAGGCAAGAGCAGAAACGGAATAAGACATGGGCAAGCCAGTAGTTAAAAGTACAGGTAGAAACAATGACCGTAAGAACGGTAAGGCTTGGAAAAAAAATCCTAAGGTTCAAAAGAAAACAGGCAAGACAGTTGGTGGGTACAGCCCAGCAAAACTTGCTATCAGGGCGGAGAAAAGAAAGTGAAAGACTTTGGGAGAACATCCGTCAATGTTGGTTTAAACAGGTGGTATGCCTTTGGTTTAGGCTTTGATTACTACCCAGTTGTTGAGATGATAGAGGATACCAATGATGCTTTAGTACTTGCCCGTGCTTTGCATTTAGATTTTCTTTTCTTTTTTATTCAGATAACAGTCTATCCGAAAGTGAGATGGTATGAGTAAGGAAATAAAAGTTGGTAAGTTATGGTTAAGTTTTGGTTTTTCATACAGGCGATTTGCGCTTGGCTTTTGTATTGATAGATACCACATTGATTTAGATTTATTCTTTGTATGGGTAGGTGTTGAGTTTTGATTATCGGACTATCGGGCTATGCCCAATCAGGTAAAGATACAGTTGCAGAACTATTGTGTTTAAACTATGGGTTCAAACGCATAGCATTTGCTGATGCAATCCGTGAAGGTGTGGTTCGTCTTAACCCTATGCTTGATGACGGTATCCGTGTGGCAGATTTAGTTGAGGATTATGGTTGGGATGTAGCCAAGGGAAACACAGAAGTACGCAGACTATTACAAGTATTTGGTACAGAAGTTGGGCGCTCGCTACTGGGCAGTAATGTATGGACAGATGTTGCGTTTAAACAGATAGATGCTGAACCCAACCAGCGTTGGGTCATCCCTGATGTTCGCTTTGAAAATGAAGCAGAGGAAATCTTAAATCGTAATGGTGATGTATGGCGTATCAATCGTCATAACCACGCACCAGTTAATCATCACACATCAGAGCATGCAATGGATAGGTATGTGTTTAAACATGTTATCTATAATGATGGAACTCTTGATGATTTAAGTGATGAAGTATTTATGCTTGCTAAAAAACTAGGGCTATAAAAGAAACAACACCCGCTGGGACTGGAACCATTGGGTGTTGTTCAGGGTAAAACTTATCAGATTAGATGCTTGCTTGCAAGTGATGGGTCAGCAACTCCAATCCTTTGAGCGTG
>Ga0315909_10002455_pt1 | contig 23726 bp, 45 predicted proteins | sample LakEriMetagenome_11_FD_203527 | JGI IMG/M metagenome (GOLD analysis project Ga0315909, IMG submission 203527) | Freshwater fungal communities from buoy surface, Lake Erie, Ohio, United States - Buoy 2 MA125 | ecosystem: Environmental > Aquatic > Freshwater > Lake | place: USA: Lake Erie, Ohio...
TTATTTTAGATATGGATAATGAGGAACTAATAGAAGATGGTTGGCATAGATTCCATCAATATTATAAAATGGGGTTAAATAAAGTCCCCGCAGTTATGTTAATGTGATATGAACCTACAAGAAACCATAAGAAGAATATTAAGGGAGACACTTGAATCAAAGTGGAATAAGGGGAATTATGATTACCAACATGGATATTGTCATTACTTTGCATATGATATTATAGGAAAGATAAAGAAAAGGTTTCCAAATAAGAAGGTTAATTATTATATGATTTTGGCAAACGAGGTGGATAAATATGATGGGACAATAGTTCAAGATTATTTGATACACGTTTACATTCAAATTGACAATATGTTGCTTGATTCAAATGGAATAACAACACACGAAAAAGCGTGGGAAAGAGCGGAAGAATGGGAACAAAGACAGGCTCATCTTGTCCCTGATGAATATGAAACAAAAATGTGGGAAGAAGAATCTGATACAATACCAGAATACTTCTTTAATAATAAGTTTTGTAATACAAGAAGAGTTAAAAAGGATGTGGAAGAGTTTCTGAATAATCCAATAGTTCAAAGAATATTAAGAGATAAGTAATATGAACCTACAAGAATCCATAAGAAGAATATTTGGGTCAATCGGTGATTGTTAATTACTAATTAACAAGTTCTTAAATTCAAACCCTGTTTTACTCTCAACCCAATCTCCAATAATATTCATTGCTTCACCTTTATCTAAACCAAAAAAGGTGTGTAGTGTTCTTACAAAATTGGCATCCATAAAACAAATATTTTGTTTGTGGGTGGAGATTAAAATCTTGGAATCAAAATTACGATTTTCAATATCATCACGGTTCCAAAAGTTAAAATCATCATTAAACTTTGTCACATAAAAGTTCTGTAAGTCAAGATACTTAAAAACTACTTTATCTAATTGTGATTCGGTGATAAGGTATTTCATTAGATATAAATATTAGTTAGAGTGAACTCTCAAAATTTCGGACTTGCTGAAGACAACCCATTGTGAGTAAGTGACTTCCCTTTGTAGGGTATTCCCAACCCAATTACCGATAATATCTTTAGAGGTGGCTTCATTTAAAGAAAATAATACAGAGATGTCCTCAATTAATTTTAAATTTATGTGACACCAACCATTTTTTTTATGGTATCTAATTTTGGCAAATTCATCATCTTCTGAATTAACAAAGAATATATTATTACTTCTTTCAATTTGAATAAAGTTTTGACTATCCAAATATCTAAAGATTACTCTGTCTAATTGTGATTCTGTTATAAGATATTTCATTATATATAAATATAACAGAGATAATAACTATTATTGATTTAAGACCTGTTCCATCACATAATTCATAACAGACATTTCTATATCCGTTGCGCATACCTTATGATTTAATACTTCTTCCACTAGGGGATGATTATTGGCTAGTCCCATTGACGTTGTGGATACCTTATGATTTAATACGTCTTCCACCTGAGCATCCGTCCTGAAACAGGCATCTGTAGTTGCGGATACCTTACTATTTAATACCTCTTCCACCCATCTCTCTTTAATCCTGTTATGTGGTTTGGTTATAGATACCTCATGATTCAATACCTCTTCCACCTCCGCAATGAACGGTAAGCAAGACCGAGATGTTGTGGACACCTCATGATTTAATATCTCTTCCACCAAACAACCAGAATCGCCAAATACTTTCCCAGTTGTAGATACCTTACTATTCAATACCTCTTGTACCGGTTTTAATGAGTTCATTATTATTCCCGTAGTTGTAGATACCTTACTATTTAATGCCTCTTCCACCTCTTCCACCGATGTTATTTTTTGTAGTAACGATGAGTAAATTGTGGATACCTTATGATTTAATACCTCTTCCACCTCCTCTTTCTTACGAATGTGAATGCCATTGGTTGGAGTTACCTTATGATTTAATACCTCTTCCACCCAAGAAGATAGAACGGGACAAAAATCATCTGAGTCCATGGAGAATATCTGAAAAAACGAATTAAAAAAATCATATCTCCACCATAAAGTACCTTCCTTATCAAGTTCAAAGTACCAATATTTATCATCCCTGTTAATAAACCACATGGAGGAGTTATAGGGGATAATCTCACAATTACCCAACTCTTTATATAGTTGTTTAAAAATTAGTTGTTTTAATTTATCTGTTACTTTCATTTTGTTGTGCGTTGTTTAATGCCTTTTTCACCCAAACACTATTTAATACCTCTTCCACCTTAGAATCTACTGGCTTCCACCTCCATTCGGTTGTGGATACTTTACTATCTAATACTTTTTTTACCGTTCTTTTTTGGGATGCGTTTATTTCAAAAGTTTCGGATACCTTATGATTTAATATTTCTTCCAACAATTGGTCTGAAGTGAAAGTACAAGAATTAGTTGTGGATACCTTATTATTTAATACCTCTTCCACCGAATTTGGGGGAGAATGGTTTTCAGAACATGTTGTGGATACCTTATGATTTAAGACCTCTTCCACCTTTAGCACCTGTTCCAATAGCATGTAACGATTTGCGGACACCTTATGATTTAAAACCTCTTCCACCATGGTAAATAGTGTATTTTCATACTGGTAGGTTGCGGATACCTTACTATTCAATACCTCTTCCACCGATGGATTAGCAATAGGTGGAATAATTTCGGTTGTGGATACATTACTATTTAAGACCTCTTCCACCATGGGACGAGCACCGAGCCGAACTTCCTTTGTTGCGGATACCTTATTATTTAATACCTCTTCCACCCTTTGCGAATCATGTCTAATCCTTTTGCAGGTTGTGGATACCTCACTATTTAATACCTCTTCCACCCCCATCCAGTCCCGTAAGCTATTGCATTCGGTTGTGGATACCTTACTATTTAATACCTCTTCCACCCAAGAAGATAGTATTGGTTCAAACTCACTCTGTTCCAAAGAGAAAATACTGAAAAACGATGGGAAGAATGAGTATCTCCAATATAAACATCCCTGTGTAGACAACTGAAAATACCAATAACTATTTTTCCTATCAATAAACCATACAGAGCCATTATATGGGATTATCTCCACATTACCCAACTCCTTATATAGTCGTTTAAAAATAAGTTGTTTTAATCTTTCTGAAATAACCATGATACAAATATAATAAGAAATTACGAACTAAACAAACTCATTCCCCCATCCCCACTATCGTGTCGTTCCATTCCCCTTCGGTCCATTACACTGAATGGGTACATTCATTTGTTTACTTCCTAATTTTTTTTGTTCGATAAAAACAAATTTGTATATTTGTTTTATGAATGAAAAACTAAAAAATACAATACTGTCACGGCTTTCTAATGATTATTCGTTACAGACCTATGTTTGTCCTTTCCTTAATAAACCATCACTAACCAACATGTGGGTGGTTAATACTAAAACTAATAGTACAGACGTTTCTTTATTTTTTGGTACTGTAAACTATGGTCCTGATATTAATTTATTCTTAGATTTATTTTCACTAAATAAACTTCAAAAAGAACAAATTATACATTCATTTTTTTATAGTTTACTTGAAAACAATAATTTTGAAATTGACGATGAATTTACAAGTTTTAAGTATTGTAAAAAAGGTGTACCCACTCTTGATGAACATATGGAAAGAGTTAATGTCATGAAAATGGCAATGTCAATATTCTAATGAAAGGATGAATTAACTCATTCCCCTATTTTACTTCGTAAATCACTCCCCTCACCTGAAGGTTCGTGTCGTTATAGGTACATTTGTTATTTCATCCTTTCATTCCCCATATATAAAACCCCTGAATGAAAGACACATAGTATGAAGGGACATAACATATTACTGTTAGGGGTATTGTACCCCATCGGGATAATGAAATACCCTACAGGGTATGAAACACGATATGAGTATACCTTTTAGGGTATAACATATATGGTGGATGTTAAGGGGACAATATCCCTTATAAGATACATAAACCTACAGGGTTATCCCTTATATAACACATTATGTCCCACATTTTACCACCACTATAATTGTCCATATATTGTGTCTATATGATAAGGGGAAGTTTAAGAAACCCCGTTGAAGACACTATGAATTCCTGTTTCCGTTGAAGGATTCTAACAACTAAAGTCGGTCCACGCTCATTTATTCTTATGTCCTATTTTTCGCTGGAAAATGAATATAGTTAAAAAAACCCTTCTCACACTATCAGGAAGACCATTTTTTTCACTTTTCATATAACCAAAAACCCCTCTCACATATACGTCAGTGGGAAAAAGTGGGAACATTCACCTATGGACAATTCACATAATATACACTATATTTATAGTTGTTAATATGTCTAAAACCCGTCAAGGGGATTATCCCCCATCTGACGCTCCCCTGACATTTTGACAAAATCAAGAAAAAACGAATAAAAAGTTATTAACAATTCCCCCTGACGATATGATGAGTGAGGATTCTATAATGGAGATACTAAGAAAAGTAAGGGTTGTTAAGGACCCTTTACGGGATGTTATTGCTGTGACCTTGTATTTCCAAGGGGAAAAGGTGGGTAAGATGGAGTATAGGAAGACGACACTACCATACCAAGGGGATATGAAGATACTTACATTGTATTCACTTACCCCTGAGTTCATGGAGTTGTTCAAGGGTCAGGAGAATCCGATACGTATTTTGGACAACCATGTTAAAGGGTTTGTTTAAAAGTTTTCCATACGACACTCTTGTATTTCTTTTCATTCCCCCGAGCTTCCACTTCAAAGGGACAATCCCAATATCCGTTTTTCTTCATGGATGATGCGTAGTTACGTTTGATACCTCTTTGTATGTGGTGGGTGTATTCATGGATGATTGTTCTGACGAACATGTCCATTGTCACACATGTTGAGGGGTTGATAACCAATGATTCAAAATCGTATTGTCCGTATGAGTTGGTAAGTCCGTTTCTTATTTTCAGTTTCGGGGATGGTTTGTTTCCATGACCGAGTATCTTTCTTGTGATACCGATTATGGTTAGCCCCATCTTTCGGAGTTCAGGGGTTGTGTATGTGTTAAGTTTATCTTTTAGTTTCATTAGTTGATGTATTTGAATGTTATTTTACCCACAAGTTCGTTGTTGAATGCTTGACCTGAGATTTGTGCCATCTTGAAGAACAAGGGGATGTTTGTCTTGCTAAGCATTCTTTCCAACTCCATTGTTGTTACCTGTTTTCTGTTCTTGAAGAAACGTAATCTGTCCGAGTTGTTCCACCAATTCTTTACGGGGATTCTGTTTTCAGAATATCTTCCGCCCACTTTCTTTGCTGTCACTTCGAAGTTGATGACATGAGCGTAAGATTGGGTCTTGTAGTTCCACTTGTCTGTGTCGCTAACCGATACAAAACGAACTGAACAATCACCCAATCCATCGAATAGACATGGGATGGTTAACATGTTTGTCTTCTTTAAGAACTTCTTAACAAGGTTGGTTGATTGTTTGTCGGCTGATAGTTTCATGTGGTGGGGTTGTTTATTGTTCTACAAATATACAACAATTTTCTTCCCCCACAAAAAAATCTTCCTTTTTTTTAAAGGCAGGTTGGAGTACACACTCCAAGCATTGTTGGTGCCAGCCCTTTATCCCCTTATCGTTATAAGGTACATTGTAGGGGCTAAGTTACAACGAAAATAATTAATAAAAAATTAGGATGTTAACTTTCTTCGCCGTATCTTTGTGTTGACGCTCTTCTTATAAAAAAAAACATATAAGGCACCAAGCTAAGTTACGGCAGAAAATCCATATACACAAATAAAGTTATTAACAATTAACAAAATGTTTCCCTCATGAATAAGGTAAACATTTTATTTGGTGGTGGAGAATATTATATCTATATTTGTATAATGAAACAAAAGGTATATACAGTAAATGACTTTGACTTCAAACCCCATGGTGTTGTAGCAGGTGCTAAACAAGGATTACTTAAGCTCCCCAATGGTATTACCGTTTCAATAGTAGGTGGTGGTCTTCAATCTATCGTCGGTGGGATAAGTAGATTATATGGTGATGGTGTAGATAACTTTGAGATAGCTGCTTGGAGAGACAATGGTGATTGGGTTAAACTTGGGGATGACAATGATGTATTAGAGTATGTCCCCAAAGATAAGATACCATTTATCATATTTGATTTACTAAAAAAATAATACATACGCAAGGAAACCTTTGTAACTAATCACTCGTCTATATAATATGAAGAAATTTATTCTACCCCTAATCATGTTAGTTGTTATACTAACATCTTGTTCTACCCCACAACATGGGTACAACTACAAGAAACATTCTAACACACAACAGAAAATGTATAAACAAACTAAGAGAGTTAACAAGGGGAAGAACCAACTCCAACACCAATGTACTCCTAAAAAACACAGACGATAATATGAAACGATTTACCATCACACCCAATCAAGGTATCATCCTTTACTGTATACTAATGGCTACCATAGTATTAGTAGTTAAAGGTTGTGACTTAATGTAACAGGGAGGGGGAACTTATAAAAAGTTATCAACACCCCCTATTACCCCCTCCCCCTTCCTGACATACTGACACCCCCCCTCCGTATCCCCCCTTTTATAGGGGGTTTTTTTGTCATATAGGGGGGATAATCCCCTCGAAAAAATCCTGGAAAAAATTTTTAGAAAAGCGACCCTACTATTTATTATAGTGTGTATATTTAAAAAATAAATTTTTGGAAAAATTATGAAAAAGGATAGGAAGGGTGAGTTCTTAAAAGATTGGATTGAGGGTAAGATGTCAAAACACGATTGGTTTAATCGTGTGAAGTATGTGGAGATTGAGACATATAAGTTTAGGAATAAGGAAATACCTGATTATGTATTTTATCTTGATACGGGTGGGTTTCAGGTATCTTTGGAATTTGAGGATGATTTTGATTTTATCTTTAAGATGTTTTTCCCAAAGGATAAAGATTATGACCCAACTGCGGTATGGGAGTTTAGATATGTTTAATAAAATAATATAATATGAAAAAGGTTGTAAGATTAACGGAGAATGATTTAACAAGAATTGTTAAACGAGTAATAAATGAGAAAAAAGATATGATTCGTATTACGGGTGATTATAGTGGGGCTAAACATGTACTTGGTAGTTCTGCATCTCCTAAAGATATTATTAATGTCTATAATGATTCTGTTGAAGAGGGGATACCTCTTAATCGTTATTCTGATGGTGTGTTTTATAATCAGAATGGTGAGTCAGTTCCTTTGGACGTTATTTTGGATGACTTGAATTATGCCATTCTTGGTTATGAAGAAGAACAATTAGATTGGGATGAGGATGATACATGGGATGGTATAGATAATGATGATTATTGATATTAAGATATATTTATAGTAAACATTATATATTATGAAAAAGATTAGATTAACAGAAAAAGAATTAACCAATATAATTAAAAAGGTTATTAGTGAACAAGTAGATGACGATTCATTTGTTGATGATACTGAATCAGTAAGTAATGAGATTATGGATATTTTAACTCCTGTATATTATAAATACGGAACGGAAGGTGTTGTAAAAGTTTTAAATGATATTATTGGTACAATAGAAGATATTGGTGACGAATCGTTTATGGGTCCTGAAGATTATTAACCCCTCCAATGATAGTATTGTTGGACCGACCCCTTGTTCTTCAAGGGGTTTTTTATTTATATTTGTATTATGACAAAAGAGATAATTGACAAATACCTTAGGGGATATTTGGTATATCATTATAAGGGATGGTATTGGGTTCTTCATCCTGAGACTAAGGAATGGATTGTTAATGTTGCAGATAGTGGTTATACCTTTTTCAACAGAGACTTTTGGAAAACTATTTCTTATTTTTTCCCACCCAAGGATTTAACCAATGATATTCATGGTTGGGTTATCTATAAGTTGGGAGTTCCTATGGGTAAACATTGTTATCCTGATTATATTCCACATGAATATAATTGGAAGGATGAGTTTAGTAATGATAAGATTGATGAAGTTGTAAGTAAGGGTAATATTTGTTTTTCTATAACACGACCCCCCAACTGAAAATGTGGGGTCATATGTAAAAAAAAATTTTGGGAAAAATTTGGGGAATTGTGGAATAGTGTTTAATATTGTAATATGGGAGAAGAGAATAATATATTGGGTCTTGTGAATATGGATTATCGTTATGATGATTTAACGAGAAGGTATGAGATTAATCATACTAGTAATGAACATATTGCAAATGTTAATGATGAACTTGTTGTTCCTGAATCTTTTGTTAAGTTATTAAAGAAGAATATTGAGGGGTTGGAAAATATTAAGATATCTTCTTGTAATAAGATTTGTGTTTATAATTCTACAACTTTTGCTCCTGAATATAAGTATATGGTTAACTTGGTGTTGGAGTATGGTTATGATACTAAAAATATTAGAAGCTCGGCTAGTCTTGTTGATACCATTAATACCACCTTTCGTTTTCGTTATCCTGAGATTAACAATATTAAATTTAGTGTTATCCGTGTTTCTATTTTGAAAAGAGATTGGGATAAGGAGTTTTTTGATTTCTTTTCTAAGGGATAAAAATATTTTTTTTCGTCGTTGTCAATCCCCCTACCCCCTTTTTTATTTGTGAACTATTTATTGTGATATGAAATACCAAATCACACCTGAGCAGTTGGACAAAGTTACAAAATCTTTTTTTGATAAGATATTTGAACATGCCAAGTGGAGTGAAGATAGTCCTGATAGTTACGGTGAAGCGTGGCACGGTTTTTTTAATCAGGATGGTCAGATGTTGGTCGGTCATCCAGAATATGATGGTTCCACTTATTTTACTGACGGGGTATATTTTAATAATATGTGGGATTTCTTTGGTGTTGACGCAAAAGAATTTACTGACGCTATGGGTAGATATCTTAAAAAAAAATATGGATGTGAGTTTGATAGGATTTGGTAATCAGGTATTTATTGTAATATGAAATACCAAATCACAAAACAGCAATATTCTAAACTTGTCTATAAGTTAATTGATGTATTTTTTAAGGATGCTGAATATACCTTAGTGGAAGATGAATATGAGGGTCATATGTCTTATGATATTATTGTTGGTGGTGAGGAAGTTGCATGGGTTACCCCAAAACAAAGTAGTTATACAAGTAAGGGATGTGAACATGAACTTGTAATATATGATACAACTATATCTAAAATTACGAACTTTATTCCGATTTTTAAGAAGAAGGTATTCTCAAAAATACTTACTAAATATTTTTCTGATATTATTGGTGTAGATATTGATTGTATTTATTTTGATTATAGGGGTGAAGATATTATATATAGAAAAAAATTGAAAAAGAAAAAATAATTTATTGTTATATGAAATATATTATTACGGAGTCACAGGATTTGTCATTAAGGAAGTTGAACTTCTTAACAGAATATATTGAGAATCTATTACCTGAAAAGTATCCGTGGATTAGAGGTGTTAAGATTGATGTTTCGTCTTATAACCATAAAGGTAGAATATTACCTCTTTATAATATTATATTTGATGCTGGTGGGTATAGTGTATACTCACACGAAGAGGGTACTGATATTGAAGAAGATATTAGTGCCATGGTTCGTCTGTTATTCCCTTTGGACAAGGATGGTGAGTTAACCGCTGTGTGGGATATTCAGCATAAATAAAAAATATTTTTTTCCGTCGGTTCAATCCCCCCCACCCCCTTTTTTGTTTTCAAGGTATTTATAGTAAACATTTAAAACTATGAGTATATTTGAAGGTAAGAATTTATTTCAGAGAGTGATAGATTTCCTTGTGATACCTGGAGACAAAGCTAACCATTTTTTATATGGGTCTATCATCTTTTTAATTGGTAACTATACATTGGGTTCACAAAACGGTATCTTATTATCGTTATTTTTTGCTATCGGTAAGGAGATGTACGATTCTGTTGATGGTAAACCTGATTGGAAGGATGTTGTATGGACTATGTTGGGAGCGGGTGTTGCTTGTCTATCGGCTTTAACGGGATTTAATTGGTAAGTTATATATGAAGTATCTAATTACTGAGAGTAAGTATAATAATGTCATTAAGCAGTTTATTGAAACTGCTTTTGGAGATGTTGAGATGAACGTTGATGAAGATGGTTATATTCATTTTTTTAGTGTGAGAGATGTTGATTCAGACGGACATCGTATGAGGTTTGCTCACAGAAATCTTTATGGGACATTATTTATTAATTATAATTTTTTTGATAAAATGTTTAGATTATTTGGACCAAAAGTGGGTGATGGTATTAGAGCATATTTTCGTGATAAGTTTGATTTGGAAATTAAAAGCGTTAATATGGAGTTTTAATCATGAATCTAACAGAGTTATCTAATATTTTAACGAAGTTATATAATACCGTTGGGAATAAGTATATCACTCAGAATTTTATCTCCGAGCCGTTTGAGTTTAAGGTTAAAGTTAGATATGGTGAACCATATGAATATCATAAGTATTATGTTGATGTTTATAGTATCCCTGATATGCCAGAGTTTTTTAAATATACACCTGAGCTTAGAAAAAAAGAAAAGAAAGATGTTGTTGGCGCGTATGTTAACGTTATTGAACTTAAATTTAAAAGTTTGATTGAATATGTTGACACTGAAAGAAAAGGTCTTATTGGTGTTAACTTTATGAATGTAAAAAAATATTTTGACTAAATTCCCCCAACCCCCTTTTTGTTTTACTAGATAATTTGACTAGTAAAATTATTGTAAGTATTATTATAAAAAAATAATACTATGGAAAAACTACAACAACTTATTGAAACGTGTCCTGACGAACTTTTTGAAATTGTAAATAAACTATATGATGAAAAGTTCCCCAAGAAGAAAAAAAATTCAAAAACAATTTTTAAATTCAAAGTTTTGGGAAAAGAATATGATAATGATATTGTAACAAAAAATTATGTGTCGTTCTTATCCGACATTTCTAAAATTCATCCATACGAAATGTTTGAAAAGTGTATTCATGGTTATTATATGTCTAAAGATGGTTTGTCATTAAAACAGTCACAAAAAATTAACGATAATTTTTATGTTAGTGGTTATAGTTCCACTGAAGTAAAAATCAGACATATTATGAATATTTGTGATTTGTTGGGAATTAGTTTGGTGGTTCTATAAATTTTATTATATTTGTATTACTACATTAAACACCACACTACCATGTCAAATCTTTTAAAATTAGCGACAAAAAAATACAAGGAAAACAAAGAGGTTGATTTCAACTTGGGGTTAATTGATTTTTTATGTTATTGTTATTTACATTTGAATCCTTGTTCCTACGGCTCAAAAATTGAAACAAAACTCATTTCTTTGTTGGGTGTTTCATCTGTTGCGGCATCTTTAGACCGAGGTGATGCTTTTTTTGGTAAATTTTTTGCGGAAATTAAATGTACGTTTCTTGATAAGAAAAATTCTTATAACTTGACGCATTTAAGAAAATGGCAAAATTTCAATTTTTATATTTTATGTTTAATTGATTGTGAAAATGATTTTACTCCTGAATTCTATGTTTTGGATAAAAAAGTTATTGATAAAATCAAAACTACCGCAATGAATGGAACTAAAGAATCTAATATAAATAACGATAAAGTTGCCATGAGAGCAACTGTTAAAAAAGACGGAGATATTCATAAAGTATTAAAGAAAAAGAATAAACTATCGGGAACAAGTTTTTCTGATTTGAAAAAATTTGCTGACAAACTAAAATAATTTTTATATATTTGTATCATGGATTTATCTAATTACACAATAGAACAACTTGTTGAATTGAAAGACAAGATTAGTAATCAAATTTATTCTTTTGAAGATGGATATTTTTATATCTGTAAAATTAATTCCTATGGAAGAAGTTGGGAAGAAAAAGGTATAACAAACCCATATACTCTTCAAGAGTTGTGTTATCAGTATGATGGTGGTGAAGGTATTGTTAATATTTACACAAACAATCCTGATTTGAATGTTGTAAACTATGGTGACGTTAAATTCGTTCCCACACGTAAGGACTACGAGAAGTGGTATAAATATTCATATTTAAAACGACAAATCCCTAATATAGAAAAAGAATTGGAGGAATGGGAAAACCGAGATAATGTCCCATTTAGTCGTCGTCCATTATTTGCTCCCATCTATTCCCACAAAACTGTTGAGGAGTATAAGAAAGAAATGTCCGAACTTGAGGGAACATTTGTGGAACCTGTTAATATTCGCAGGTACGCTGGAGAAGAGGAAGAATAATTTTGTTTTTAGTTGGTTTCACGATACCCCCTTTTTTATAATTGGGGGTATTTATATTATATGAAAAAGTATATCTGTAAATTGGTCCAAAAAATTACCTTTGGTAAGGTATGTCTTGGTTGGTGTGAGTTATGAAAAACAATTACACCGAATTTATTAAATTCTTATTGATTTGGATTTCTTCAAATCTTGCCATTCCATTTTGGATTGTTGGTCATATTCATCTGAGTTTAAACGTATATGATGATATTATTGAACTTTGTGGTTCTATTGGTATGAATTTAATTGTTGCGGTTGGGTTTTATTTGGATTGGAAGGAACATTCAAAATAGTTTTATCATATTTATAATAGATGAAGTCAAAAGTTTTTTCCAAAGTATTATCCACCTTTTTCAAATCAAGAGAAATTGACGGTTTAATCATATACCATGATGATGAGTATACCACGTTTAAAGAGGGGTTCCCATTTGCGGAAGAATTCAAAACTCCATTATTGAAAATTAAAAATCCCAACAACATACCGTTCTCTTATAATGCTTTATTTGGTTTATTAGAAGAAGATATCCGAACAATCCAACATTTTGCTGGAACTAACTATGGTGGTAATGTAATAAGTAAAATAATTGTATTTAATGACTTTGATAGTGGAGATTATTATTTTCCCGAAGAACTTGAAAAGAAATTAATAAATTGTTTGAATACCGACTTTATTGATATTTCTTATAGAAATTCAAATACGATATACACAATCAACGCAAAATATGCCGCGGATTCAGATTTTGAAATGATATGGGAAGATTCAGAAGAACTGAAGGTTTATCTAACTTTAAATGTTAAACATATTAATGTAAAAAATTTAGCAACCAATGAAGTAGAACTTATTAAAGATTATGATGAAATTAAACGTATTGTTTACGACATAATGTGGAGGGACTCCTACACTTTCGAAGACCCAGTTTGGGATTGTTTTGTAGAACATGTTAAACCTTACAAAACATTTCTGGATGACCAATGGCAGTTTGTTAGTTTGAGAATTATGGTTAGATGATATATTTATAATTATGAAAAAAATAGTAACATTAACTGAGTCGGATTTAGTTAGAATTGTTAAGAAAGTTTTAAATGAACAAGGTGTTATAGGGACGCTTGGTGGAAGAACACCAATTCCTCAACAGAGATTTAATTTGTCTAAAAACGTACCTGGTGGTAGAGCACCTTCACCTCATACTTTGGACGATATAACTGGTCCTGACGATACATGTTATATTGAAAATATTCATAATTTGGTTAATAAATGTAAACAAAACGAATATAAATATGTTCCTGATTCTGACGCTAAATTTATTGCCAAACAATTATTTGATAAAATGAATGGTGTTTCATTTGGTGAAGCGATTAAAACTTTAGAATATTTACAAAACGATAACGCCGCTAAATTCTGTAGAGTATCAAACGCATTTAATTATAATAATGAAAATCTTGCGCAATGGATACAAGATGAATTTTCACTTCCTCGTAAAACTGTTTGGGACACTATTAAAAAACATGCGAACGAATTAAATTTGGGTGATAAATGTTTTAAAGGAGCTTAAAAAAATAAAAATTATGAAAAAAATAGTAACACTAACTGAGTCGGATTTAGTTCGTATGGTTAAAAGAGTAATCAAAGAAAGTGATGAAAAATCAACTTTTGAACTTAAAATCGAAACAACTCCTGACGAACAACTTGGTCCTGTAATTGAAAATTTCTTTTCAACTAAAACTGAAGCTGAAATTAAAGAATATTTCATGGAACTTAGTAACAGAAAACCAAAATGGTTGAGAAAATTATTAAGACATTTTGCAAACCCAAAAAACAAAGATAAAAAAATAAATTTGAAAAACGCAGGAGGAGCTTTAGCTTTTTATAGTATTCTTTTCATGTTAAAACAAATCTTTGGTGTTAAACTGAAAGAAATTTTAGGGTTACCGTCAAAAATTGTAGGTAATCAACAGTAATAATATATTTATAAATAAAAACTATGAAACATTTATTAAACGATTTATCAGAAGAAGTTAAAAACTCAATTCGTGAGCAACACGAAGGAGGAAAAAAAATTGTTATTGAAAACTTCAAAAAATTAATTGAAACAAAATCAGGAGACGTAAAACCACTAACTGAAAAATAATCTTATAAACCCCTTTAAATAGGGGTTTATTTTTTTCATTCGTAGTTTATAATTTATTTATGACACAAGAACAAAAATCCCAAATTTATAGTCAGTTATTGACTCAACATACTCGTTTAGATAACAAAATTAATGAAATCAAGTCAGAGGACTTTGAATTAAATGACGAACAATTGGGTAGAATCAGAGTCCTACAGATGGAACAAGGACGACTTGTTGCTCAGATGCAACAACTGATGAACGGATAAACCATTCAGGTGTGTCCCTATTCTTCCATTTAGCAAAATCTTTTTTAGCTCCGTTGTAGTAATTTCTATATGACTCAACAACGTCAACTACTTTGTACTCGTCAGGCATTGCTTTAGGAGGTAAAGTGAATCCTTTATCAGTAATATTTGGTTTATTTGATAAACACCACTCAATCACTTCCTGTGACTTATGACGTTTATTATAACGGTAAGTGTATTCTTTACATAGTTCCAAACCCAAATCACATAGATACAAATAGTTAGACAGTGACTCACGAGTCCAAATAGCACAAGGATGATTCTTGTGGGATAACTTGTAGGGTACTTGGTGGGTAACATGGTGGGTAACTTGGTGGGTCATGTGATGAACCCCACATAATAATTGAGCGGTTTCCAATATCATTTTAACAACGTGCTTATCACAATGATACTTTGCACATTTTTCAGTATCCCAATCCAAAAAGAAAATATTCATATTAACAAATATAAACAAAAAATCCCACATTCAAGTGGGAAGTTTTGAAAAATAATTGAAATTGTATTAATTAACTGACACAACTTCTAAATCAAAGACAAGCTTTTTACCTGCTAGTGGATGGTTCATATCCAATAAAACAGTGCTTTCTTTAACTTCTTTAACTACAACATTTACAGGACCGAATTGGTTTTGTCCTTGTAACATATCCCCTTCTTTTACACCTTCAGGGACTTGAGATAGGGCAACTTCACTCATTAGTTGAGGATTAATATCTCCGTAAGCATTTTCTGGCTCGATTTCAATTGTTTTCATTTCGCCAACTGTCATATCAATTAATCCGTTTTCAAAACCAGGAATTAATTGTCCTTGACCTAAAGTTACTGTAAGAGGTTCTCTACCCTCAGCTAAAGATGTGTCGAATACTGAACCATCTTCTAATCTACCTGTGTAATGAACAGATACATTATCACCGTTTTTAATTTTTGTCATATTCAATTATATGATTATTTTTTGATATAAAAAAGCATAAAAGATAAAAATCTTGGTATTTATATACTATAAACGTATTTTTATGAAAAAAAATAAAATAATTAAGTTGACAGAAAACGATTTGGTAAGAATTATCCAAAGAGTTATTTTAGAAAATAATGGGACATCTGATGATGATTTAAGAAATCAAGTTACAGAATTAGCAGGTTCTGAAGTTGTTATGTATAACGAATCGGGTCTGAACAGATATGAGCGAGGCGAAAAAGGAATCTTCAAAGGTAAAAGAACTTATGAAAATTATAAAATCAAAAAAGCTTGGGTTTCATCAATCAATGGTCGTCCAACAGTGTCATTCAGTGTTACACGTTTGGATAATACTGATGTGCAAGATAAATCAGGACTTATGAAAGGTGCTTTTACAAGAAATGAAGAACCAAAAGATGTAGTTTTTAGATGGGATTGTGTTGGTCATTTTGAAAAAGGATTAGGGGAAGGAAATAATTTTAGAAGATTAGGTGGAATAAAAGAAGATTATTCAAATACTGAATTACAAAGTATTATTCAAACAAGACCTTTTTGTGATTATAAAACTGGTACACAAATGAATAAAACTAGTACAGAAATGAAACCAACTGTGAAACCAATCGTAAAAAATGCATCATACAGATTGGCCCCAAGATAATAAAATAAATAAAAAAACAAAAAAATGAAAAAAGTAATAAGATTAACAGAATCAGAATTAACTGGTTTAATTAAAAAAGTAGTTAAAGAATCAAAAAAACATAAAGTAAATGAAGACGTTGAAAACTTCTTCAATCCTGAAGCTATGAGCACTGGTGGAGCAATCGCAACAATGGTTGGGACAACTATTGCTCTTTTAGGTATTGCTGGATGGGATTACCTTAAAGAATTTTATCATCAATTAAGAAATACTGAAGGTAAAGAACAAGAAGCTATGGAACTTGAATCAATTATCAGTGATTATGAAGAAAATAAGATGAACATGGATTCAGGTGATGATGATATGGATACTGATGAAAGGATAAACGGATTTAAACCCGATGTTGATATGGAAGATGAAAGACCGATGGCTGAAAGTATCAGAAGACACATTAGAAGACGTTAATTTTTTAAAAAAAAATAATGAAAAACTCCCGATTGGGAGTTTTTTTGTTTATATTTGTAGAACAATTAACACCAACACTACTATGAAAAACTTAAAACTAAAATTAACAGCCGCGATGATGGCTCTTGTATTATCAGTATTACTAATGGTTACATCAACATCATTACCTGTGTTTGTTTTAAGTGTGTCTCTTATTGTAGTACAAACATTATTGTGGGGTAGGTTGATGAAGGAAGTTAAAGGTTAAAAAAATCCCCTCCAAGTCAGGGGATTTGGGTTTTATACAGTTACTTCTTGTTGTAATAGTTCGTAAGCTCTTGCTAAACGAGTCATTCCTATTCCACCACCAAATCGTGGGAAGAAATCGTGTGATAAGAACTCTTCTAATTCTTTTTCCACTCTTTCTTTTCCGAATAATTCAAAAAGTTTTTCAGAGTATTTTCCATTTTCTATTGTGTAGAAGTTATTTCTCATTTCTTCTACGTTAGAACTTCTTTCAGCTGAACCGATTGTTTCCTGTCCGTAAAGGATTACATCCACTTTGTTGAAAATCTTGTTTTCACTTTCTCTCATGTTCCAAAATGGGTTAGTTCTGTATGGGAAGTTTTGTAATGACACAACAGGTCCTTTTTCTTCCCACATTCTTGTTTCGTGTTCGTTTTCTAAAATGGATACTCCACCATATTCTTCACAAACATCATCGTAGTTTACTTCTACTGCTTTATCAAATCCAAGATAATCTAAAAGTTCTGATTCAAGTTTTAACATTTCTTTCATTCCACCTTTTGATTCAAACTCAAACATTGGGAAAATCATTTCATGACGACCTGGTATTGGGTCTTTTTCTTGTCTATAAGACGTTGAAATACAATATACACCATTCCATTCAGGATTTTTTAGAAGTTCGTATTCTAACCACATTTGACCCGTCTGTGGTAACGGCCATACTTCACCTTGATAGTTGAATGTTGTTATTGAGTGTGGATTTTCACACGCCGCCAAGATTGACAATCTTGATTGGGTTGGAACTTCTTTAAAACCTTTGTTTTGGAAGAATGTTCTCATTTTTTGAACTAACTCGTTGTAAGTTTCTGTGTTTTTCATTTTTTGTTTTTTTTTTATTTTATTTTATTTTATTTTATTTTATTTATTAAAAGGGCAAAAAAAATCCTGACAAATGTCAGGATTTCTTAAAAATATTATTGTTGTTTAAATTTCGTAATTTTCTTTTAACTTTTTTTGTTATCATTAAAATTAAATATATGCGTTTTATTAAAAATAATCAACATTAACAAAATATTTATTAAAAAGTATTTATCAGTATGAGGAATTTATTGACTGAAGTTAGTAAGATGAAAAATATAATGGGTTTGAACGAACAGAACAAACCTAAGTACAGTCCTGAAGTTAAGTTAATCGTTGATTTATTGAAAGACAACAAAGTTTACAGCGCTCAAATCCAAAAGTTTATAAATAAAATAGAAGATTACTCTAAAGAGGGGTTAGTGGATTTTGGTTTATTAGCAAGAGGTATTAAAAAAACCTTAAAACTTAAAGGAAGTCGAGATATTAATGTTTTTGAGTTTTTAAAACAGCTAACAAAGTCGTTAGAAAAGAGACAAAATAAGAAAGATAAGGAAATAGTATCACCTGAAGAGGAACCATCTATACTACCAAAAGACATCTACAAGAAAGAATTATTTTTTTTACAGGTTGAGTTATTAAAACTACAAGAATGGTTAAAAAACACAGGTAAAACAGTTATTATTGTGTTTGAAGGTAGAGATTCAGCAGGTAAAGGTTCAACAATTAAAAAATTCACTGAAAACCTTAACCCAAGATTTTATAAAGTTATTGCTCTTGGTATCCCAACACCTGATGAAAGAAAAAACTGGTGGGATAGATACAGAAATCAGATTGAAAAAGGTAAAATCAACTTTTTTGACAGAAGTTGGTATAATAGAGGTTTAGTTGAACCTGTTATGGGTTATGGTACACCTGAAGAGTATGAAGATTTCATGGAAAATGTTGAAGGGTTTGAAAATGATTTGGTTATTGATGGGGATTTCTTATTTAAACTATGGTTTTCAATCGATAAAGAAACTCAGGCTAAAAGATTTGATTTCAGACAGAAGTCACCACTGAAATATTGGAAATATTCTGAAAATGATGAAAAAATGCAGGATGTATGGGAAAAGTTTACAGAGTATAAAGAAAAACTTTTTGATAGAACGTCAACAGTTAATAACCCTTGGGTTGTTTTGGATTCTAACGACAAAAAGATTTCAGGATTAAACGCAATTAGATATGTTTTACAAAATATTCCATATACAAATAAGGATGAGGATATTTTGAATAAGGATTTTCCTGAAGCGATGAGTGTTTTAAGACCTGAAATTAATGAACAAACATCACCTGTGGATTTCTATAACAAGTATTTTGGTTCCGACGATAAAAAAGAAGAATCAAGTTCTGTTTTTGATGATATTAAAAAAATAACGGGAACAAGTGGTAAATCAGATGATGTTGTAGGGGATGTTAAAAAAATGATGAAAACAGTTAAACCTGTGAATGATTTAACTAAAGACGATTTGATTGTTGCGGCAACTTTGTGGGGGGAAGCAAGAGGTGAGGGAATTGAAGGTATGAAAGCTGTTGCCAATGTAATTAGAAACAGGGCGGATAGCCTAAAAAAATCACCAAAAGATGTGGTATTACAGAAAAAACAATTTTCAATATGGAATGATACTACAACAGATAATTTTTTAGATAAAATTAACAAATCAATTCTAAAAAATTCAAAAGATGGTTCAGCTTGGGAAAATGCTAAAAAAATTGTAAAAAGTCATGTTAAAACTAAAGGTCCTGATAACACAATGGGGGCACAGTTTTATCATACAACATCAATCAAACCAAATTGGGATTATAACAAATTAAAATACACCACAACAATTGGTAATCATAAATTTTACAAACCGGTTGCTTAATATATTTATAAGATATGAAAAAGTTTATTATCACAGAAAACCAATTAGAATTTATTGTTAAAAGATATCTTAACGAAGATGCAAGATACGTTATGTCTTTTGACGAATTTATGAGACATAAAAACAAAGACCAACAGTATAAGTGTGGTTATGAAAACTTATGTTTTATAATTCATGATGGAAACTACCAAATTGATTTGGATGAAAAGTTCCATGAAAAACACAAAATTCCTAATGGTGTTGGTGGAACAATTTACCACGATGGTAACAATACTTATTTCTGTCCTGACTTCGGTGATGACAGACCACAGAGAACTATTCAGGTTTATTAAAATTCGAACTGATGTTCGAATTCATAACCAGTAGTTTCTGTCTCAACATTCATACGAAAATCTAATTCTATTTTTTCTTCGGAGTTATTAATTGTGAACGTTCCTTCCGAACCTTCATTTATTTCCCACCCACCATGGTTTCTTTCAAGAATATTGTATAATTTGTCTTCCCAAACTGCGGGAAGGTTAACTCTTTCATTGTTATCATTAGTGTATCCATAATCATCAATATAACCTGAATCACCCGAACCGTTGAATTCAATTCTAATTTCTGTTTTACCTTCTTCTCTCCATTTAATCATGTCTTCAAGTAGTTCCTTTTCATCAATTTCAAACTCTCCTACAGATGATTCAAAGTCCATTGTAAATATGGTTTCATTAATAGTGAATTTTTTATTACTTGTAAGGTATGTGAATGTTATTCTACCTCTTTGGTCACCACCTGTTTCTAATAAATCAAGAACATTATTTTTTAAAGTTTCAAAAAACTTGTCTAAAAAATCTACCATACTATCAGGTAGTACTGGAACAGCATTACCTTTATTAGTGAAAGGACTAAAATAATAATCAACATATCCATCATACCCAAGGTAGATGTCATTTTCAACATATGTCATACCGTTACTTAATAAGATGTAATGGAGTAGTTTAAATTTTTTTACAAGTTCTGGATTTTTAAATAATTCTTTCATAGTAATAAATATCAATCATTAATTTCTAATTTCATGGTCTTAATCATCCACAAAGGTCTTTGTTTATTCTCTAATGCCAATACCCACTCTTTGGCTGAAGGTATGTATCCGTTACAATCTTCCATCACATGTTGTTCTCCGACATAACGGGTGTATACAGTTTTTCCGTCACTATTTTTAAATTCAGGACCAAACTTTTGTTCCATTTCAAATATTCCTTCAGAGTGATGTCTAAACATTCTATGTAACGAATGTCCATACCACGCCTTTGTTTCATCTAACCATTCATGAAGGTGGATATAATCTTCCCATTTACCTCCGAATTTTTTTACTGATGATTTTGCGTGGATTATTGGATGTGCCATAATTTTAATGTTCTATTGATGTTGTTAGTATATAATCCTCAGGAAGTGAAAGAATTTTGACAGTATGTAAGACAAGAATTTCCAAACCTTCTGGAAAAAGTTCGATTGCGTATTCATAATTTGTTGGATATAATTTTATGGATAAAATGTTTTTTTTATGATTGGTTGAATAAGAAAAATCCGTAACTTTGATTTCGGAATTTTCACCAAACCATTGGTCAATGTCTTTTTTGTTTGTTTTATTTAGGACTTTTTCAAAAAAACTCTTTTTCATAATTATATATACAAAAGAAATATAAGATATTTATTGTTAAGATGAAAGTAAATTTGTATGATAAATCTAGTGGACTTGGTTCTGAACAGATAAATGTTATTCAGGACTTCTTGAGATTTTGCCAAAAAAACTCTCCACTTAAGAAAGACGTTGACATTCACCTTCTTGGTGAACGTTTCGGTAAGATGACAACAGGAAGTGAAATCACTGGTAAAATTAAAGTTTTGGCTGGTGGTAGAATGTTGATTGACATATTAAGAACTGTTGCTCACGAATGGGTTCACGAATTTGCTCGTCAAAGAAATATTAAGTTACAAGGATTTAATACAATATCACAAGAAAACTACGCCAATTCTGAAGCGGGGATTATGATACGTATGTATGAGAAAAGTAATCCACAACTAACTGCATTATTGTATAATTAAGAAACATTATGTATATTTGTCCTATGGATAGGGACTTTCAATGGATTCGTAAGGTTATCAAATCAATAACCCATTTCGGTCAAATTAAATCTGCTGAAAATTTGATTGAATTATATATCAAAAAATATGAGAACTCTGAAGAATTAACACAATACTCTTTGGATTTTGAATGTAGTATCTCGTCATTGGAAAAACTATTAATTGGTAAGAAAGCAATTCTTGAATTATGATTGAAAAAATAAAAGAACTTTATTGGACTAAAATTGGTTATAAAGTAAGAGGTTTTTTTACCTCTGTTGGTAATCTGATTAAGTGGTTTCCTGTTATTTGGAAAGACCGTGATTGGGACGACCATTATATTTTTGAGGTATTCAAGTTCAAGTTAGAAAAACAGGCTAAGTACACTAAAGAAAAAGGATTTCACACTAATTCAGACCTTGATGCTAAAAGAATGATGTTGTGTGTTAAACTGATGGAAAAAGTTCAGGAAGATTTTTATACCATGGAATACATGGATTACGAGGAAAAAGATTTTTTCTTTGTTCCGACAGGAGAAGGGATTGAAGATGGTGAAGGAGGGTATTATATGGAGACACGTTTGAAAAAAGAAAATCTAAATGATTTTTTCAAAAAATATCCATTGGTATATAAAAAAATTATTACCAATAAAAAGTATCATATTTTTAAAATGGACAACGATGATTTAACTTCATATGAAGTTAAATCAAGAATTGCTTTGAATATCGGAAGATACAATCACGAAAGAGCAAGAAAATTACTTTTCAAAATTTTGAGTGAGAATGTTGAACGTTGGTGGAATTAACCGTTAATCTCTTCTTCAGTTGTTTCTTCTACCGGTTCAATAACTGTTGTTTCTTCAGAATTATCTTTTGATTTTCTATAACCTAAAAGAGTTGCTCCAATACCAACAAGGATGATTGATTGTGTGATAACATCAATATCTTTGTTTAAAAACATTTTATCTACACATCCCATAAAGAATGTTATCCCACCGATAAACACGATGTAAAGACCTGCAGTTCCACTTCCTGATGTCTTTCCTGAACTATTGGAAGTCATTTCAGCAAAAGAAAACTTTTTAATGTTTCCTATTTGTTTTTTAATGTATTCTTTCATTTTTCACCTCCCTTGACCTCTGTAAGCCTTTTTGTAATTCTTACTTCTTTTATTTGCGGTAAATTTCTTTGATGATTTACCTGATTTTTTAACTCCAAATGAAACCTTCATTGAGTTAGCTGATTTTGATACTTTAGCTGCCATTTATTTCAATTATTTAGCTATAAGTATACAATTTTTTCAAAATATCATGTATTTATAAATAAAAATTAGATTATGAAAAAACTATTTGAAATTTCTTCTGAAGAAAAACAAAGAATATTGGAAATGCATGAAACTGCAACCAAAAAAAATTATTTGAGTGAGCAAGCAGCTCAACCAACACGACAAGGACAACCATCAAGTAGTTCCGGCGGTATAAAACTTGCGGATGGTAAAACATATCTACTTACAAGTATTGTTAGAAATGCTGACAATTTAAATAATTTTGCTAATTGGCCTTATGGTGTAACTAATCAACTTGATATGGGACCAAATTTAAATAGTATTGGGTTAAAGGTTATTAACAAACCAGGAAGAAATGAAAATGGTGCTAGAAACATGGAGAGTTGGACAATAAGTTTGATAACGGATTATTTATTTGCAATTGCTGAAAAAACTAATGATAAATCAGCAATATGTAATGCCAGTCCTGCTTTAATTAATAGTACAATCGTCCAAAATGCGGAAGAGA
>Ga0315909_10002457_pt1 | contig 23722 bp, 33 predicted proteins | sample LakEriMetagenome_11_FD_203527 | JGI IMG/M metagenome (GOLD analysis project Ga0315909, IMG submission 203527) | Freshwater fungal communities from buoy surface, Lake Erie, Ohio, United States - Buoy 2 MA125 | ecosystem: Environmental > Aquatic > Freshwater > Lake | place: USA: Lake Erie, Ohio...
AAAAGCAGCCTTATTTATTATATATACTTGACTATTTAAGTCTTTTTGTTAAATGATTGTAAACTTCCATTCCGTCATCTGTTTTAAAGAAAGCTGCTAAAGCAGAATAAGGATGTTCGTTAAAAGGGACTGTCATAAGCTTTCTACCGTTATCTCCAAACGTAAATGTTCTTTGATCGCTTGACAGCTTAATAATCCCTTGCTCTACCGCTCTAGCTCCAATGCTACGTAATTCTACGTCTTCATCTGTTGCTAATGTTAAGAATAATCCAGGATTTCTTCTTGCAAATACTAATGCGTCACGTCTTAATTCTTTTGATGTAGAATTCGCAACTTTACTTCCAAATTCAACTCTAAGGATTGCCTCTAACATATCAACATCCATAGATTTTGCTAAATTCATTGCTTCAAGTTCTAACTCGAACATATCAACGTCATCTTCAGCTTCTTGGACTGCATTGTATTCTTCATATACTTTATCTTTAAATGGGTGGTATAAAGATAATAATTTTTGTAGTGCCACTTCGTCTTTTGGTACTCTTAAAATACCTGCCCTAAAAGCAATCTTGCCAAGTGTTACTGTTCCTTGTTGTTCATCAACTAATGGTGAACTTTGATTTGTTGCATAACGCAACTCTCTTTGTTTTCTTAATTCTTTATCAAAATATAATAAAGGTTTTGCTTGTGTGTGTTTTGAAGGAATCGTGTATACTAATGGTTTCTTATTCCCTTTTAATACATATAACCTGTCTTCATAAGCAAATTCTTCTTCAACAGGTAATTCTTTAACCACTTTTTTAGTTGGTTTAACTTCTTCTTCAAAATATTGTTGTTCGTTTTCAACGAATGTTTCATCTTCTTTTACGAAGGTATCTTCTTTTTTTGTAGCTTTCGCTTTAGCGTTTGTTGCCATAATATAATATAATTAAATAATTTGTTAAGGTAAAAAAGGTAAATAATTACCCTCGAATATTGCATCGAGGGTAATATTTACTTTATTAAAACTATGCTGTTGCTTTTTTCAACATTACAAAGTTATTAGCTCCTTGTACACATAATGCTCTTTCTGATAAGAAGTGAACATTCATTGCATCTTCGTCGCTAGTATAGTTTCCACCAACAGATCCAGTGATCCAAGATTTCATTCTACGGTCATCAGCTTCAGAAGCTCTATAACGTACGTGTAAGAATGGACGTTGGATGTTTGTACCTAATTGTTGATCGTAAACTGTAGATACTCCAGCAGGAACTAAAACTCCCTCTACGTCTGCGAATAAACCACGAGTAGTTGGGTTGTTTAAGTATTTCCAGTCAGTTTTGTAGAAGTCATAAGAACCTCTTCTGAATCCAGAGAATCCTAAGTTAAGCGCCATATTCTCGTTGTTTTCGAATACTCCGTAAGAAGTACCACCAGCACCGTAAGAATTTTGGTAAGCTAACATTTTGTCAATACCTAATGAAGTCGCTCTGTTTAAGAACAACATGTTTTCTTCAATAGCTCCTTGTTTATCTAATTCAGCAAGAATAGTATCGAAATCATCTAAACCAGCACCTGCAGCAGCTCCGAAGTCAGCGTCAGTATAAACTAATCCTCTATCTTCAATAGCGTAGAATAAACCTTCAGATCCTGAAACCTCTGTACCAGAAGCAGCTCCTCCGTTATATCCTGTAGCTTGGTTGAATGGTGTTAATGTTCCAGTGATCATATTTGGCTCAGCCTCGATCATTGCCATCTCTAATTGATCTTCGAAACGGATACGAGCTTCGTGCTCTGATTTCAAATACCATAAATATCCTGAAGTTCCGATTTCAGTAGTTACTTCAATCCAACCAATTTGAGCAGTATTAGATCCAGATACTGAATATTTCTCTCTTAAGATGATTGGTTTGTTGCTGTAGAAATCTCCTTTAGCTTCAACGAATTTACCAGCGTTTTGAGATCCTTTAGCATACTCAGATCCATAAACGAATAATTTTAAGTTAGTAGCACCTTGGTTACCCGATGTCCCTGAGTTTGTATCAACCCAAGCAGCTGGTAATTGAGTAGCACCGTAAACTTTTAACGCAATAACTCCAGTAGACTTATTAGAAGCTGTAACGTAAGCTTTAACTACGTTTAATCCATTAACGTCAGCAATAGCGATAGTGTGACCAGGAATGATCAAGTTTTCGTCATTAGTAATGTCTAATGTAAGCTCATTAGCTCCTGAACAAGTTACGCTTTCATAAGCAATGTGCAAACGACCTTGCTCAAACCAAGTAACTACGTCTGAAGTCATTGGCATTTCAGCTCCTACCATACGTAAGAATCCTGAAACTGTTCTGTTACCATAACGCTCTACTTCTTTTTCGTATACGTCTGGTAAATATTGTTGTGTAAAACCTAATTGATCAACTGGAATATAGTTGTCATTAGATAAGATTTGTGTTGGACGTGGAGTCAAATGAGCTAAAGCTCCTGTAGACCCTGTAAATGATCCTGCCATAATTTTCTAATTTGTTTAATTTTTAACGATTTGTTTTCACTTTTAGTCGTGAAACGTCCTGCCCGTTAACCGCTCTAACAGTCCAACCATTTGAAATTGTCGATGCTTCGTGAACCCCTCTCGGATTCATATCGATGTTCTTAGATCTTTCCATTGTCTCTTTAATTGCATCAGCCTTACCTTGTTCGTAAAAATGCTGTGCAACTAAGTCCGGGTTCATTGCTGCAAACAATCCTTTGTGATAACCCTTAGCATCCTTCATAGTATTATCTTCGCTTAAGAACTTCTTAACGAAATTACTAATGTCTGCCTGCGTGTTTTTCACTTCAGATAGGTTTTTAACATTTAACTTATAAGCTTTATCTCCGACTTTAAAATCAAATCCATTAAATTCGTTGCTAAATACTTCTTCAGTTTTTTGTTGAAATACCTGTTTTTGTTTTTCAGCGAGTTGCATTACCGCTTCATTTTCTTCTTTATAACGATTGAAAAATTCAACCGCTTCTCTTTGTTCAGGTGTTAACCTTGACGTAGATTTTATTTCTTGATAATATTTAGATTTTAATCCTTCTAAATATTGTTTAGCCTCTTTAACAGCGGCTTTTTTAGCAAGTTGTTTGCGCTTAATATCTTTAGCGTCGTCATATTCCTCATCAAAGTCATATTTGTCTTCCATTAAGAAAGCAATATCATCTGGTGATAAATCTGGGTTTGTAGCCGCAATATGTTCCATAATAAGAACATCCTCATCTAACTTACTATAATCCGTATTTAGCTTAACATAGTCCTCAATAGATCCGCCAGTTTCTTCCATAAATTCTACAACTTTTTGTAAATTTTCTGGCAATACCGGTTTTTCTACTTCTTTAATAGGCTCTGTTGTTTGCTCCTGAATCACTGTTCCTTCAACTACTGTAACAACAGGATTTTCTGCTATTTCTTCTTCGTTGTTTTCTTCTGTGGCAACTTCGATAAGTTCGGTGTTTCCTTGCTCCACTTCTTGCAATCCCATTTCGGGTTGTTCTGGCTGTAACAAGCCTTCATCTGTGCTTTGCTCTTGAACGGCATTTGTTTCTTCTTTTAATTTTGAAAAATCAATTTTGATATTCCCGCTTTCAGATAATGACACAGCGGGCGTATCGGTATTCGCTTGTTCTGTGGTTTCAACAGCTTGTTCAGCTGCTTCACCTAAGATTTGATCCTCGTTTTCCATAAGATATAATATTATATAATTATTTACTATAATTACTTAGGCTCGTACATTCCTAAGTCAAAATCACCATTTAGTATATCATTACCAGCTGATTCAAAAGATTTTGGAGGTGTACCATTCTTTCTTTGATCTATTAACTCGCTTTGTTGAGTAGCTTGTAATTTTGTTCTGTCGTCTTTTCTGTCTTCTTTGTAAGACTCCTTATTTTTGTAAACTTCAGCTTCAAGTTCCTTTAGTCTTTGATTAATTTGGAATTCAAATTCCATAAGTTCTTTTTTAGCTTCTATTTCTCTTTGCATTTTGCCTTGATCCAATTGATCCTCTAATTGTAACAATTGTATCTTTTGTTGTGTAATAGCTTGCTCTTTTTGTACAGCCATTTCCGCAGAAGCTTGTTGTAACTGAATATTAGATTGAGTTTGAGCTTGTATATTTTGTTGTTGTATTGCTTGATCTCTTTCTAATTTCTTTCTTCTACGCAGCTTCAATAATTGATTAGCTAACTTTAAGTTTTTAATTTCGCGAATATCGATTGCATCGTCAAGATCTATTAATCCTGCTGACAACGCAGTTTGTATATTGTTTTCCAACATAGCTCTTTCTTCTTCGTCTGGAGCTAATGTTAAGAATATACCAAAGTCATAAAGATGCAAGTTTTCCATTTCAGATAACGTAGCTACATTGTGCCCGCCTATCTTTTGTATGAATGCTTCTTTAGTTCCTGAGAATTCAAGTATATCAGATATTCTTAATGATAAACTTTCTGCTAACTCTGCTGTCAAGAATAAACCAGCATCTAATATATGTCTTGTTGCTGTGTTTGAATTTGCTGCAGCCATTTTTTGTAATCCAACTAAAGCTTTACCATCAGGCATTGACCCATCTCTTGCTTCATTCAGTCCTGTAGCATCACGAATCATCTGTAAGTAATAGTTGTACGTTTGTATTAACATTGGTATTTTATTACCACCAGATCCAGTAGATATTTCTTGAATACCCATTTTACCAGGATTCATACCTCCTTCTTCTGTAAATGATCTACCTACAACACTACCGGTTTGGAAGAACATATTTAACGCCTCAGCGGCATTATAATTTGTGCCATTGCCTAAATCAACTTCAGCTAATCCGTCAACGTCAAGGAATATACCATCAGGTACAATTCTTGATAATACTTGTTGTAACTTTAAGTGCGTTAATTGGATCATATCAGCAAAGCCTGTAACTCTGCTTACTAATGATTCAATTTTACCTTTATACATTCTAGGTGCAACAATACTATAGTTCATTTTAACTCTTGTACTGTCACTTTTAGGACGCATCATATTTTTAGCTAACTCCCATTTAAGAAGTTTATCAGTGCCAAGAATTAATACGCCTTCAAATAATACTTCAATTGATCTTTGTAATTTACCGTATTTAGCTTCTAAATCTTCTAAAGGCGGATTATATGTTTCATCTCTAACAATAACTTTAGTTGCTCCAGTAGCGGTTTCTTTAACTTTATAAACTTCATTCATATAAGTTTTAAAGTTAAAATACAATACTTGGACAGTGTTGGAGTCTGACTCATTGTAGTTTGTTAATGATCTATCGTAAAAACCATTGTTTTTGTATGCTTGACTTGATATTTGTTGCAACTCATCATTAGATAAGTCTGGAAACTGCTTTTTAAGCTCGTTTAAAGGAACTTCTTTTACTTCTCCTACATAATATATATCATCAAAATATGGTGACTCTGTGTACGAATAAACAAGGTTTGCTGGATCAACATACTCTATCTTTACGCCTTCAGACGGGCTAAAGTAATTTTTAACAGCTCCAATACCGATGGTTGTAATATCGTAGTTTACTCTTTTTCTTATTAACTCGTAACGGTTAGTTTCTAATAATGTTTGTATCGCTTGCTCTTCAGCTAATTCAACTTCTTGCTTATAGCTAAGTTGCATATGCAATTCCAACTCTTCTTGTGAATTTGGCAGCATATCTTTTGGGTTTTCAAACATTTGAATACCAAACTCAGCCTCCACAAAATCATTAAGCTCTTTAGTTTGTAAGTCTCTTATTATAGACTCCATATACTGTGTTCTGCGATCGATGCCATATGGGTCTTGAGAATACGCTTTTATTTCAAACGTTCTTTCCGATATACCATTAACAACAATATCTACAAACTTTGGTATAATAGGTACAATTTTCCAATCTAAATTCAAATAAGACAAATCGCCATTAATAGCCAATTCATCTTTATATTTTTGTATTGATTGTTCTCCTCTTGAATATAACCTTAATCTATGAAAAGAATGTTGATTACTTCTATACCTAGTTGTACCAGTATCCATTTTAAACCATTCGTCTTGAATAGCTCTACCTACTTTTAAACCGTATTCTCTAGTTAATTTTTCAGTATCACTAGCTACTTGACTTGGGAAAAAACTTTTTACAACTGACTCAGCCATATTTTTTTATCTTATTATTTTTGAATTTGCACCATTGTTTGCATACCTTGCAAAACCTAGATTGATTTTATCTCTTTTAATACTAGCTACCGGTTTATACATATTCCTATTGCATGCCATAATAGCTAATCCTGAACTAATAGAAGCATCATACTTCGTTCGATCGTTGATTTTAAACTTTGTCCAATCGTTAAGCGTCTTATTAAAATACATATTTCCATATGTACCATCTTCTTTAAGACCAACATAACTGTTTATATATGATTCAATAGCCGCAGCGTGAGCTTGCTTCATATCTTCACTTGAGTTAGGCATACCACCTATTTCTTTTTCTGTAGAAGATAGATTGTTTATAGTTTTATCTGGTCTATTCATAGAGAAACCTCTGTAGCCTCTCCTTTTTATATGGTATAATAATCTTGGTTTATTGTTCTCTGCTAGTATTGGCATTCCGTAAAATACGCAAGCCATTAATACATCTTCAAAAAACATTTCAGCGGTTTCGGGTCTTGCAATATATTCTAAGAAAAACATGTTTGCAGGAGCATCTTCCATCGAAAACTTTGTTAATCCATGTAAAGCCCCTTTAGATCCACTGCCGAATACAGTTCCAGATATATCATAACTATCACATCCAAAAGCGCCTATATGCTCATTACCTGGATATTTAACACCGTTTTTATTAATAACGTTGTTCTGCAAATGATATGGTGGAACCCACGATACTTTAAACCTACCGTTTGGGTTTGGTACAAAAATAACTTTTGTATCTGGTATTCCGTGCTCCCACTGAAAACTCCCAGTAGTAACTACATTGGTATTTCTTAAATCTTGGTTATAATCTATTTGTTCGTATATTTTAGCTAAGTTGAATAAAGACTCTTTTGTCTCATCACGAAATGCGTGATCTTCTGTTCTCGGGAACTGTCTGTAATATTCATTTAAAGCATCTTGATCTCCGCGTAAACCGTCAACCTCATTCTCCCAATGTTCAATTACTCCTTGCGTAATCTCTTCTCCACTAGGATCTAATGCTGGTTTATCAGGTGTTAAAAATACTGGATGACCATATTGATCAATAAAACCTTCATAGTTCCATTCCATTGGTATAAACAATGAATACAAACCAGATTTTGTTTGACCATTTTTATTTCGTTTAGTTACATCTGAATCGTAGTATAATGTTTTATAGTTTTCTCCACCCTTATCTAAAGAGTTTGATGTCGAACCCATCATACATTTACCAATAATTCTGGATCCTAAACGTAAACACGTTTTTGTAACGCGATAATTGTTTAATATATTGTCAGGTTTTAACCATTTAGCAGACTCGTCATGAACTAATAATTTTAGTTTTTCCCCGTCATAACTGTTATCACCTGTATTTTTCCAATCTATTGTTGTATCTAATCCAGTTAGCCTTTCTGCTTGTGTTTTAGATTGTATAGACTTTCTTGTTAATTTTGAAGCTGGTACACGATAAGCTAATTCTGTTTTAGGTCTATCCATACCGTCTTGTATTGGTTTAAAGAAAAACGGATAGTTTGCAGATATAGGAACGACCTTATCGGTGAACATTACTTTAGCATCGGTACCTGTTTTTGATAATATACCAAAGCGTGAGTCACTTGTTATTGTAGCTTGATTAACCGTTTCTGCCGATGCCATAAATGAAAATCCAGAACGTCTATTCTTTAAATAGCACATACCGTAACATCTATTATCAGCTTTACAAGCTTCCCAAAATATAAAGAACAATCTATTAGCTTCACGAAAATCAGGTTTCCCAACGTCAATCTTTGACCATTGCAAATACATATAATGTGACCCTGTAATATATGTAGGTTCACCATTATTCATAAACCAGTGACCATCTTCTCTTCTAGAGAATTCCTCATCAATATATGACTCCCATTTGTTTTTAAAATGGTCAGGATATTCTCTCCATTCGAATATACTACCTATAGCCTTTAATTCTTTTGGATATTCAGCAGGTTTCCATTTGTTATCGCCTTTTGATAAGTTTGATGGTGCTTTTGGCAAAGCTATTCTAAGATTTTGTATCTCATATATTTCACCTATTTGCCCCGTCTTACTTATAACAACAACATCATGATCCTTATCATAACCATATTTCCAGCTCTTTGACTTATTAAGTCTAGATATAGTTGTAAGCTTTATCGGCTCAACAACTTTAAGCAACGTCTGGTTATACATTACTTAGATCTTTTTTCAGCGAAACCTTTAAACGAAGTTTCTTGTTCAACTTTCATTTCGCCGTCTGATAGCCTAGAATTTTCAGCTTCTATTCTTTCAAGTATTTCAAAAGCATCAAAGATTGCTAATTTTTTTGTAGCTGCTGCATTTTTTAATCTATCAGCAGAAATGTCGTCTCCGCTGTCAACAATTTTTTCTTCAGCAACTTTAATTAGTTCTTCAACTGCTTTTCTCCCAGCTTGTATTATATTCTTCTTTGTTTCCTCTATGTTCATATTTGATTGTAATAAATTTGGTTGGTACTCGATAAAGTCTTTTACCATCTATTACAAATTCATATTCAGATCCAGGCTTAAAACCAATAAGGGCCCCGGCTTTTATACCTTGCTCTTTTAAAGAATTGTCTATATAAACTAAAACCCCAGTTAGAGGTTTTTCTTTATGCAAACTAAATTCATTATCTTCTTTAACTGGTTTTACAAAACAAAATCCTTCAGTAGCTTTCCACTTGTTTTTTCTTTTGTAAGCATATATTTGATCTTCCTGTGCAAACCATAAGTCGTTTTCAAAATAGCTTTTACTCCATTTTTCTTTACCTCGCACATCATAAAATCTTCTAAATACATTGTGATGTAAAATAACTTCATCATCTTTCTTAATCTCAGAGTTGCCAAACAAAGGCGTAGACAAAACTATACCTTGTCTACTAACGTATGAATGATTTTGCAAATCTGTATTAAGTATTATTTCGCCACTGTCTGTTTTACGCACAGATGTGGTTCTCTCTTCTTTAGGTCGTACTATATAGTTAAATGCACTTCTCATTAATATTCCAAATTATATTCAATTGCGACCGCCATATTCTTATTAAAATCCTTCCAAGGGATTAACTCGTCATCTTTTTGAATATAAATGCAATACCTGTCTGGCTCTTCTATAATGTTTACAATTTTAAAACCATTATATACTTCTTGCCCAACCAGGTAGTGCATCGCTTCATTTTTATAGTCAAGACCTATGCTTATCTTTCGGATTATATACATAGTCTTTATTTTTTTTATTTTACTACTTGAGCATCTTCAATAATATCGGTATACTCTCCAGTTTCTAAATTAACGTTAATTTTACCGTAATTTGCTTCAATTTCTTTTTTAGCTTTATCCAATTGAGCATTTAATTCAGCGTGTAAGTGCATTGAGTGATGTTTTCTAAACTCAAACTCTAATACATCATTTTCTACCTTTTGGATTTGAGAAACTAAACTTTTAATTTCTGCTAATTCTTGCTCTTTAATTGTTTTAACTTTTTTCATTTTTAAATTATATTTAATTGTTAATATTTATATTATCACTTATATGCCAGTAAAAATAAGTCTTATGTATTTTCGATAAGCAATCAATACTAAAATCAATAGTATTAATATTATCCACCAATAAAAATTAGAGCTTTCTCGTTCTGTTTTCTTAACTGATGTTTTATTCTTATCTATAACAGTCGTTTTTGATTGTTTTTGGCTTGTTTTAGAAGCTTTTTCTTTTTTTGAATATAAACTGTTATCTTTTGTTTTTTTAATCTTTACACGAGCATTTTTTATTTTTACTCCGTTGAATATAATTTCTTTTGTAGAGTCAATAGGCTCTAATTCATATTCGCAACTTTCAATATCATATTTTACTTCTTCAATAGTCTCTTTTGCTATTGAATCTTTTTGTTCAACAACTTGTTCTACACGCACTTCTTTTTCAACGACTGTTTTATCAACTTTGCGAGAAGCGCAAGAACTTAGAATAATAATAATAAGTAAATATATGTATTTCATAAAAATAATATTAAATGTTTTTATATTCGTTTTTAGCATCAAAACTCGGACAAGCTTTTACAACTCCCTTAAAATCTCTATGTCCTTGAATGATCGCATTTGGAAATTGTTCTTTTGCTTGTTTTATTAAATACAATAAACTTTCTTTTTGCTTAGCTGTTCTTGTATCTTTTGGCTTGCCTGCTTCATCAACACCTCCAATATAACTAAAGTGTATAGATTCCGAGTTATAACCTTTAACACCATTTGTTATTTGTTCATATTTTGCAAGTTCATGGATAATACCATTAACGTCAATTAGTCTATGATAACCAACAGTCTTCCATTTCAAAGTATTTTTCCAATAGTTTAAAATAGCTTCCTTTTTGGTATTTGGTTGTGTGGCCGTACAATGAATAACAATATATTTAATCTCTCTCATCTGTTTTCTTCTTCATTAATTCGATAGTCTTCATAACTGTATACACTATCGATGCTGATAATAAAATAATCTTTAACGTGTTTTCTACGTTTGTAAAACTTATAGCCATTGTTAGGCTATTAAATCCATATAACTTCAAATCGTTAGTTGACATTTTTTGCTTTCATTAAACGTTCTACAATAGAGGTTGCACCTTCTATACCTACATACATTGTAGCAAGTATAGTCCAATCAGCAGATTCAAGACTACCAGCGAACAAACCAACTGAGCCTACCACAAGTACACTCAATTTTCTGCTTACCCATTTATTAAGGAATAAATCTATTTTTTCTTTTCTGCTCATACCTAATTATTTATAATTTATTATTTACGTACTTTTATTCTTTAATAAACGGAGGAGGTAAAGTAACTTGTGCTGGATTTTTAATTAAATCAATTTGGTTAGCTATATTCTCGTTCATGGCTTCCATATCAATTACACTCTCCATCCAACCAATTACTTGCTCTTCACTAATCTCTGGATATGCAGTAAAAGCATCAGGATTTGGCTCACCTACAGCTTGCGCTCCATAAGTTTCTGCTGTCACACCATCATCATCTGCTCCTTCATATCTCCAGTGAACATTTGTTACTACTTTGTCTAATTTTTCGTCAATTCTGCAATCAAAGGCAGAGAAAGTCCATTTGTAAGTTATCATATTTATTTTTATTTATTTTTTACAGTATTGTATAAATTTTTCGTCAAACCCTTTTGTATTCCAATATCTAATAATTTTTCCATCACTAACGTAACATTCCTCTCCTATTAAAGTTTCCATATCTTCTGTTTCAGATAATATACTAGCAGTCTCTAAATTATCTGTATCAAGATATAAATTTTGAGTATTGTCTTCTTGATAAAGAACGCATGAATCATTTGGCTCTTTAGTTGATAACGCAAGCTTTATTCCTTTTATCACCGTTATATCCGATCTTTCTCTTGAAAATATATTTAAAGCAAATTTTGAATCTGCCAATATTTCATTAAGATCTTCACCTGTGGCTATTATTTTTTGATAAGACAATATTGAATAAGGTAATGTTACATATTCTTGAGTTGATAAAGATAATGCTTGAGTAGTACCGTTTGGATCTCTTAAATCATAATATATTATAGCTTTTTCTTGTGTTGTAAACCGTTCTTGCACTTCTACCTTTGCTTCTGTAGCTGTACCTTTATTTGGTATTTCAAATGCTTGTATTTTTTGTATCATATATTATATTTTTAGCAGTAACTAAGAACAAGACCTTGATCTGTTAATGTATCAGAAAAGGAATTAATTTCCCACATAGTGTATACATTTTGACCAAATAGGGGCTCGTAATACAAGTATTCATACCAAATGTCGGTTGTGTTATACATTGGATCGTATACACCACCTCCTAAATATACATAATATATACCATCACTTCCTTCATATATATCATAATATTCATAATTACAAGGATCGCCTGCAGCATAGTAAGAATAGTATGTATATGTTACAGATGATGCGCTATACCCATAAAACTCACTAACAGAATCTGGTGTAGAAAAACCAGCGGTATTAGACATACTTCTTAGCGACACATTACTAAGAGATACACTTAACTCTCCTGCTATTGCTGAAAAACTTAACTGTCCACTACTTGGTAATGCCATTTAATATTTCTTTTAGTTCTTCAATTTGTTTTTGTTGTTCTTTAATTGACTCTATTAACAAAGGTATAATTTTGTCATATTGAACAGCTTTCATTCCGCTATCTCTAGTTTGAACAATATCTGGTAATACTTGTTCAATTTCTTGAGCAATAACTCCTATATCATGTCCTTTATTACCATGTACTGGCTCATCTTCAATCCAATCAAATTCTACACCATTAATTTTAGATAATTTACCTAAGGCATTGTCAATATTTTTAATATTGTTTTTCCATCTTTTATCAGATGATGAATATGCAACTATATCATTTGATGCCTCAAATCTACCCGAAGTGTTAGTTGGTGTAACTCCAAGCCCCATCGCTCCACCTGCCGTAATACGCATTCTTTCAGTGAATGTTGTTCCATCTGTAGTAGATAAATGACCAAAACTATGAATGCTTCCTGTAGGAACATAATATCTTAATGTTGAAGTTTCTATTCCAAAACCTACCCTACTATTACCGCTTGAGTATATTGATAATTTTTGGCCTGTTGATGCTCCTAAATCTAATATTGTTGCTGGAGATGTTGTGCCTATACCTACATTACCTGCTGAAGTGATACGCATACGCTCTGGTTGTCCCGAAAGTTGCGCCGCTCCAGTTGTAAAAGCTATACCATCATAACCGCCAAGATTTAAAAAGTTGCCGCTTGTTGCTATTGCAGCTGCTGCAGATCTATAAATTCCAACATAAGGATTTGCGTCTGTAGGATCTCCTAATTTAACAACACCGAATCCAAAACCACTGCCTGAAACAGATAAAGTTCCCCCTGAAATAGATAGTTTGCTTGGAGGGTTAGTGGTCCCAATACCTACGTTGCCTGAAAAATATCCTTTGCCATCAAAATATCCACCCCATCCACTGCCTGTTGTAGCATCACCATATACAGCTTTACCACCAGACGTAAGAACTCTACCGGCTATTCCAACTTGGTTATTATAAACAGTATCGGTACTTGTGTTATAGCCAAAAATAGCACAAAGAAAATCATAAGTAGCTGGTCCAGATGTAGATACCTCAGAATGTAATCTAGATGTTGGGTTTGTTGTTCCAACACCGACCTTACCAATTGAGGTAATACGCATACGTTCAGCAGGTGAGCTACCACCTCCTCCTGGAGAAGTCATAAACTGTAGTGTTCCTGGGCTACTTCCTGACCCTAATGTTCCACCAGCAAGGGCTTGAATAACTGCAGTAGTATATCCAACAGATGCATCATCTTTTCCTGTAAACTGTACTCTACCTATTACATCTCCGCTTAATATGTTTGTACTAATACTTCTTATATCTAACACCCCTCCAGTAGAAGAAGATACTGTTAACTGTGGTTGAGAACCATAAGTAGTTCCTCCATCTGTGGTTGTCCCAATTAGGACACTTGTCCCACTATCAAATATCAAACTATTTCCAAGCGTAGTGCTCCCTGTAAATTTTGAAATATAATTTGTAGTTCCTGTTCCAGTTATTGGATTTGTTAACGCCGCTTGAGCGCCTATGTCTGAGCGCACCTCCGCCGCTGTTCTTCTAGTTATTATCCCACCAGCTGTTCTTGTTAAGAAATCTCCAGTCCCATTATTAACTGTATCAACTTCTAAAGTCCCTGTAATTAAAGAATTGCCAGAAATATGTAATTTTTCGCTTGGACTTGAAGTTCCAATACCAACGTTAGTTCCATTATCAAATATTAAACTATTTCCAAGTGTAGTGCTTCCTGTGAATTTAGAAACATAGTTAGTTGTACCACTTGCATTAGCAGGTGTATACCCTAACCAACCAGCAATTGTTTTATTAACCCATAACGTTCCGTCAAATCCTAATAAATGACCATTTATAGGTGTTGTAGTTTTTAAATCAACATTATGTAATTCATCAAGTTCAAATCCGTTTTGAACTTTAACAAATATTTCCCCGTTATTTAAGTTTACTCTTGTAACAATACCAATAAAAACTAAATGAGCCGGGGCATATGGTTTGTTAGCTAATCCATAAATTAAATTTCCACCTGTGCCTAGCCATACAGGATCACCTGCTGTAGCTGTTGAAGTATTTAAACCGGCAAGTAGCCCTTCAGTTACAACATTAGCAAATCCATTTATTGCCACAGTAGCATCTAAAAGTCCCATTGTTTTTGATGATGTAGCTTCTGATGCGTTTGAGGCTAACCCAACAATCATATTTGTTCCATCAGCAGATGTAACGTATACAGCCTGCCCTTTATTTATTGCAACCCCAGCTTTTACTTGGTGTTTTACAACAGACACAGAGTCAGCCCCAATATCTAGTCTAACTTCTGCTCCAGTTCTATATTTTATAATACCACTATCAGATACTAAAAATCTATCAGTATCTGATGTAGCATTGCTTAAAGCTTCTAATTTTATTTCGCTTTTGAAATTTTGACTCATATAGATTTAATTTTATTATTATCCTATTTTACTTACAAGGACTCTTATTGAATTTGTTGGTGTACTTCCGAATGTAACGGTTGCAACAGTCGTAGAAGTTCTAACTACGTCGGCATATATTGTTTCATAAGTAACAACGTCAAATAACTGTACTATAACATCTCTCGTTCCTAGGTTATGCGTAACAGCAGCGGAATCCGTAATTGTAGTCGCATAAGTATTTGCGCTATTACTTGGCAAAGTTACGGTTTTTGTGTTTACAGCTGTAACGTGTCCTTCTGTTGAAGTTGTAATAGAATCAATAGCTGTAAAAGTTCCTCCAAAACCAGGAGAAGCGGTACTTGTGTTATTTGTTCTACTTACGGAGGCATGGTTAATTGTAACTGAGCTATTCCCTGATTGGTTTGCTGTAAAACTACCACCTCCAGACAATAAAGTACCAGCTGTAACAGTTAATGTGCCATTACCAATATTACTAGTCAATGCGATGGTTCCTGTTGCATCCGGTAATGTAATAACTTGATCAGCTGTTAATGTGCCCGCTAATAAAGTAAGTTCGTTGCCATCGGCCGCGTTGCCTTCAAATATAACGCCATTAGACGTAGATACTGTTTCAACGTTGTTAGTTGTAGTTGTACCAATTACGGTTAAATTACCAGCGATTACAACATCATTTGGTAAACCGATTGTTATTGATCCAGAAGAATGTGTAACTTCAACTTCACTAGTTGTACCAACTATTGTTATTGAATCCGTTGCTCCTGAAGAAGGAACTAAGTTAATAGAGCTACCACCTGATGTTGAGGTATTGGTAAGATCGTATGTTGTATTTGTATCTGTAGGAGTTGGTAATGTAACTGTTTTTAAATTCAAAGCAGTTATATGTCCTTGTGTATTACTTGTAACACTATCAACCGCAGTAAAAGTTCCTCCAAATGATGGAGAAGCTGCTGAAGTTGTATCTGTTCTTGATACGCTATCATGATTTATAGTTAATGTAGTTCCAGATATGCTTGACGAAAGAGCTGTTCCACCACTTATAGTAACATTTGTTCCGGAAGTCACAGGATCAATTGTTCCGCTGTCAGATGACAATGTCCAATCATATGTACCTGGTATTCCAGAAATTGGGGACCAAGTATTATCTCCTCTTAAATATACGGTTGCGTCAGGTGTTCCCGTAGCACTAAGATCAGCCGTTAAAGTGGCTGCTCCAGTTTGCGATGTATTTGGAGTTAAATTAATAAATGTACCATCAGTAGCTGTAAATGAGGTTACTGCATTGGCTGATGTTAAATACCCTAGCCCAATTACGAAATCGTAGACTTGATCACCGGTAACTAAGCCAGAAGATCCATTTGACACAGGCGCTGTAACAATAGATAACGTTGGAGTAGTAGATCCATTCGCAACTGTTAATTGTCCAGTTGTTGCAGAGCTAACACTTGTAACAGTGCCGCCAGTAGAAGCAACTAATGATACCCAAGTTGTACCGTTGTGGTATTTTAATATATTATCACTACTATCTAAATAGAATTGTCCTTTTGCAGCAGTCGGAGCTGTTGAAGTAACATGTGCCTTAGCATTAAGTAATTGGTAGTCGTGAAGATCTATGCTATTTAAAAAAGGTATTGCCATAGTTAGTTTAGATAAGCTTTGCCGGTTTCATCACCAGCAAATGTTATTGTTAAGTTATTTGTGTCTATATATTGTACATCTGCCATTCCAACTTGACCAGATGGTAATGTTACGGTAACAGATGGATATTTTCCTAAATTATGTTCAACAACCCATTCGTCGGATGGTATTGTTTGGTTATGTGTATAAAATTTATCCGCTGATTCTTCAACGTTAGAGTACATCGCTATTCCATAATACTCATTTTCTTTTATAACACCATTAGCAGCCACAAAATTTAATGTAGCAATGTAATATGTTGGTTCTAACGGATCTTCTTCATATGATACTAGTTCATATATCCCAAAGTTATTTGGTTCCGCTAAATGTGATATAATTATGTTTTCGCCAACTAATACGGATATGAATGCTTCAGTATCTTTAGTTGACGTTGATTTTTTACTTACTTTAATTTCTGTTATATCAGCGAAGGGTGTATTATTACCATTAAAGTTCTCAAATGATATTGTTCCTTGTCTTCTGCCTAATGTAGAATCAGTTTGAAATTTAAAGTTATTCTGCCCTGATATTGAAACGGCATTGACCGCATTAAATAGGTCAGCAATGGCTTGAGCTGTGAAGTTCTTCGTTGCTCCGCCATTACTATCTGTTCCTATCCATTTATCAAGTAGCGATAAGTTTATGTCTAAGCCATATATACTTATTCTAGCCATCTAATTTGTTTTTAATTTTTAATACTTACCTCTAACTCCATTTGGATTAGATCTAGTATCATTACCTTTTCCTGGTCCTCCCCATAAATCTTTACAAGCCCAATATCTAGCAGATAGTTTATCATTTGCGCTATCACATCCGTGTCTTGCTTTAAATGATTTTCTTGCTGCTGCACTATAGTTATTACCATAGCCTTCAGCCCCGTAGTGGATAAGCTTTTCTTTGCCATTAGCGCAAGCTTTTACCATTTTCTTTTTACCAGCTCTATCGCTTGGTCTAGGACTGTTGCATTTCATTTTAGATTTATCTGCCATAGCTTAACATCCTTTTTTACCGTAACCTTTCATTTTAAACGGAGATGCGCCTTTTACCATTTTCAAAGCTGAGCTTTTCATTTCAGCAGCACTTTTTGTATCACCCATAACACTCTCAGAAAACTTTTGTGGAGCAAACAAACTGCTTTTGTTTTTAAGCACGTTTCCACTTGAGTTATTCAAAATGTCCTCTTTTGCTTTGTTTACTTGCGAGCTAGTTGATTCCATACCTTCTGGGGCCATAATTGATTCTCCTCCTTTTGAGGCTTTTGTAGGCACTTCAAAATTTCTAGTATATGTAGATAATCTTGGAGTTTTTTTCTGCATTCTTTGCTCAGACTGTATTAAAGCATTTTTCGGATCGCTCATCATGGCTCTCGCTGCTTTGGCCTGCTCACCTTGCCCGTATCTATTAGCTTTTGCTTGCTTCATTTGAGTTTCATACTCACCTTCCGTAATAACACCATGCTTTTTAGCTTTTTCAAGTCTACGCATGTCTTGTCTTCCAGCTTTTCTTTCTTGACGCAATGCAATTTTTTCACTTCTACCGCCTAATCCGTATTTTCTTTGATCAAAAGTCGTGTATACATCAGAAACAGTCCCTTCCGATGCTTGTGTTTTAGGCTCGCTTATTTCAACGTTAACGTTTCCAGGAGTCACAATCTTTTCAGGTTTAAACATTTCTGTACCATAAGTTTTTCCTCCAAATTGAAAAGTTTTTAGACCTGCTTTTCTAGCTGCTCCAAAAGCATTGTCAAATGCTTTGCTTCCTGGTTTAAATTGTGTTAATGTTTCACTAGCTGGTTTTCCAGTAACAGAATACTCTTGCAATTGGCCTTGCTCACCTTTACCTTTACCGGTTATTTTTTTATCATCAGTAGTTTGCTTTAATGGCGAACAACTTTTTTTTACTTTTGATGTTATTGGTTTCATATTTATTTTTTTTGTTTGTTTAGATAATTTTTACTCCGCCAACTCCCATGGCTAACTTTTTACCGCCCATAAGGCTCATTTTATATCCACCAGTGTTTTGGTTAATTGAACTTTGGCTAAACCCTGTATCGCCGTATTTTTCTTTTTTTTGAGCTTCTTTTACTCTTTCGGTACTAGCAGAAACTTTTTCTTCGTATGATGGGCCACTCGGGATTTTTGAGACTGCTTTATCGAATTCTCTCATGTCTGGCCCACTAGCTTCCTTTGGCTCCCCGCTGATTGCTTTTTGTCTTTGTATTCTTCTTTCCGATGAGTCTATTCCAACACCAATTGCATCGCCAGCGGCAATAAATTCTTTTGATGCTGCAACTTGATCAGCAACTCCTTTTGCAAATCTGTAATCAAATTTTAAAGGAGACTTTGTATTTCCCATTTTAGCCTTCGCTGTTATTGGTAGTCTTTTCATTATTTTATATGTTTAGTTTTATCGTATGCTTCTTTTTCCCACGGTAATTCTTTCGCTCCCTCCATCATGTCTTCCCTTTTGTAAACTCTAGCTGGAGATCGTGTGTCTTTTTTCCAAGTAACAGTATCATCTGTATAACTAAGTTTGCCCTGAGCCATTTGGTCAAGGTGTACTTTTTCGTGAGCTATTGCTTGTTTTACTTTTTCATCTGACAAAGACTTGTCTACGAATATAGATCCGTCTCTGTTTGCTTCTGCTGCAACTGAGCCGTCCAATTTTTTTACAAAAATCGGTGTATCGCTACTTGAGAACTTATGAATACCAAGTATAACATCTTTGTTTTTTAACTGAAATGCCATAATAATCTATTTAGATTTATGTTTACATCCGCAGCTTTCTCCTTCTTGTTTTAATAATCCATGACGATTAGACACAGGGCCACCTGTACCATCTGCTTTCATGGTTACTTCTTGATTAACAGGAAATTTGTTTGTTTTTGATCTTTGTACAATTGCTGTAATAGGAAGGTTTTTCATTTTATCTATCTTTATCTTTAATCATATCGTCTATAGCTTTATTATAGACTTTGTCTGTATATGTTTTATTTTTATAAAACGTACTTCTTTCTGATATAGGCAAATCTTCCTCGCCTAATAATATTCTATAAATACGGGTTATTAAATGCTGGCATTTGAATGATGTTTTGTACACATTGTATTTAATTGTAGTTTGATTCCTATTACGCCAAACATCAATCCAGCCTTCTTTACGGAGTCTAAGCCAACGGTTTTTATCCCAAGGATATGTATAAACTCCTTTTTTAAAATCATCACGTGTAAAATGCTTAATGCAATCCAAATAGATCAAAAGTTCAAGATCGCCTTCGTTTATATTATAAGTTTTACAGGCCCATTTTCTAACGAGCCTGTAATACTTAAACATATTCATTTCACGTAGATCACTAGCTGATAGTCTCATCTTCTATAATAGCTACGTCATCAATTTTTATTATGTACACCGCCTTATTATCTGAATCAAAGGAGTGTGCCGCATGACGGTCGTACCATATAATACTTCCGGGTTTAATAACATCGGCAAATCTACCTGGTTCAATAACTTTACCTTTGAAGTACCTAAGATCTTTATTCTGCGATTCAGTAATTTCCATGCCCGCAATCATCTTAGGAGCTTCTTTTATTTTGTCAACTACTATATAATTGTTTATTGCTCTATACTTCATTATTCCACTCTTTTATTACTAATTATACAATCTGCTGATATTAAAGTTGTTACAACACTTACCGCATTTTTTAGCGCCGATTTTGTTACCAAAACCGGATCTATGATGCCTTCGTCAACCATATTAACTGTTTTACCTGTTACTACGTTTATTCCTTCGCCATCTTCTAACACGTGATCATTTGTAATATCAATACCGGCATTAGCTAATATAGTATTGAATGGCGCTTTAATTGCATCAAGCAATATTTTTTCACCATCTGTCTCTGGCGATATATTTTTAGTAGCATTTAATAATGCAACGCCTCCTCCCGGAACAATACCTTCTTTCAAGGCTGCTTTAACTGCATATATTGCATCTTCTACCCTGTCTTTTTTCTCTTTAAGTTCAACTTTAGAATCCGCTCCAACTTTGATTATACCCACAATTCCTGAAAGCATAGCCAAACGCTGATTAAGCTTCTTTTTAATGAAACCGTTTGTCTCGTCTTTGATCTTCGCTTTAACTTCAACAATACGAGCTTGTCTTTCTTCTTCCGATGCTTCTGTTTGGAAGATAGTCGTTTTATTGTCCGTGATCGTTTTCTTAGCAACACCTAATACTGATGGATCAATTAGGTCTAAATCGTCTCCTAATTGCTCGTCAATTACAGTTGCACCTGTTAAAAACGCTAAATCATCAATAAAATCTCTTCTTGTTGGCCCAAAACCAGGTGTATCTATAATATTTACCTTCAAATTACCCTTAACTTTGTTAGCTAAAAGCACATTGAATGGTTGTTGTTCAACTTCAGCCACAATTAACAGTGGTTTTTGCTGCTTTTGGATGAATTCTAGGACGTTTTGTATCTTTCTAATACTTCCTATAGGCGAAGACACAATTAACACGTAAGGATCGTTTAAAACAGCTAGTTCTTTATCTCTATCTGTCATAAAATATGGAGACTTTAGTCCACTGTCTATTTGTGTACCTTCAACAAACTCAACATACGTTTCATTCGTTTCAGATTCCTCCATAAACACAACACCATCTTTCCCAACTTTTGTATACGCTTCACCAATTTTATCACCGAGTACTTTATCATTATTACAACTGATTGTAGCAACACTTGAAATCTTGTCCCCCTCAACTGGTATGCTGATGCTATCCAGGTAATTTGCAACCTTATTAGCAGCAGACTCAATACCGTTCTTAATATCTCTAATGCTTCCAGCTTTGTTACCTGCATCTTTTACTGTTTCTAATAGAGAGTGTGCTAGGACGGTAGCTGTAGTAGTACCGTCGCCAGCCTCTCTAACTGTGTTACTAGCGGCCTCCTTGATTAATGTTGCCCCTATATTTTCAACCGGGTCTATCAAGACTACGGATTCTGCAACCGTTACACCGTCTTTTGTTATTACCGGTCTACCCATGGAATCCTCGTATATAACGCATTTTCCGGAAGCTCCTAATGTAGACTTCACTGCGTTTGCTAATTTTGAGACACCACTTCTTATCTTATCGCTGGCTTCTGTGCCAAACGTTAAATCTTTTACTATTGAACTTGGATTATTAAATTCCATTTTTACTTTTGTTTATTTGATTAAATTATTATTCGAATGTTTTTACCACTTCTGGTGTGTAGTACGCAATTTTTTCTGCGTAATGTGCTATTGTATTGTCAATCGCTTCTTCTGCTTCTTCAACGGTTGTCCTTCTTGTCATACCGTGGAATCTAGTTTCATCGTACTTGTTTCTGAATTCGGTCTGGAAATATCCACTGGGTAAGCGAACTATTCTCCAATTCTTTTTTTGCACCAAGTGTGCCCAGGTTTCTTGCTGGTCTTTTGACGGCAACGATGTTGTCGATGTGTAATAAATTGTCATTGGTTTAATTTGGTTTTAGTTAATAATATATTATGTTAATCTGATCTTTACAGTTCCGCTAGTGTGGTATAACCCTCCAACAGGGACACCAGCTAAAGCCGCAGCAGAATCATTTGCCGCGCTCGTTAATGTTAATTGGTTTAAATTTGCTTCGACATAGTTCAATACAGACTGTACTGTATAGTTTTTTGTTTTACCATTCTCTGTTCCTTCAGCACCATCAGTCCCGATCCATTTATCGTCTGCATTTAATGTGCCATCAGTATTGTAATTACTTACTCTTGCCATTATTTCTTATATTTTTTAGCGGGGCTGCTTGCTTTGATAACTCCTCTACCAATAAGTACGTCCTTTTTAGTAACTTTTCCGTCTCCGCTTAAGTCTTTCATTTTTTTCATTGGAGATCCTTTTTCTTTTTTCTCCATAGCTTTAGTCTCTTTAGCTTCATGCTTCTTTTTAGCAGCCATAGACGCGTACTTTTCTTTTCCTCCGTATTCTTTAATTGGTTTTTTCATAATATCTGTTTTTGTTATTTTACATTACTCGAACTTGCTCTTCTAGCCCCCATACCTACTTTCTTTTTAGCAGATACAACTTTAGATTTTTCTTTAGCAGTCATTTCACCCCACGGCTTTGGAGAATCTGCATTTACTCTTCTTGAAGGTCTGCACGCTTTAACACCTTTCCTTTCAGGGGACCCGCAAGGATTACCTTTCTCATCAGTCCACTTTTCCTTAAACCATCGTTTTAAAGATGCACCCTCTTTTGTTTTACGAACAGCCATTACTTCTTACCTTTATTTTTACGACATTTAGCAATAGCCCCGCTAGCATAAGCGGATGGAAAAACATCATAAGTAGCTTTTACTTTTCTGTAACATGCATCCTTAACTGTTTTTTTAGCCGGTGATTGTGGCCCCTTTTTATTTTTATTCATATTGTCTTGAGAAATTTTTTCGCTAGTTTGATCCACAGCTACCACTGATAAAACTTTTTTTGCCATTTCGCCAGCTGCTTTCCTACCGCTAGGCGTAACAACCGCTTTTTTAACAAGGTCAAATCCTTTTTTGGCTGCTTTGACTTTACTACCAAGCGGAATAGCTGATATAATATCTAATCCATCTTTAAGTAATCTTTCGCTACTCCAATCACCAGATTGTGCCATTAAACCAATATGTTGTGCCGCTCTTTTAGCATCACCCCAACTTGATATGCCGGTTGGATCAGCCATATACACATTTGGTTTATTAGTTGTTTCGTAATCTTGCAATGCTTCTAAATTACGTTTTTTTTCCAAAACAGTATGCTGCTTCCCGACTTTTGTATTAGTAATATCTTCCCCGTTTTTAGTAAGCTTATATTCAGTTTTACCAGAGTTAGATAGCATAGGCTGAGCTGCTATTTCCGCTTTTTTATTCCCAAACCTTTCTTTAGTATATTCCTGTAATGTTTTAGTCTGTTTAAACGGAGATGGTTTTTGTTTGTATGCCATGCTTTAAAATTTATAATTTTCTTTACCCTCTTTTTTCGTGCCTAAACCATCGTTACCACGATTAGACTTAGGCGATTTCCAAGTCTTGTCTTTATGATCCCAATCCTTACCTTCCGCTTTAGCAGGAGACTTACGACGCATTCTCTGAGCATGAGCCTTCTTCTCTCTCCTTTCATCAGTCATCGCGTAAGCCTTGTCTCTCGCTGCTTTAGCCCTAGCTGCCTGAGGTGATAATTTTTGCTTTGCCATAATATTATTAATTAGTAGCGTAGTACAGGAATCGAACCTATTTAGATTGGCTTATGAGACCAACG
>Ga0315909_10002463_pt1 | contig 23693 bp, 25 predicted proteins | sample LakEriMetagenome_11_FD_203527 | JGI IMG/M metagenome (GOLD analysis project Ga0315909, IMG submission 203527) | Freshwater fungal communities from buoy surface, Lake Erie, Ohio, United States - Buoy 2 MA125 | ecosystem: Environmental > Aquatic > Freshwater > Lake | place: USA: Lake Erie, Ohio...
ATCCTACCAACAGCGTACCTAGACATCAACTGTTCAGCATCTTCTAACAGTGTTGAACTTCTAGGAAATGTGGGCACAGTCCATTTTTGATCTTCAAGGATCAACAGCAGTCTACCTGTAGTTTTGGCAAGGAAAAGCAGTCCGGCACGTTGTTGCATCTTGTACTTATGCAGGATCTAGATCAAACCTCCAGTATCCTGATGCATATTCTCCCTCAAAACTCTTCATCCATTGCCCATCGCTGCCCCAACGATACTGTACTCCAGTTTTTAAATTTTGGAACATTAGACTTATACTGTCAAATTTATCATTAGTTTCTGGAATGTCTGTGTTTTCAATCTGAGTGATGTTGGCATTAGCCTTGTAGGCAACACCATCATAGATCACCATCTGATTCACAGCATAGGCTATAACAGCCGCAGTAGAAGGGCTAGGAGTAGATACTACCCATTCTGGCATGACGTTAACCCAAGCTGTGCCACTCCATTCAATGATAGAATTGGCTATAATTACAGGATCGCTACCGTTGAGATTTTTCCAACCATCTGGACCGTCGTAGTTGAATGTGGGATTGAATGGAGGAGTATCAACCTGTGTGCCCACATTCGAACTAGTGTTAACATCTTCCAGCACCAAGTATCGTGTGCCTGCCACCAATGGTTGATCCGCAGTTTCTTTGTTAGGGCGCTTGGGATTAAACTTGTAAGGATCCACTATAGCGTCTATGGTAGTGCGACCAGCTGGATATACTGAGCTTACAATTACAGTGTTTGACGGCTTGTCCTCTAGATTGATCAACAGTTGGGTAGGATCAATTTCGTTGACCACAAATGTGCCGCCTAGTTCATTGCCGTCTGCCTGTAAGAAAAATATTTTGCTAATGCCATTGATATAGCCACCATACAGCTCAATAATGGTATTCCAATTGATTGGATCACCAGTTTTTGTTGGCGGTTCAAGCCCGTTGGCCAGTAAGACTTCATTGGGCGCTACAATGGACACGTCATAATCGTTGGCTTGATTGTTGTTGCTTTTCAGTAACAGCACTCTAAAATTGCCATTTACATTTTTAGTTTCTATCGGATTTCCGCTGCCCGAGTAGATCAAATCATCTAGCGCCAGCATGTCGCCTGTTTCGCCAAACACATTGGCCACAATGTTTCTTACCACTCCCAACTTCTTTACCTTGGTAGGCGGACTGATATAGATAGGCATTTTAAATTCCATTGAGCAAATGTCTATTTCCGAATCATTGCCCTGTGGTATTGTTCTTGAACTAAAGTTCAATGTGGCTAGATCAATCACACTTAGACTGGTCCAATCGATGTAATTGTCTGTGGTTTGAATTTCTAAACTAGGGTTAAACAGAACTAGAATCTGTTCCATCAATTGTAGTTTTTGATCAGTGTTTGAAGTCCATATATCTGCTTTCATTGACAGCTTGAAAGGAGTAGGCATGAGTCTTTCCACTGTGTATCCTGCTCCCTGATAATTTTTATAGTTGATTTCACCGTCAACTGTGTCATAGGCACGTTCAGTGATGTTGAGTTTGCTGACAAAACTGGCATCGGCCAGTCTAGAAGTGTCCAACTCAAGCCCTGAAATATAACAGGCGATTCTTGGCACAGTGGACATTTTGTTTTCGCTGTTATCTTTGATAATACTGGCCACTTGCCTAGTAAGGTCGCCATACATCACAGGCACATGGCGCAGAGTGTCATCTCCAGCCTTGTACTTGAATCCAATAAAGATTCGCATGAACTGCGTGACATAGCGTCTTATCTGACCGTCATAAAAATAATCCATTACTCATCCGCCTTGGGTCTAAGAGCCTTGCTGAGGCTTTGTTTTTCTTTGATAGTTTTACCATTCAATACTGACTCTGCATTATTATTGATAAAAGTGGTTTTGTGTGTGAGTCGCACATCTTTATCGAGGAACACATCATTAGGAGATCCGTCTGCTACTACGTCTTCAGCACCCATGTTGCTCATGGTCATTCTAGTGACATCTTCCACTTTTACCCAGCGTGTGCCATTGTAGCGAAACAGACGTTTTGGTAAAAAATCAGTGCGTAGACAAAATTGACCAATGCTCGGCTGAAGAGGAAAACTGATGCCTGCTGAAAATGGTGCGCCGTTAGGAGGTATACCATCTCCGTCACCAATTATGGGACCATCATATTCCGGACTTTGATATATGGTACTGGCTGTGTTGCCAACATAAATTGGATTGTTGTTTTGATCAAACAACAGATTGCCTTCAGCATCGGTGGCCTGTGTTTGCATACTGGCCAATGATGTGGTCAACGATGCATCAACTAATTCTACTTTGCCATTGACATCTTTCTGAATCATGTAATGGCGAGTGGTATCATAGCCACTCTTGGGCGCATCACTTTCTGCTTGATTCAGTACTGCCTGAGTGATCTGCATTTCCTTCTCATAGGTGCTCATGATATCACGCAGTGATTGATCGCTGCCTTCTCCAGCTGCTCTATCTAGAATTTCTTTGAATTCTTGGCTGTCTACTAAGGGCTTGCATTTTGCACGATATAAATGCGGATACCATGTCACAGAAAATCCCTCAGCAGCCCTAGAAACTTCTTCTACCACAAAGAAACGCTTCAAGGCAAATTGAAAATCATTTAGTGCGTATTCGTCTTTGAGATGCGGAAGTTCTATAACATCGCCGGACATTATTTTTCTACCTAATTTTTCTACTGTGTCATTGATATGGAATGTGATAAAAATTGTGTCATTTTGTAGAAATAACCCAAATTGGCTGAGGTTAAAATCTATGTCTTGCAGACTGTATACTCCTCGCAATTGGTAAATGTCAGTGTCGTATTTTCGATCTCTATTTTCTAAAAATAGTAGATCCTGTATGTTGCTGACACTGTTGCCTACATAATTAGGCGTAGTAGGAGTGGTTTCTGTACTGCTTCCAGGACCAATGTACTTGTGAACCAGCACGTCGGTGCCGCCCACTTGGAACATTTCCCAGGCAGTTTTATCAATGAATTTATAATCGTTGCCTTTTTCAGGCCGATATAATGAGAGTCTTGGCATAGTAGTATATTTACCGCTACGATAAATAACAGTATGAGCCAAATTGATCAATCCAAACAAAGCGTTTACGACTACTGTAAAGCCATGCTGGGCGATGGCATGATTGATGTAGAACTAGACCCCATACACTACGAAACTGCCCTAAATCGCAGTCTAGGAGTTTTTCGCCAACGTTCAGATAATGCTGTAGAAGAAAGCTATATGTTTTTGACACTGCAACAAGATCAAAACGACTATATTCTACCCAAAGAAGTCCAACAGGTACGACAGATCTTTCGCCGAAGCATTGGATCAAGAACCGGCAACGGTTCAGGCGGCACAGTATTTGAACCGTTTAACTTGGCCTATACAAATACCTATTTGCTAAGTTCTACCAACATGGGTGGCCTATTAACCTACGAACTGTTTAGTCAGTACCAGGAACTAGTAGGTAAAATGTTTGGATCATTTATTGGTTTCAATTGGCATCCACAGAGTCGCAAACTGACCATTCTACAACGTCCCCGTGGTTTTGAAGAAGTCATGATACAGGTATATAACACCAAACCTGATTTTGCCATAATTGAAGATACTTACGCAGGCCAATGGATCAAGGACTATACCTTGGCTAACTGCAAAATGATGCTGGGACAGGCACGTGAAAAGTTTGCGCAAATAGCAGGTCCAGGTGGCGGAAGCAGTCTCAATGGAGCTGCCATGAAATCAGAAGCCACTGCCGATCTTGAACGTCTTACCAAAGAATTAGAAATGTTGGTCTCAGGCGGATCTGGTTATACATTTATCATAGGCTAATGTCTTGACCTTGTGCTGATTCTATAGTATAATTGTTTATAGGAGACAATTATGATTATTGGAATTTGCGGATTTATCGGTTCGGGCAAGGACACAGTGGCTGACTATCTAGTCAACTTTCACGAATTTAGACGAGAAAGTTTTGCATCCACCCTCAAAGACGCTGTGGCTGCGGTGTTTGGCTGGGATCGAACCATGCTAGAAGGTCGCACAAAACAAGCACGTGAATGGCGTGAACAAGTTGATCCGTGGTGGGCTCAACGTCTTGACATGCCCACGCTGACACCTAGATGGGTTCTACAATACTGGGGTACCGAAGTGTGCCGAAAGGCATTTCATGATGACATATGGATTGCCAGTCTAGAAAATAAAATACGCAATTCACAAGATCACGTGGTAATTTCAGACTGCCGTTTCCCCAACGAAATACAGGCCATAAAAAATGCAGGCGGCAAGATCTATTGGGTGCAACGTGGTGATCTGCCAGAATGGTACGAGGATGCTGTGTTGGCTAACAGTGGTAGCAATGTGGGACTAAACAGCATGAAGATGAAAAAAATTCATGCCAGTGAGTGGGCGTGGATCGGCTGTAAATTTGATGCTGTTCTTGACAATAACGGATCCATAGACGAGCTCTACGATAGATCCAAATTGCTAGTAGTCAGCAACGAGATCTCCCTGGCGCCAAGTCATACCTTCTTTGCCTAATATGCTGGCACAGTTTGAACATACTGTTTTTAAATTGTTGTGACGACAGTTGTCTAAATTGCCGTCTATATGAAACACTCTAAATACTTGGCTATGTGGTGATTTAAATCCGCATTTGTCGCACTGTGATTTCATATGATATCCTGCTCTGAACCAGCGTGGAATACCATGATATACTCCGTATGCCATGCAGATTTCGCACAATGATCTGTAGTAGATCTTGTCGTTCTTTTTGTAGTTAACAGCACGGGGTCGTTGTCCGCACTTACAAAGAGGTCTCATAAATATATTTACACCTTTTCAACCCCTTTTTCATCTAGTATAACAGGCCAATTTTAGCGGATACCGCTAAATAATATGAGCAACTATTACCAGGAGAAAATGGGATGGCACTACAATCACCAGGCGTACAAGTTACGGTAATCGACGAGAGTTTTTATACACCAGCAGAACCTGGTACAACTCCTCTTATCGTTATAGCTACCGCAGAAAGTAAATCTAATGCAGCAGGCACAGGCACTGCTGCTGGTACCACACAAGTAAATGCAGGCAAGGTATTTAAAATTACCAGCCAAAGAGAATTGGTCGACACATATGGTGTGCCGTTCTTTGAAAAGACAGCTTCTTCAAGCCCTATACACGGCGGCGAAAGAAACGAATACGGACTATTAGCAGCCTACAGCTTTTTAGGAGTTTCAAATTCTGCATTTATAGTACGTGCAGACGTTGACCTAGATGAACTGCAGGGTCAGACTTCTGCTCCTGGAGCAGAACCAGCTGACGGTCAATGGTGGTTTGATACAAGAGCAACATCATATGGTATTCAGGAATGGAATTCAGCTCCGGCAACAACCACAGGCGGACAAAAGTTTGCATTAAAAATTCCTCTAGTACTCACTGATGATGACAGTGCAAAAATAAATTCAGGCACTTATGCTCCAAAAGATTCTGTGGGCGCTGTTGGCGACTATGCTGTAGTAGCACAGACTATAGGAAACACAGGTGAAGCAGGATTTAGCCTTGCTAAAGAAGCAATTAAAATCTACTACAAACGCAACCAAGCTCTGCTAGGCGGCGATCATTGGGTAGAAGTTGGCAGCCAAGATTGGGCAGGAAGTCATCCTACAGTGTCGGGAGCCAGCACAGTGACCACAGTCACACCTGGACAAACTTTTTCTATCAACGGCACAACATTGACAATGCCAGGCGGCGCAACGCTATCAGCCTTTGTGACCTACTTCAACAGCGGTAGCGGATTAGTCACTGGTGTAAGAGCAGTGCAATTGAACAGCAGATTGTATTTGTACACAGATGGAGCCACTGAAACAGACGGTGACTCTGCTCTAGCAAACGCTATCACGATTGCTGGTAGTACCGCAGCGGGCTCAGCAATTGCACAATTAGGTATTACTACTGGTACATTTTACGGGCCAGCAATACAACAGACACCGCATACTAGTGTACCAGAGTGGAAGTCAACAAACGCTAAGCCACGTCCAACTGGTTCTGTATGGATCAAGACCACTGAACCAAACTTTGGAGCAAGATACATTGTCAAACAATGGAATTCAGCTACCAAGACTTGGGTAACGTATTCTGCTCCTGTCTACTCAAGCACACACGCTGCCTTGTATTATCTAGATCGCAGTGGTGGCGGACAAGGCATTGCAACAGATAATCTGTTTGTTCAAAGCAACAGCGATGAAAACAGCAACTACGACACATCACCAGAAACTGCGTCATTTAGAATTTACAAAAGAGCAACCACAGGCAATACCGTGGTAACATCTAACGCTGTGATCTCTGGAACATTTGGTGCTGGACTAAACACATTCACATTCAAAGCATCCAGCAAAGGTAATTTGACATTGGATGCTGCCAGCTCAGTGAGCTTTACTGCTCTAGGCACAGTGGGGGATGCAGAACTTATGGCCACAGCAATTAATGCTGTAGGCAGTACCACTGTTGAAGCTTCTGTGACCACAAACAATGAAGTACAAATCATTCACAAAGAAGGTGGTGACATACGTTTTACAGATGGCACAGGATCACCAATAAGTGATATATTCACTGCCTATAACATCGACACAGGCAATGGTACACAGAATCTATACACACCAGGCTCCGGTGCTGCAGAAACTTTCATTGCAACAAATTGGATTCCGTTGGCCTCAGAAGATTTTGCTGCATCAGCTACTGCACCTTTGGCCGAACCACAAGACGGACAACTGTGGTACACTCCAGTGTTTGATGAAATAGACATCATGGTTCACAACGGTGATATCTGGGTTGGATATAAAACAGCAACCAGTCCTTATTTTGCAGCCGCAGCAGCAGACAAAACTGATCCAGCAGGACCACTTGTAGCGGCCAGCGAGCCGACAGTTCAAAGCGATGGAACTCCACTTAAAAATGGTGATCTGTGGATCAGCACAGCCGATCTAGAAAACTTTCCAACTATCTATCGTTATGATGGATTGGCCTTGGAATTTGTCTTGATTGACAAAACCGATCAGACCACAGAAGAGGGTATCTTGTTTGCAGATGCTAGATACGGATCAAGTGGCGCTTCAGGTAACACAGCAGCTACCATCAAAGATCTTTTGTTAAGCAACTATGTTGACTTTGACTGTCCAGATCCAGCACTGTATCCCAAAGGCATGCTGCTGTGGAACCTACGCAGAAGCGGCGGCAATGTCAAAAAATACACTAACAACTACATTGACACAGCAGCCAATAACGTGCGTTACGAAGCGTTATATAATGATGCTGGAACAGGACCTGTTACTGGTGATGGTCAAAGCACTTATGCCACAGATCGTTGGGTCACAGCTTCGCCAAATAATGAAGACGGTTCGGGCAGCTTTGGTCGAAAAGCTCAGCGTAGCCTAGTTGTACAAAAACTCAAATCTGCAATTGACACCAGTTCAGAAGCCCGTGATGAAGAACGTAGAAACTTTAACCTAATTGCTTGCCCAGGATATCCTGAAGCCTACAGCAATTTGATCAACTTGAACATAGACAGAGGAGTTACAGCATTTGTAGTAGCTGATACTCCATTGCGTTTACCAGCAGATGCAACCAGCCTCACAGCTTGGGGCACTAACGCTAATGGCGCACTAGACAACAACGACACAGGTATTGTCAGCTACGACGAATATTCAGCTGTATATTATCCCAATGGATTTACCACTGACCTAGGTGGTGCTAATGCAGTTGTTCCAGCATCACACATGATGTTGCGCACAATTGCTCTAAGCGATCAAGTTAGCTATCCATGGTTTGCACCAGCAGGTACAAGACGCGGCGGCATTACTAATGCAACAGCAGTTGGTTATATTGATGCAGACACAGGAGAATTCCAGTCAGTGGCACTGAACGAAGGACAACGTGACACACTGTATGATCTCAAAGTAAATCCAATTCCATTCTTTGTAGGAGTCGGACTTGTGGCCTACGGTCAGAAGACTCGCGCAAGAAATGCATCAGCACTAGACCGTATCAACGTGTCACGTCTAGTGGTTTACCTACGCAGTCAGCTAAACAAACTGGCTCGTCCTTATATCTTTGAACCCAATGACAAGATTACAAGAGATGAAATCAAAGGGGCAGTTGAGAGTCTGTTGATTGAGTTGGTAGGCTTACGAGCACTGTATGATTTTGCCGTGGTCTGCGATGAATCAAACAATACACCAAGTAGAATTGATCGCAATGAGCTTTATGTTGACATAGCGATTGAGCCAGTCAAAGCGATAGAATTTATCTATATTCCATTGCGTATCAAGAACACAGGAGAAATTTAAAAATGGCACTAACTTCCTTAAATAGAATTTCGGTTCCTGCTTCAGGAGCCAACAGCGGCACAGCCCTGCTGATGCCAAAACTAAAATATCGCTTTCGGGTGATACTACTAGGATTTGGTGTTGAGGCCAGCACAGAACTAACCAAACAGGTTAGTGATGTGACCAGACCAACTGTGACATTTGAAGAAATGACTATTGAAGTCTACAACTCAAAAGTTAAATTGGCTGGAAAACCAAGCTGGGGCGACGTCACGTTAAATCTACGAGACGATGCCAACGGACAGGTTCAGAAAATTGTTGGTCAACAGGTGCAGAAGCAGTTTGACTTCATGGAACAGGCCAGCGCCCGTTCAGGCATTGACTACAAATTCCAAATGAACATTGAGATGTTAGATGGCGGCAATGGTAGTTTTGAACCAAACATCCTTGAAAAATGGGAAACATATGGTTGCTATGTATCTGAAGTAAACTACGGTGAAGCAAACTACGGTTCCAACGAACCGATGACAGTGGCTCTTACTATCAAGTATGACAATGCTGTACAGTTTGCCGGCGGTACAGGTACAGGCACAGCACGGGGTATTGGCGCAGTTGTAGGCCGAAGTCTTGGCGAGGCTGTAACAGGCCGCGGCAGAGCGGACTAATATCAACAGTTGATCAAAAACCCGGATTACGATCCGGGTTTTTTTACGGCTAAATAATTATATGGCAAATGTATTCACTCGATTTTTAAAAGGGGTAGGAGAAGGGTTACTTACACCCAAGGGCGGTCTTGCGGATTGGCGTCATGCGTCTCGATTGTTTATACAAAACGGCTATAGGCTCATGCCTCGTAGCAAGTTCATGTTTTATGTGCGGTTTGAAATTGAGAAAAATGTACTGACTTCACCGGTATTTACCAACACTCATGCAGATGAGATTGGGTATCTTATCAAGAGTACTGATCTGCCTAAATACAAATTTGAGACAGTGACCAAAAATCAATACAATAGAAAACACATAATCTATAAAAATTTCACCTATGAAGGCATAAGCATGAAATTTCATGACGATAGTGCAGGTGTAATCAATGCATTATGGGCACTGTACATGGGAACCTATGTACAGGATCGATTCAATCCTGAAGCAGCATTTTCTAAAACCAACTTACAGGCCACCGGAACATCATTCGAAGGCTATAGATACGGCCTCGACAAGCAGGGAAAAAATGAAGATTTTTTTAAGTCTATTACCATATACACCATGAGTCGTCGTAGATTTTTAGGTTATACATTAGTCAAACCTAAAATCACAAGTTGGCAACACGGCGACGCTGGATATGGTGCAAATGAATTTAATGAAACCACAATGAACATAGAATACGAGTCTGTGGTGTACAGCTCAGGAAGTGTCGCAAGGAATACTCCTAAGGGATTTGCCAACTTATACTACGATAATGTGCCAAGTCCGTTGACTGTTGCAGGCGGCGGCACAGCCACTCTACTGGGAGAGGGCGGAGTCCTAGATGGCCTCGAAAGTATCTTTGGAGATGTTAGCAAGGGATCAGCATTTGGCAGCGTGGGAGGATTCCTTGGCACAGCCATTGCCGCAGTAAACACCGCAAAAAATATTGGTAGATTATCTGGAGCAGGTCTGAGAGCGGAAGCTATAGGTTTGTTAAGCAGTCCTGCTGCCATTGGCGGTATAATTAATACCGTAGGCGGAACCTTGGGATCAGTATTTCCAAGAAACAACGGCGGCAACGGCGCCACACAGGCCACGCAACGGTCAATTGCTCCTCCACCAGCAGACCTAGGAGAATTCTTATAACATGTCAAATTTACCAACTTCTCTTCAACAAGATAGTGCCGCTGGCACAAAGTTATTTTTTGATCGTTACGGTGAAAAACCCTTGGAGTTTGGAGCCAATGAAGTCGGAGCTGCCATTGCTTTTTTTCAAAGTCGTGGATTTGAAAACGATGCAGCTATCATTACAGCGCAGGTTTTATTGAATCAGGCCAAACTTGACGCCGTGCCAGTGTTCAAGATCATTGACACTCTTAAGAATTTTAATGGCGTTCAAATCAGTGCGCTGGTAGCAGAGATATTAAACAACAATAGAAATGCCACAAGTTCGTTGGGTTACCGCACTGACCTAATAGAAAAACAAAATCAGACTAGAAATATTTTTGCATAATGCCAAAATTTGCTCAAGGTCGTTTTGAAATGAAAAATGTCGACAAGTATGTGGGCAAAAAAACACCATTGGCTCGTAGCTCATGGGAATTTATTTTCATGAAGATGTTAGACGAACATCCAGGAGTTGAAAAGTGGGCAAGTGAAAGTATACAGATTCCTTATCGAGATCCATTAACTGGCAAATATACAATATATGTTCCTGATTTTTTTATCACCTATGTGGATAAAAATGGAAGGAAACATGCAGAGGTCGTAGAAGTCAAACCAGCCAGTCAGACTTTTATAGAACAAGTGGGCAAGAGTCAGTATAATCAACAACAGTATGTAAAAAACATGGCCAAGTGGGAAGCTGCTGCCGCTTGGTGCAAACAACAGGGTATTAAGTTTCGCATAGTCAACGAAAACGATATTTTCCATACTGGCTCAAAACGTAGATAAGTAAAGTATGACGAAAAAACTTGAAGAACTGTTTAATCTAGAAGATTCTAAGCCGGTCAAAGAACCAGTGGTGGTTGAAACAAAAATAGATCACACAGAAGTCCGTAGCCTAGATGACAGCTATAAAGCAGTGGCGGAAATCACTCGCAGTTTACCACAGGTAAAAGAGCTGGACGAACTCAATGATCACGAGTTAGATAACTTAGCATCAAAGGCTGAACAGGCCTACGATGATCTAATGGATCTAGGCATGAATGTAGAAGTTCGTTATAGCAGTCGTATTTTTGAAGTAGCCAGCTCAATGTTAGGCCACGCAATTACAGCTAAGTCAAATAAAATTGAGAAAAAACTCAAGGCCATTGACATGCAGATGAAAAAATACAAGATTGACAAAGACAACAATGAAGACCCAAATGATGTTATCAATGGGCAAGGATATGTAATCACTGACCGCAACGATCTCATTAAAAAATTAAGCGGAAAAGCATAAATACTACTATGAAAACTTTCAAAGAATACCTTGCAGAGGGCAAAAAGTCATACAGCTTTAAGATTAAAGTTGCAGGTGAGTTGCCCCAGGATTTCCAGTCAAACTTAAAAACATCACTAGAAAGATGTAAAGTTATGAAAATGGAAAAAATCAGTACAACACCAATCCAAGCAGTGCCTATGGATTTTCCAACTATGAAAAACTGTGAAGTTCACGTTTTCGAAGTTGCGTGTGAATACCCAATTACTTCACCTGAAATCAGCAGTGATATCAAGAGCATGGGTCTAGACGAAACTTGTTTTAGAGTAAGGGGCAGCAACGAATCTTCTGAAACCGAACAAGGCGAAACAGAAATTTTAAATACTGATGGGCTATTAACAGACAGCCAGTACAAAGAAGGCACCAATGTCAAGCATAAAGATTTCTTTGGCGATGACTTTAACAAGAGTTTTTTGAAAGATTTAAGCAAGGTTGCTAAACAACAAAAGAAAGACAACGGTCAGACAGAGTATAAACTGCCTAAGGCCAAAATTGATAAGACAGGCGTAAAAAGCGCCCTAGGGAGTTAATATGAATTTCAATGAATTAATGCAAAGAATGCGTGAGTTAGATGCTCCTGTCGCTCCATCAGCAGCAGTTGAGGCCTGTGGCGATCCAATGGGAATGCCACCACCAAGTATTCCTAGCAAACCCGATGAACCTCCCCCAAGCATGAGCGTAAACCTCAATGCACAGGGCATGGACAACATTGCTGAATTAATGAAGTTAATGACTAAAGTTAATCCAGACATGATCAATCAACCAGCTCCTATGAGTATGCCTCCGATCAGTGCTGAACCAAGTATCATGAGCATTAAACCTCCAATGTCTAGTATCGGCGATCTAGGCAATCTAGATGCAGGCCCATTAAAAATGTTGCCCGACTTAGACGCAGACAACAATAATATGCCAGGCGGCGAAATGGATAGTGACTACGATGACAGCGGAGATCTAGATGCACATGAAAAAGATCACGCAGATGAAAAACCATTGATCAAAACTCTAGACCGTGACGACGACGGTGATCATGACATGGATGATCATGACATGGAAAAAGATGACGACAAAGAAGACAGCAAGAAAGACAAAGAAGAAGCATTTAGTAATGCTCCTATTGGTGCTTCTGGTCAAGAATATCACGGCATTGACGCTGCTATACCCGATGGTGATGATCTTAATAAGCCCAAGAAAAGTTTTAGCGGCAAACCATACCGCGGGGATAATCCAATGTCTGCAGGCGCTTACGAAAGCAAAGAAGCACTACGTGCAAGTATCAAAGAAGAACTACGTGCCCGTTTAGCAGAAGCTAAGTTTGACCCACTAAAGCATGTTAAGAATCCTACCAAAGGTGAAAAAGAAGCTGCTAAAGATGTTAAGCGTGGCAGCTATGCTGACCGTGCAGCCATGCTAAAGTCAGCAGAAGCAGATGGTCGTTTAAAAAAATAATCATTTAATAGCAATACCAAAAAGCATCCTACGGGGTGCTTTTTTTATGTAAATAACAATATGGCAAAATCACTAGACGGCGTATTAATTAAGAAAGCTCATGCCCCTCAACGCTACACACTTGAGGAAGTTCAGCATCTTGAAGCCTGTATGGATCCTATAACAGGTCCTCTGTATTTTTGCAAAAATTTCCTTAAGATACAACATCCGGTTAGAGGATCAATTCCGTTTGTGCCTTATGACTATCAAGAAAGACTGATAGATGCCTATCACAATAACAAACAGTGCATTGCCATGCTGCCAAGACAGATGGGCAAGACCACCTGTGCCACAGGATACCTTCTGTGGTTTACTATGTTTGTTCCTGAAGCACAGGTATTGATTGCTGCGCACAAATACGAAGGCGCACAGGATATCATGAATCGTTATCGATTTGGCTATGAAAACTTGCCAGACTTTATTCGTGCTGGAGTGTACAGCTATAACAGAAACACCATCGAATACGATAACGGTGCTCGTATACAGGCAGTAACAACTACAGAAAATACAGGACGCGGTAAATCTCTTTCATTGATCTATTGCGATGAGTTCGCATTCGTGCAACCTCCAGAGAAAGCCAAGGAGTTTTGGACCGCACTAAGCCCCACACTATCAACTGGTGGTAAGTGTATCATCACATCAACACCTAACTCAGACGAAGATCAGTTTGCCTTGATCTGGACAGAAGCCAACAAGAAGTTTGACGAACACGGAAATGAACAAGCACTAGGCATGAATGGATTTCATAGTTTCTTTGCACACTGGGCAGAACATCCGGATCGTGATGAAAAATGGGCGCAAACAGAACGTGCTAAAATTGGTGAGGAAAGATTCCGTCGTGAATTTGATTGCGAATTCTTGATCTTTGATGAAACACTAATCAACGCAGTACGTCTGGCAGAAATGAAAGGCATTGACCCTATTATGACCATGGGACAAACACGGTTCTATAAAGATATTGATCCAAGATCCACCTATCTAGTTTCTCTAGATCCTTCACTAGGCACAGGCGGTGACTATGGTGCTATCCAAGTTTTTGAAATGCCCAGTATGGAACAGGTGGCAGAGTGGCGACACAATCTAACCCCCATTCAAGCGCAAGTTAAACATCTAAGAGAAATATGTAAGTATATTCAAGACCGTGGCATGGAAAAAGGCAGTGCTCCTCAACTATACTATTCAGTGGAGAATAACACTCTAGGTGAAGCTGCCCTTATTGTGATCAATAACATAGGTGAAGAGAATTTTCCAGGTTTATTCCTTTCTGAGCCAATTCGCAAGGGGCATGTACGTAAATTCAGAAAAGGATTTAATACCACACATAAGTCAAAAATCACTGCTTGCAGCCAGGTTAAACACATGTTAGAAACACAGAAAATGAAGATTTATTCAAAACCTCTAATATCTGAACTTAAAACGTTTGTGGCACACGGAGTGGGATTTGGCGCTAAAACAGGCGAACATGATGACCTAGTAAGTGCCATGCTGTTGGTAATACGCATGGCGGGCATATTGTCAGACTGGGATCCTAAGATCTACGAAAAGATGACGGAAAAATTAAGCGAAGATCAAATGCCCATGCCGATATTTGTCTCTAGCGGTTTTTGATAAATATAACTATGGACGCAACAAACAATATAGCCACTGATTTATTCTATAAAATTAGAAGCCGCTTCAAAGGCCTAAAACTAGGCGACTCTGGCGGTGCCATCACTATCAATCCCGAAGATGCCCGCTTCTTTGATTTTGATTATATGGAAGGCGAAACTGCGATAGGGCATGTTAGCATTAGCCTAGCAGAACAAAATTCATTGAAAGTATATTTCTCAACAGGAATTACAGAATCAATGGACGGTGGACAGAAAACCAACTGGTATGGTTTTTTGAAAGAATTACGTACATTTGCCAAACGAAGACTAATGGCATTTGATACTAGAGATATTGCCAAAGACAATCTAGATCAGAGAGATTATGAATTTCTCACCCAGCACAATACGCCCAAAGATCAATCAAACACAGTAGTCAAACCTGTTGGAGAAAGCATTATGAGTGAAAGCGCACTATACGGATCAAAGACCGTTAGTTATCAAAAGTTAATGGACACCCGTCTAATTATCAAACACAGCCAAGCAGTTATGGATGATGCAGCACCAGGTGCTAGATCAAGAAATATTTCTGGACTGTTCGTTGAAAATCAAGACGGTGAACGTTTTAAATATCCGTTCATTCACCTAGCAGGTGCAAGAGCAATGCAACGACATGTGGCCAATGGTGGTGTTCCTTATGATGACATTGGCAAAAGTATTGTGACTATGAGTGAAGAAATTGCACAACTAAAGAGCTTTGGCAATTATGTTGTTCGCAACGACCTAATGAATTCAGACACAAATAATGTTGTGGAAAGATCAGCAGAACAACTAAACAGATTGCGCGAGCAAATTAAGGCTATGAGCAAGCAAGGATATTACGAGCAGTATCGTGAATCATTCCAGGCACAAACACAAGAAGAAGTTCCACAAGAGTTTGTAGAAGAATTTACAGAAAAATTCACAGTTAGAAACTTTAAAGAAGATATTAAAAATGTGTTTCCAGTCTTGTATAGACTAATGAAAGAAAGCGACATAGGCTATGACGACATAGTCGCAATGACAACCACAGAACAAGATACAGTAGAAGATGTTGAACTTGAGGAACACAACGAGTTTGATCGATTTGAATCTTGGGTTATGGGGTTAGGCGAAGACTCAGCAATTGCTAGTCAAGACCCAGAAGAACAACAGACAGCAAAACAAGAATTACAAGAACTAGTAGGCCAAGCATTTTCCGTTGGCGTCGATGGTAGTAATGCTATCGAAAGCCTAAAAGGCATCATAGAAGATCCACAATTATTCAAACAGATCAAAGAAACAGCAAAATCAGATCCAGATGCAGATGTTAGAGGACTTGTTAAAGACTGGCTAGAATCTAATGCCCCAGAAGCACTAGAAGGTTTAGACTTTGGCGACTTTCAGGAAGAAGAGCCTGCAGGTGAACAGCAACCAGAAGGCGAAGAAATTCCACAAGAAGCAGCAGACGGTCCTAACAAAAGTGATGTTCCAGCATATCTACGCAAACAACAAGGCGAAGATCCAATGACTCTAAAGGATCTAGAAGATGAAAAAACAAAATCACCAACAAGTTCAGCGGGGCTGGCAAGACGCAAACAAGAACTAGGTATGGGAGAAGCTGACAGCGAACCAGGCGAGAAAGATGATGACCCCCCATTTGATCCAGATGAAAAACCAAGCAAGCCAGTAACACCTGGTAAACATGGACAAGAATATTCCAAGGCAAAACATCTAGCACAGCAGGGTATGAAAAAGGCAATGAATGTACAAGAATTAGCAGAATTTATCCACAGCTTCTATGATCGTAATTCAGGAACATTCCCTAAAGGCCCAGAAGGCGTTGTGATCATGGTAGGCAAGAAGTTTGGTGAACAGGCAGAAATGGTTGCTCGCAAAATGGTCGAGCGTATGGCTCCACAACAACAGGATCCACAAATTGCAGAACTTGCTCGTATTAGAGAATTAGCAGGCTATTAAGATTGTTCGTAGCAGTTAGAGTCTAGTTAACTCTATTAGATCGGACACTTAGGTGTCCTTTCTTTTGGCTAAATCAATTGTCAACGAAATTGCCATCTAAAGCGTTATATATATACGCAGAGAATATTCTTTGCGCATAACCTAAAGGAAACTTTAAAATGAAATCAGCAATCGCAATCGTAGTAGCATCGTTGTTTGCAGTATCAGCATTTGCTCAGGCACCTGCCAAGAAAGAAGAAGCCAAGCCAGCCGCTTCAGCACCAGCTAAAGCAGATGCCAAGAAGGACGAAAAGAAGCCTGCCAAAAGTGAGCCTGCAAAGAAAGACGCAGCTAAGGCAGAAGCAAAGCCGGCAGCTAAGTAATCTTGATCTAGAACAAAACAGTCTTGTCATCGATGATGAGATTGTTTTTGGCCGTAATCTCCAATCACGTAAGTTTGGCAAGATATTAGATGATGATTTATCTGATTATGTAAAGTTTAGATTATGGCTAGCAAGGCAACGAGCAATGGCAGCGTATAAGGAAAAGTGGGTTTGACCCACTTTTTCTTTTGGCAAAATAAAATCAAAAAACTATCAGATAATCATTGACCTTGATAAATAAAAAGCGCATAATAAAACATGTGCATAAGGCATATAAACATTTTAGGCATAACATAGGAGGCATATAAAATGGCATCATTAGCAGAAATTCGTGCGAAACTTCAAGAAGCACAATCAAAGTCCACAGGACAATCCACCGGCGGTGGAGACAACGCAATTTATCCACATTGGAACATGCAAGAAGGCAAGGAAGCGGTTATCCGTTTGCTACCCGACGGCAATTCAGCCAATACATTTTTCTGGGTAGAACGTGCAATGATCAAATTGCCGTTCGCAGGCGTTAAAGGTGAAACAGACAGTCGTCCAGTGCAGGTACAAGTACCTTGCGTGGAAATGTACAACGACGGTACAGTTTGTCCAATCCTTTCAGAAGTGCGTGGTTGGTTCAAAGATAAATCATTGGAAGAAATGGGTCGTAAGTATTGGAAAAAGCGTTCATACATTTTCCAAGGCTTTGTTGTTGAAGATCCTATCAAGGAAGATAAGCAGCCTGAGAATCCAATTCGTAGATTTATCATTGGTCCTCAAATCTATCAAATTATCCGTTCAGCACTAATGGATCCAGAGTTGGAAGAATTGCCAACTGACTACCTCAAGGGCGTAGACTTCCGTATTGCCAAGACATCAAAAGGCGGCTTTGCTGACTACTCTACTTCAAAGTGGAGCCGTCGTGAACGTTCTTTAACTGAAGTTGAAGCAGCGGCCATTGAAGCTCATGGTTTGTTTAATTTGAGCGATTTCCTACCTAAGAAGCCTACTGATGTAGAACTCAAGGTAATGAAAGAAATGTTTGAAGCGTCAGTTGACGGTGAAGCCTACGACATGGATCGTTGGGGGCAATACTTCAAACCAGCAGGTATGGGATCCGCAACAGGTGATCCACATCGTGCAACAGCTAATACATCAACACCAGCTGCTAAGGCCAGTGAAGATTTTGATGAAGAGTCTGTTCCGGCCGTTAAGGCTGCACCAGCAGCAACTCCAGCATCAGCTGATGGTGCAAGTCGTGCGCAAGACATCCTTGCCATGATTCGCAATCGTCAGAAGTAATTAAGCTAAACATAGAGTGCGGGGCAATCTCGCACTCTCTTTCATCTCTAGGAAAATAATAATGGCAAAACTAACTAAATTAGAAAAAGTAAGCGAATCGATCACTATCAATCGTTATGACAACGCTTGGATGGTTGAAATCGGCGGGCGTGATAAAAAAGAAGAATGGAAAAATTCTAAAACAGTCTGCAATACAGAAGAAGAATTAATTGCGTTAATTAAAGAATACAACGCATTAAACTTGGACAATTAATATGGCTAAAGCATTTGATATTTCTAAATTTAGAAAGTCAATCACTAAGAACATCGAAGGTCTTAGCATTGGCTTCAACGATCCGGTAGATTGGATCTCAACCAACAACTTCGCACTGAATTATTTGATTAGCGGAGATTTTTACAAAGGCATTCCACTGGGCAAGGTCACTGTGTTCGCCGGTGAATCAGGCGCAGGCAAGAGCTTTATCTGTGCAGGTAATTTGGTCAAAAACGCACAGGCGTCTGGCATCTTTCCCATATTGATTGACACAGAAAACGCCTTGGATAAAGATTGGCTAGAAGCATTAGGGGTAGATACTTCAGAAGATAAATTAATGAAGTTGAACATGGCCATGATCGATGATGTGGCTAAGACCATCGTGGAGTTTGTGGCAGAATATAAATCTATGGATGAAGCCGCACGTCCCAAGATCTTGTTTGTGATAGACAGTCTTGGAATGTTACTGACTCCCACGGACGTCAATCAGTTCGAAGCCGGGGATCTCAAAGGCGACATGGGTCGCAAGCCTAAAGCACTTACAGCACTGGTTCGTAACTGTGTCAACATGTTTGGTTCATTGAACATCGGTCTAGTATGTACCAATCACACCTATGCCAGCCAAGACATGTTTGATCCCGATGACAAGATTTCGGGTGGTCAAGGTTTTATCTACGCAAGTTCTATCGTGGTAGCCATGCGCAAACTCAAACTCAAAGAAGACGAGGATGGCAACAAGATTTCAGAGGTCAAAGGTATTCGTGCTGCCTGCAAGGTTATGAAAACACGATACGCCAAACCTTTTGAAAGTGTGCAGGTTAAAATTCCTTATGAAACAGGTATGAATCCATATAGTGGGCTGGTCGATCTATTCGAAGCCAAAGGCATGCTTAAGAAAGAAGGAAACAGCCTAGTCTATACCACGGCCGATGGCGAGATCATCAAACAGTTCCGCAAAGCGTGGGAACGCAATGAGAAAGATGGACTAGACATTGCAATGGCTGACATTTCAAAACACGGTGAAATTTCCACTTCTGAGATAACTACTACAGTTGAATCAGACTTGGAGGTCACTGAATGAAAGACGACTTAATTGCGGATATCTGGACATTGGTTATCGAGCACATTCCAGAAAAGCATAGAAAAGATCTTGCTGCCGACTTTGTTAATACACTATTAGATTACGGTATTAAAGAATCAACACTTGAAAGCCTTCTTGGTGTTGATCCTTACCTAGACACCGCAATAGAATATTCAATTGACGGTGAAGAAATTGAGGAAGAGGAAGAAGAATACTACGACGAAGATGAGGAATAAATGAATTGGTATGACAGGGTAAGTAAAGATATAAGCAACATTCCTGATGCTGTGGCCTATTATGAAGCTGAGTTAATCGAAGCAAAACAAGATGTCCGCATAGCGGGAAACATCGAGAAGGCAAGTTCGCAAATGCCCGGCATCGTGGAAGAACGCTTTAATCAACTTCAAGAAATTGAAGGTATCCTTGAGTACTTAAACATTGAACTTCGTAGACTTCGTAGTCAACATTTCCGCAAGTACCTTGAAAACTACCAACGTCAACTAAGTTCTAGAGACTGTGAAAAGTTTGTAGAAGGTGAAGCTGACGTGGTAGATTTTGAAAAAATAATCAACGACTTTGCCCTGCTTAGAAACAAGTGGTTGGGCATTATCAAAGCACTTGATCAGAAACAATGGCATCTTAGCAACATTGTGAAACTACGAGTATCAGGACTAGAAGACGCATCATTATGAAAATAGGTATCATAGGATTTGGTTTTGTAGGACAGGCTATTGGGTGGGCTCATCGGCATGATGATTTAGTTATTAGAGATCCCAAACGCAAAGATAGTGCAGAAATTACTGAATTTGTAGGATGCGATGCTATCTTTGTATGTGTGCCTACACCTAGTACAGATGATGGGCGTTGCGATAGTTCTATACTAGAACAGACTCTAAAAGAGTTGTTGTTTATTGTGATTAATAATCAACTTCCCATTATATGTAAATCAACGGCGCCTCCTAGCGTGTACGCACGTTTACAAAAACAATATCCTAATATTGTACATTGTCCAGAATTTTTAACAGCGGCAAATGCTACTATAGATTATGCCAATGCAGATTCATGTATTCTTGGCGGGGATTACGAGTGGGCTGTAAAAGCACGTACAGTTATTCAGCACGGACGACCAATGGTCAGTGATAAATTTACCATTGTACCAATTAAGGTCGCAGCATTACACAAATATCTAATGAATAGTTATCTTGCTGCTAGAGTATCGTTTATGAACGATTTTAAAAAATTAGCAGATGCTGTAGAAGTTGAGTGGGATGATCTAGCATATCTTGCCAAGCACGATGGTAGAATTGGATACAGTCATTTAGATGTGCCGGGACCTGACGGCCAATATGGATGGGGAGGCGCCTGTTTTCCTAAAGATGTTGCAGCAATACAAATGGAAGCAATTGATTTAAGAGTAGATTTAGAACTGCTCGGAAGAATAGAAGATATCAACAAGAAGCATAGAAGACTATGAAAAAAGTTTTAGTTACTGGATCGGAAGGTTACATCGGCAAGCACCTTATTCAAATGCTTGCAAACAAATATGACATCTATAAATTAGATTTAAAAGATCCCACAACTCCATTAGACATACGCACAGTCAATTGGGACTTAGAATTTGATACTGTAGTTCATTTAGCAGCACTAGTAAATGTAAGTCGTTCAACAAAATATCCAGAAGATTATTTTGATACAAATGTAAACGGAACTAGGCATTTACTTAAAAATTTAAAATATAAAAACTTTGTGTTTGCATCAACTGGATCTGCTGCCGGCATGGCTAGTCCTTATGGTATTTCTAAAAAGATGGCAGAGTTAGTTGTAGAAGATTATTGTAAAAATCAAAATAAAGATTTTACAATGTTTAGATTTTACAACGTAACTGGAGCAGACGGATTACCTCCCACAAATCCCGATGGTCTATTCTTTAGCCTTATGCGGGCTGAAAAAGAAGGTATCTTTTATCTGTATGGTGACGATTATAACACTCGAGATGGCTCATGCATTAGGGATTACACCCATGTAAATGAAATTTGTGCGGCACTAGTTAAAGCCATTGATACTCCGGCAAACAATTTAGAAAATTTAGGTCACGGTGTAGGCACCAGCGTGAAGGAAATGGTAGCAATTTATAAACAAGTAAATAACTGTGATTTTAAAATACAAGTTATGCCAAGACGCCCCGGTGATCTAGAAATTAGTGTTCTAGATAATGTGTCTCAGTACATGACAAAAAGCTACACAATGAATGACCTAATGAGGAAATACGATGGAACACTTTTATCAGAAATTTGACGGATTTATGAGTGAGAAAAATACAGTTTTTCTCAACATTGTTCTTGAAAGATTTCCTGCTAACGGAGTTTGGGTAGAATTAGGTTCGTGGACTGGTCGATCTGTTGCCTACTGTGTGGTTGAATTACTCAACAGAAATAAATTAGGGAAATTTTACGCGGTTGACACATGGGACGGAGGAGTTGAACTAAAAGATCATGGGTCTACTAAAAATCTCAAACAGATATTTCACGATAACGTGGCCCCTGTGCTTGATAAGATTGAAACGATTCAAACTTTAAGTTGGGATGCGGCTAAACAATTTAATGATAACTCTGTTGACTTTTGTTATGTAGATGCCGGACATACATACGAATGTGTTATCCAGGATTTAAATGCTTGGTGGCCAAAAATTAAACCAGGTTCCTTCTTTGGTGGAGATGACTATACTAAAGGACATCCTGGAGTCCAGAAAGCAGTATGGGAATTCTTTGGCCAACGAAATATTAAAGTTCGTCGGAGTGGTCGATGTTGGTTTGTTGAAAAACTGTAATAGAGTTATGCCAATAATCTGGATAGTTTTTAATTATCTGCAACACTGAGTCCGGATAAACTGGATTTACGATTTCACTACCTGCTTTATGATTAATTGCTGACATACTATCAACTTTCTTAAAAGCATCCAACACTTGTTCGGGATCTCGATGCTGACTTTCGATACAACTTACTACTTTATTTTTAATTAAGGTGTCGTTGCCCATCCATGTCCAATGCCATCCAACATGTCCGTCCGACCCTGCGCAATGATTTCTATTTTTCCGTTTGACTACTCCCATATCTCCTTTGTATAGATCGTGCGGAGTATCAAACATTCTTTTTTTAGCAACTACACTACCTTTCCAACTTCTACCTGCTTTTTGATCAAACCTATAAAAATACATTTCAAATATACAAGACACCGGCTTATTATGTTCTTCCATTAAGGCAATTATAGAATCCCATTTTTCCGGATTTATAATTTCGTCCAAATCTCCGTGTATGATTACATCCTCGGCATCATACTTGTTTAATGATTCACGGAATCCTCTGCGCATCATAGTTTCACATACTAAATTTTTTTGATCTTCTGCTAATTCTAAGTTAATAACTTCTAATCGATCTCCGTACTTTTCTTTATACCGGTCTAAATTATTTGTTAAATTATAAGGTTTAGGCAATCCACTAAATGTTCTGCTGGCTTCTAATACAATCCATCTATCTACATAATGTTCTGTAATTGCTAGATGTATATCTAACATATCAAATTCATCATTAAACAATAATGTATCTACTATCATAATTTTCCTTAAAACTTATAAATTATTTGGTAAGCATCGTACACAGGTACAATGCCTTTAGAATCTAAATATTCAACAATCATACGGCCTTTACCTGTACGTTTGTTGGTTTCTAACAGTCTTGAATTATCGTCAATAGCAACAACACATCCAGGCTTTAAATGTTTTTCAATGGCCTGAAATTCTTTTAAATGATGTGCAGCACTCGGAGCATCATTATCCCATCTTACATCGTAGCTGTCAAGATAAAATAAATCAATGGTATTTAAATCTTCTAATGACTCTAACCATGCAACACTATCTGAGCAAAATGATCTATAATATTGTTGATCAATAAATTGATTAGCGGTATCTACAGCAGTTTGATCAATGTCTACTGAACGCACAAATCCGCCATGCAATCTAACCATTTCGGAAAACAAAAAACCACTGTTGCCATCTTTCCAATTATTGGGTTTTCGCACAGTGCCAGTTTCTATAATGGCAAAATCATTTGATTTTTGTTCTA
>Ga0315909_10002465_pt1 | contig 23689 bp, 20 predicted proteins | sample LakEriMetagenome_11_FD_203527 | JGI IMG/M metagenome (GOLD analysis project Ga0315909, IMG submission 203527) | Freshwater fungal communities from buoy surface, Lake Erie, Ohio, United States - Buoy 2 MA125 | ecosystem: Environmental > Aquatic > Freshwater > Lake | place: USA: Lake Erie, Ohio...
TGCTTCCCGTGTGGTAATTATTTGCATAAAAACTACCGCTCAAGTATGACATATTTATTTGGAAGTTTCCGGCATCTAATCTATCACTTAAACCATTTCTGTAAAAATTCATTACATAAACATCGTCCGATTCTACGTCTGTACTTTGACTTACAAATGAGAATTTAGGTAGTGTATGTCCACTACTTGTTGTATATGTTGCACCATCAAGACAAATTAGTTGATACTGTGAATATATACTATCGGTAGGTGATTTTGTAAATTGATACTGGTCTACTTTAATTGAACCAGAACCTGCGTAATGACCGTAAGATACCGCAAAATAAGGGTCTCTACCACAGTTATCACAATCGGTTATATCATAATAATAAGCCTTTGATTCCGTTGGTTGTGTTGAACTTGTAAGATAACAAAGTAAATTTTCTTGGTTATTAAATAATCCCTTTGTTATGTATTTACGTCTACCTTGTATAACGTCTTTCTTCCTATCCAATGGGTGAAACACCTTTGGTGATTCTTCATCAACACATCTTGGATCAATTATTTCTCTACGCTTAATATGTGTTATAGTGTTTTTAACATCTTTTCGATATGCTAACCCAATTTTTTTATCACCATAGTAACAGTAAACATCTGCTATTTGTACTTCCTCGCAACCACACGATTCTAAAAGTATCCATTCCGCCGTTGACATATCGAATTGCAAACGAGAACGATTTGCGGGTGGTATGAATGAAACATTCGGATCATCTGGTGCATAATCAGGGAAAAATTCAGCATCTTGACAACAATTTGAAGCAGGGTCATATTCCCGTGTATTTGGTATAGACACACCCTTACTTGCCGGTTGAGTTGTTATGTATGCAGTGAAATCACCGAGTCCACCTGTTATTAAAATTGCACCATCTGTTCTATAACAGATTTTTAATTTTACATATTTTGTTTCTACATCAACTTGAAAATCCGCAATCTTTTCACGTTCACATGGAAAACCAATGTCTACCAAATTTCTAAAACTTTCTGTTCCAGGAATTGGTCTACGTGTATTTTCAAGAACTGTTCTTGTTGCGTTATATTCTAGAAGTTCTTCAAGTGAAGTTAAAACAATTACTTGTCCTCTATCATTTACTTCATATCTTGGAGTTCCTCTTCGAGATAATCTACCTGGAACTGTTGTGTTTGTTCCGGCATCAAGTTCTCTTACCGTTTCAATAGTGTCTATCGTTATACAGTAAGGAAAGTCTGGTGGATTACCTGGCTCTTCTTTTGTGAGTTCACATGGACCGTCATACATACAACCAGTATATATTACATCCCATGTTGGATTACCGTCACCATCTCTTCCAGTTGGGTCGGTTGTCCATGAGAGTAAACCTTGTGACCATGGTATAACATTTACTTTATTTCCAGAATCACTTGTTTTTGCCTGTGTTATTACCGTCGATGTTGGTTGAATATTAAACGATTGACGTATTGTTCTTAAATAAGTCGCATAATCAACAGGTCTAGTTTGAAGTGGACATTCGCCCCATACAAAATCTTCAGGACTTGGAAGTCTAAATCCCCTGTTATTTGCTATAAAAGTATTGTCCGGTATAAGAGTTTCGCGATAAAAACCGTAAAGTTCATCTAATAGTATGAATTGTTGGACTCTTATCTTTTTACCTTTTTTACCATTCTCTTGACAATCCAACCAAAAACTTGTTTGTTTTGATCGAGCAACAAGAACTTCACCGATTCTTTCTTTTACACCGTTATCATTACAACAACGATAAACGTCAACCCAAATTTGACATTCTTCTTGTGCCTCTGTTCCATATCTATATTCTATGTTTGAATCATACCACGGACTGTCTGGTGTATGAGAGAATCCAGATTTCTTTGTTTTAAATGAACGTGTGTCAATGTAAAAACTATAATTTTTACAACCACCAGATGTTCGTCCACTATCATTGTCTGGATTATAGAATAAAGCAGATGTTTCTGGAATTGGTGGCATTATTGATGACATAAGGGGCTCATTGCTACTTATCAGATTGCCCATGCCATCATATACAGGGTTCATATCGTTGATATTAGTTGCCATATTTGATTATTAGAAATCTAGTTTAACTTTTATGACAACTTCTTTTTCAAACGATTTTTCTATTGGTTTGCTTAGTTTTGCAACAGCAAGTAAATTTGTACTGTCATCATATAAGCCAATAGTTGTCAAATAAACAGAAGGGTCTGTTACCATTCTTGCATATTTAACTACACCTAAACTCCCTGTTAAAAATGTTGGATTTGTACTATAATTGTATTCACCATTGTAAAGTCGAACAAAATAGTATGTTGAAGATACAACTTCACTTGTTCTACCTTCGAAGGAATACGACGAAGTATTAAATGACATTGCACCACTAATCGAAGTAAATAATCTGAACGCATTATTCTGATTTATACTAGCAGTGGATGGTGAACGATTTGTATAAAACGATGCACTTGCATCGAGAGCTTTACCGTTTAGAACAATAACACCTTGATCTGGGTAAAATAATCCCCACGGCGTTGTGTCTGGTGTGTAAGTACCATTTGCAATCGAACCACTTACTACGTTATAGACTCTGCCACCACCAACCGTGTATTCGGTTGAAGATGCACCAGAGTCGTCTATGAGTGTTATGACGTCGGCAGATGTTGCTATAGATGCTGAAGTGGTCGCACTTAATTTACCGATAGAAAGTTGCCAATTACTTGTGTCTACTTTGTCTTTATATCTGGCTCTGTTGACGTTAATAATGTAAACATATTCAGATGTTTCTGAATTTTTAAACGTAAATGCATTTTCACCAGAATCTAAAAGTAATTGCTTATATTGCTTGTAAACTGCTTTTGTTGGATAATCATCTATATTACCAGTACCGCGGTCAGATCCACTACCAACAGAATCACCATAAGCGACTGAAAATTGTGGTTCCGCAATTACTAAATTAGATGAAGTATTATAAATCTCGTAGTAATATCTTTTCTGATTACTATTCTGATAAGAACTTGTATATATGGCATAAAGAGTAGCCCGACTATTTGACCACAATGGAGAAGTTACAACTTCTTTTTGACCGTCGGAAACGTCTACGTCTTCAACGAAGGGAGTAAAGATTCTCCCATTTTTTAAAGCCAAACGAAGTTCGGAACTAGAGTTTCCAGTTATTTCAGCCATAATTTTAATATTCCAGTTTTACAGTAACGGATAATTCAGAGTTAAAGTTCTTCTTAATTGGTTTACTCATCTTAGCAACAGCGAGCAATTCACGATTTTGATTATACAATCCGATTGAAGTTACGTAAACATTTGGATTATTTACAAACTTAGTGTCTCTGATTGAATTTAGTGAACTACTAACGAATGTTGGATTATTTGAGTAGTTAGCAGATGCCGGTCTTACTCTAACATAGTAGTAAGCAACTTCTTTCTTTTCTACACTTCTAGCTGTAAATCCATATCCAGTTCCAAGTACACCCGAACCACTTATCGATTTAAACAGTTTGAATGAGTTATCACCTGCAACACCACTACCAGTTACCGTGTTGAATGATGCACTTAAATTGAGAGTCGCGGCATCAAGTACGATGACAGCATTATCTGGATATACAAGACCGTAGTAGTGTGGTGCAGATGGATTGTAAATACCATTTGCAATAGAACCACTCACAAGATTTCTAACAGGAAGTGGTATTCCCTCATAACCGAGAGAGTCATTGGCATCACCAGAATCATCTATAAGTGATATAACTTTATTTGATGAAGATGGGACAACATTACTTCCAGTGAAAACATTGTTTGCATAAGCACTACCGCTAAGTTCTACAAGGTTTAATTGGAAATTACCTGGGTCTAATTTATCCTTGAATCTTGCACGATTAAAGTTTACAACGTAGATGTGTTGTATATCTACACCGTTTGCCATCGTAAATAATTCATCTCTACCGACCGCACTTCCACTATCTGCCAAACCTTCCAACAACATCGAACGATATTGTCCGTATATTGCCTTTGTTGGTGTATCACCGACTTGACCACCACCAGTTGCAGAACCAGACCCAGCATAGTGTCCGTAAGCAACAGAGAACATCTCTTCATCACCACAATCGGATGATGCCGAGTATGCAACTTGGTAATGGTAAGTTTTTGAACCAGACCATTGCGTTGAACTTGTAAAGAATGTTAGAAGTTCACCGAGTCCGTCGGCCCACAGACCTCGTGTTGTGATACTCGTTTCCATTGGTGGTTGAAACCCAGCACCGGGTAATTCCTCGAACCCCATGTAGACACCATACGCAGTGTCAGCCGTTGTACCATTTGGACTAAGTTTGTTATATTCAAAAGCCATTTTTTTACCTCAAAAATATCTTTACAAGTAAATCAATTCAATTAGATTGAAGTTGTATTTGCATTAATGTCATTAACAATAGAGATAGGTATAACGATACGACCGCCGGTTTCGTTTCCTGTGATGATAAGCTTTGTTGTCTTTGTTACTGCCGGATCAAGTTGTTGTGCTCTTGGTGTAAGAGCAAACTTGATTGTTGCGAAACTTTCACCACTTGGTGGTGTAAGAACGGCTGTAATTGAAGTTGCTGGGCTCATTGCATTTGGTGGATTAACGAGAGCCGTTCCGGTTCCTTTATCACCAACCATACTAACATATGTGTTATCTAAAAGCATCGCTGTATAACCAGCTGTTCTATTAAAGATGTTCTTCGATTTATCCGCATCAGGTGCACCTGTGAAATATGTTCTAACTTCAATAAAGTTAAGACTATCTGTGCTTGCCTTGACTGTAATTGTTGGTTTGCTAGATTGTAGATATGGTATCTGTGAAACACCACGAGGTAAAGTGATTAACTTATACTTCATTGATTGTGTTTCATCAGGTACGGCTTCTGTAACTGGCATATGTTCGATTACTGTACCATAATATGCAGAACCGAGAGGGTGTGCTGGATTCCACAAATCGTAATCCACCTCATCGTCAGCGAGAGCAAATTGAGTGATTTGGAACCCGTTAGCAGTTCCCCGACCCATCGCTAGAAGCTCTCTACCCCTCTTGGTTAAAATAGCGTCTACTGTAATTGTGCTGTTATCCAAATAACCCATGTTATTTCTCCTTCTTAAAAAATTTGTTTGTTTATCTAAACATAAATATACGTCAAATAAAAAAATTTTATTTTCCTATCAAATTACCACGGTCAAAATACGTGTTATAAATAATTTGAGTAGAACCAACATTATGTACTTCAACAACGGGTTTACTGTCTGGTGTATTTCTCGTATTTACATTTATATCAGGTCCAACTAACTTGCTACCGATAAAACGATGGTTTTGTAAACCTATTGCAGCATTTTGTTGATTTGTTGTTTTTGATGATGTCAACGACGAAGAATAAAATAAATTAGCAACCATGTCCTTTGAACTACTATAATATAAATAGTATACACTATAAAAACCGTCTTGTCTTGGTGTTTCGATAAACTCCATTAAAGCTGTCAATTTTGATTGTGCATTAGTTCCAGTTGCCCATCCCAACCCATATCCGTAGTCAATACTTTCAGTTGTTTTTGAAATATTTTCTCGTATGTATTTTGTATTTGTTTCTATATCAAACGAACCGTAGTTTTCAAGACTATTATACAAACCAGACATACCATATATGTCCGAGCTGTTTCTGTTTAAAACCGTCATTGATATACTGTTTAAGTTTGAGTCCAAAGAAGGAGAAACCATATCAGTTATTGAACTTTCCATTCCGTTATATGTAGCATCTGGATTAGATGTTTCCACTAAAATAGAACTTTCAACGTTATTATAATTTACTTGTGGATTCGATGTAATTACTGCAACAGACGTTTCTTTATTCTCATACATTATCTGTGGACTTGGTTTTGATATAAGAACAGAACTTTGTTGACTGTGGTAATTTACCGCCGGCGATGGTGAGTCTACTCCAATAATTGTTTCTTTATTGTTGTAAGTTATAATTGGAGAAACTATCGAAGCAGTTACAATACCGACTTTATTTTCTGGTGCAGTTGTGATAATCGTTTTATTTGGAATATCATATTCACCTTGAATATCATCGGCTACTTCACCGTCGGTAATATCAAATCCAATCATTTGGATTGATGTTGCCTTTGAAATATACTCCATCTTTGCAACAGCCGAAGATGAAAGTTCAGTTGTTCTAAATACGTTATTAGCTTCGCCGCTGATATTCTTACCAATATTACCTACTTTTGATCTTTCGAGTATATTTGGTTCAACAACAACACCCAATATAGGATTGGCCCTAGCAGGGAGAGTTTGTCTGATTTGGTCAAACACACTAAAATCAAATACAGAGATTAAGTCCAGATAAGCATTAAAGTCATTTTTGTTTGGATATTTTTGCCAGTATTCTCGCGATAACCATCTTAAATTCGGATAATATCCTTTTGATATGTTTGAATAATCACCAATGTAATCGTCAAGAGCAACACCACCAAGAGATTCGTAAATATCTTCGTTGATTACACTTTGTGGTGAAAATGCAATCATCAATTTGTTTGAATCAACGGAGTATTTATCAAATGCAGAAACTTCAGCACTTCTATCCGTACTTAATCCAGCAATAAGAGAACCAGAGTCTATACGAACTTTTTCGGTGTATATTGTGTTGTTACCAAGTGTAGCAACTTCCATGTTGTATGTTTCAACTATGGATTCAAATGCACCAGAATTGAATCCTTGAAAATGGGCAGATTTTGAAGAACTATAAAATGATGTTTTTGTTTGGTCTGGATGTGAACTTGATAAACTTGTTGTTACAGCTACGTTGAATTTTTGCCAGAATTTGAATTGAGCTTGTAAATCATAGAACGATGATGTTTCTGTATTACCATTGTATGCACGTGCGGAAAGTACATGGTTGTTGAAAGAAGATTCTGTCAGTGGTGCTGACCAATATCTTAACTCAAACACCGAACCTGATAGTATTTTATCAGTTTGTGAGTTCGAACCAGAACCAATGTATAGATTACCGTCGGAAGACCATGCTTGGTTATAACTACCGCTTAAACTTCCACTCACAACTATACTTGCAGAACGTTCGACTGCAATCTTCCCGTATTTATTTGTCTTTACGAAGAAATCATAAGTCTGTATCGACGAAGTAGAATCATTTGAAAGACTTCTACGAATCATCAAGTTTAATGGAACGTCATCATAAAAATATTCATCCGTGATGGATGCGGTTGCATATGTTGTACCATTACCAATGTAAAAATAGATAGAACCCTTTTCAACATCAGTTCCATTTTTATTCATCGTCACAAACCAGTCAACTCTGCTTCCAGAATTTTTTTGTAAGAGTGTTTGAACTGGGTCGGCCGAATACTTATAAAGTTTGTTTGGCTCCATCTTCCAACGGAACGTCAGAGTATCAGGATATTGCCAATTACCGACTGCATTATTTACCTTTTCCCAAGGCGTTCTGATATAATGTTGATGTGTTGGTACTGGATAACTACCGGAGAAATTCAAGTAGTATGTGTGTTTTTCCCACTCGGCTCTTGGTATAACACCCAAGTCAGCATTATCCGGTCCACCATATTCACGAATCGTCAAAAGTGTCTGTGGTATACCATAAGCAGCAAGAAGTGCCTTTACACCACGAGATGTTCCCTTTGATTTATAGATGTATGGAAGATTGTTGAGAATACGTCTCCAAACTTCCTTCGTTCTTTCTTCTTCCGTTTTAGCAAGATATTTGTTTGTTGTAGTTTTACCAGTCCAAATCGGTTCACCACTTCCACTCACACCAAGTGCATATTCCCATAGGTCTTTTGTCTGTGTTCCGTGTGAAAGTGTCCATCCAAGATTTCTTGTTGCATCAAAAATAAGATCTTGGGACATACCAGATTTTGGATTTTCTTCACGTAAATTCTTTTTCAGAATGTGATCGGTATATGAATACATGACGTCAAAGTGTTGGCCAATCATATTCACAAATGTTGTGAATTGATCGTTATCATCATCTTCTCTCAAATACTCTGGTATCGCTTTGTTTAATGAGTTGTAATTCTTTAAGTCATAATTACTTGCACTGACTATTAAGTTATCATACCAATCTTGTGTCTGTGATGAACCTGACGTGTAGAATTTGTACTTACCTTCTTTTGTTGCTATATTATAATCAGAACCAGTTACTTCATATTTTGGATATGGAGTTATTGTTGACGCCGATTGGTATGTGTAGTAATTACTGGCTGTTGTTTCGTAATACAACCACTTTTCAAAGGAATCAAACCCACTAATTGTTTTATCACGAAGTCCACGTATCTTTACTTTGTTTGATGCAACTGAGCCCGTGTATGTGTCTAACAATACCAGTTCATTGTTGTACCGTTCAATTAATTCCATCTTGTAGACAAAGTTGTCTAATCTATCTTCCGCCGATGAATAAAATACAAAGTTTTCAAACTCTCTAAAATCTACGTTTAGTTGAACAGGTATATTACTTGACGAAATGTACCTGTCTAAAATTTCTTGTGAAGTCTGAACATTTGTAGATAGAATCTCGTTCCAAGATTTATAGTCAGTTTCCGTTGAAATCCAATAATCCCTGTCAACCTCAAAGTTTGGTCCTCTTAGTCTATTGGGTTCTACTGGTAATTCTTCTACTATGTAATTAACCGTATCAATGTACGGCTTCATTAGTTCTTCAGCGACCCAACATTGGAAGAAAATATCTAAGTCGGCTGGCAGTGGTTCATATAATTTTACAAAGAAACTATTGATACTTCCGTTGAAATTTACATTTGGTGATACGTTGATTATGCTGACAATCTTGTTTTCACCAAAATTCAAAACCATTGTTGGGAAAGATGGTGTTGGTTTCAAGTAAGAAAGAACAAAGTTCTTTATTTGTTCAACACCTTCTTGTGAATCAGGATTTACAAGTGAAAGTTTTAATTCCGTTCTATCCGTTGATATGTCAGAGATAAAAAGTTTTATACGGCTATCATATCCACCAATCCAATTTTTAAAAAAGTTATAAACAACTTTGTAGATACCCGGTAGATTTCTAGTCGCTCTCATATCTCTATGGACATCCATAGATGCGGCTGTTCCATCTACTTTCCAAGATTCTATGTTGTATAACGAAGAGACATATGCACCATTTGGTAAAAATGTATGGAACTCATATGGATCTGTTGGAGTTGGTGGTGGATCAACAGATGGAACTACGGGTTTCTTTTCTAAAAGATTGTTATCTTCTAAAGTAACACGTATACCTCTAATCGGAAGATTAGTTTCTAATATTTCGTCAATATTTTTATATTCAAAATTTGCCATTTTATCTTCCTATTGACGGACCTCCTAGATTTGTAGGATTGCCACCGAGAGGACCAGAAGGACCACCTGGTGGACCACCACTGGTCAAAGTAGATGTTCCTCCACCCGATGATGTACCCCCACCAGATGTTCCTCCACCTGTACTTCTTAGTTGATTTTTCAAATCTTCCAATTCCTTTTTGAGAGCATTTATTTGGTCATCCTGTGCTTTATTTGCTGCGTTTGCTTGATTCACAACAACTTGGGAAAGTGCATCAATTGCCGATGTTACAGTTGTCATCTGACTCGTAACATTATCTTGAAGATTTGTAAGTGTTTAATCAACAGTTTCTTTAAGATTTTTAATTGACTCATCTTTATCTTCTATCTGTTGGTCTTTTATCATGTTGTCCATTGCAATAGAATCTATAAACGACTCATGTTCTATCTCCGAGTCCACCATTGATTCTATGAGTTCTTGTTTTGCAGCAATAATGGATTCCAAGTTTTCTATTTTTGCCTGTAATCCAGCTACTGAATTTTCATCTTCGTTTTTAAGATTTGATATGTCTGACAAGAACAGATCCAATTCTGCACTTGTTGTCATACCCTCTATTTTTCGAAGTATATTCCTTTCAGATGAAACAGCTTCTGGTAAACTTTCGAATCCTCGCTGAACAATATATGTAAATCTCTTTGTTGTAAATCTTTCGTCAAGTATAGGAACTTTAATTCTTCCTTTATTTCGGAATATATTTTGGTAAGACATAAGTCTGCCGTTTTCATCTCTGACTAGTTCTACGTCTTCCGCAAAAATATCCGTGTTTACTTTTATCAGTTCTTCCAACAAAGTTTTAAGTTGTTCTGATGGTAGAACGCCAGTCTCACTTCCCGTTAAGATTTTTCTTACGATATAGTAATCGAAAGCATCCAAGTCATATTGTGATATACTGTTTATTGCATTTTTTATGGCTTGTGCATCTCTTGTACCTAACAACGATGATGCTTGTTTCTGTTCATTTATAAACTTTTTAACAATCTCATACTCATAACCTTGTTTAAAAGACTTAAACTTTTCAAGGAGATTTAATCTTTCATCCGAAGTTGTTTGCTTATATCGTTGTAATTTTATACCATTACTTTTGAAGAATTCGAAAAATTCATCATAGGTATTCATCGTAAAATTTGGAAAATTATCAAGGATATATTCCGCTTGATTTATATCGATGTCTGCAAGGAAAAGAAACTTTACCAAATCAACTTGGGTACTCATCTTGTAACCTTGAAGTAATAGTTGTTATCAAAAATCTGGACTGTATCTCCACCGTCTGTTTCTGTTTTTACAACTACGCGATAAAATCTTTCTGGTTGAAATGAATCCATCCAAAGATTAAAATAGTTTCCATCGGAATCACAACTTATTTTTGAACCTGTACTATTAAATGGTAGGATTATTTCGTCTGTATGTGCATCCCTAATTTCGTAGTAGGATGATGTTGGAATATAGTAATTTTTAGTATAATACGATTGAGTTGTATATTGTTTCTGTGGGTATCTTGTGTTCGTATTTATACGAATTTTCGCCTTTTCATTTTGTGTGTATGACTTTTTGAGTTTAACATTCAACAAAAGATTTTCATCAGATACCTGCGTCAAACTTCCAGTTGTAAATGATGAATCGTCCCAAACAATGTGAAGTCTCGGAACATATATTGTATTACTATCCGTTCCAAAAAATTTCAAACTACTATATGTTTCTGTTGATGATTCAATATCATTACTGAATTTTAGAATCATACCGTCGTTGTTAAATCTACCAGAACCAGTTACCCATTTTTTTACAATTTGAGTGACATCCATGTAAATATCAGAAGACTCGTATGTAAATGATTGTGTACATTCAAGATTATCAAAATTCCACCATGTACCACCACCTTCTGTTGTAAAGTAAGATGAGGTAATATTTGCTGTCAAATTTACACCAAAAAGTATATTTGCATCTACCCAAGTTTGTGATATACTGTCCCATTCGTAATCTATAATTGCAGGTGGTATTTCCCACTCGATTCCCGTGGACTTCGATGTTCTGTATTTCCACGATACACCATCAGTTGTTACCGGTGTATTATAATAACGACCTGTTCCATTTGTCCATGAAGAACTCAACGGATAAGCGTATACAGTATATTCCTGTGGTATTTCTCTAACTTCTGTTGATCGAAGTGCAAGATAGTATTTTGCAGTAGAAAGTGGTATTTTCCCAGAGTTTATTTTTTCTTGGAGTGGTGCCGTATCAAACTTCAATAAGACACGGCTATTGTATTTTGAAGTACCGTTGTATTCATGAGTTAATTCAAGAACAGAATCCAATCCAGTATTTTTTGTTTCGGATTTTTCATAAATAGTTGCGTCTTTTTGTGCATAAAGTGTGTATATCATCCGAACGCCCTCACTCTACCAATGATGTCATTGTTAGGATATTTGATTTCAAAAATCGACGGGTCAAGTGATGGGAAAAGTATCCCATCTCTTGTTGCCAATTGAATATCGTAAGCATTTCCAGAATAACCCAATGTTGGGTCATACAAATTAACTATTCTAACATCAACAACAGTTTGTACACCCTCGACTTTATCAAGTTCTGTGTAAATGTTGCTAATTACAATAGGTTGGTTTACTTGCCATTTCTTGACATCAAAGTATTTTTTCAATCTGTCTATACAACGAAGTATAACTTGATTACCATTTTGGTCTGGCATCGTTATTATGTCAAACTCTATACCAAGATTGATAATATAAGCATCTTTAATGTTAATTGCATCTGTCAACATTCTATGATGACCAAGATACAATTTTAAGTTTTCTTTTGTTGCATCATTTATTCTTGTAAGATTACCGTTCGAATCATACCCAAGAACATAAAAGTTAAGTGCAAGTGGATTAACAACACGGTCACTATTGTATATTGACTCAGCTGTTAATTGGTCATCTTTTGTTATGTATGCCTTTGCAATTGAACCATATTTTTGTGGTAAACTATAAGCACGTATAATGTAATCTTCCTTTGTTACCGCACGATTTTGTGAAGCAAAGTAAGCAAGTGCATTCTGACGAATTTCATCAACAGTTTCACTTTGTTTTGCACCTACCGCTGGTTCTGCGTTCGTTACGGCTAAACTACCGATTGCCTGACGATAGAGATTTTGATTTAATCCCGTCTCATCTAGTAAAATACTTCTTGTTTTTAATCGTGTGATTGTTTCACTTGGAACATTATCTTTTATACCACCACCAGTTGTGTAATACAAAGTAAGTTCGGTGTTATTTGGTGCAAGACCATATGTTTTTGTGTATAGAAAATTTGACGGGTCAATATCGATAGATGCAACAGATTCCATACCAATCAAAGATGAACCGATTAAATCTGGATTTGGTATCAACAATTCGTCATCCAAATCAGATACGCCGGCACCAAATTGAATTTCTGTTTTACCATTGTCAAGTTGTCTAGTTGAGAATCTTCTTGATACTTTTCTCAACTTCAAGAGATATGGTGTTTCTTCTCTATATGTTGATAATTGTCTATCATTACGAGCAATGTTTGGTGTTGGTTCAAAAATAGTATCTTGTGCCAAAAATGGAACGTGATACCATTTGTTCCCATCCGAGTCGATTGCATATAATATGTCTATTAAAGTTGATTCTTCTAATTCAATCTTATCATATGGTTTTGGGTCGGTAAATGTATATGTCTTGGTTTTAATTACACCAGAGACGGCATTGGCTGACTTTTTAAGAAGATAAAATGTTGGTTCGTTTGTCATATCATCGACTTCAAAAATAGTTACTTCAGTTGGATCGAATGAACTGCTAAATTTAAAATCAAGATAATCAGTTGTTCTAAATTCCGTAGATATATTTCTATTATCTGATGCAACCACCATTCCAGGTTCTATTGCAAATGCGTATGAAAAGTCGGGTTTATTATTTACACCACTACCAATCGCTGGAATAATTTGAAATACGTCTAACTTTACATTTGAAGCAATATTTGTCTTTGGTTTATAACCAAGAGATTGTGCAATGTCTAAAATATTCTGACGTTCTGATGCTTGAAGTATCAACGACTCTTGTAGTGCTGTATCTGTATAATAAGACAGTACATCACCAACATAAGCAGCCATCTCAAGAAACATCATACCAGGAGATGATTCATTAAAATCTTGGTAGGTATCTGGAAAATAATTCTTGGCAAAATCTATGAGGTTTTGCTTTAACGAAGGGAAATCTCTTGAGAGATACCTGATGTCTTTTTTTACTAAATCCGCCATTAGTTTTGTGCCTCTTGAATCCGTAAATTACCTGTATCAGATATAAATATCTGAATGGGTAAATATATGTTCGTTCCCGTGATTTTGAGTTCGAGAAATATACCAATGGCATGATACGGGTCATCGACTCTACCGTCATCTGCCATATTAAAGTTTACATCCAAACGAGTAATGTTCAAGTATGGCAACCAAGTTGTTATTGCAGATATTATATCACCCTTTATCTTTTCTTCCAAATCACCTTCACTGTTTATATTTTCAAACAAAATGAACCGCAATTCACTTCCAAAGTCAGGTTGCATATATCTCTCCCCTTTAGCGGTAGAAAGAAGATTCTTGACGTTTGAAAATGCCTGTTGTCTATTTGTATAGCTTTGAAAAAATATACCATTCGGATTATTGAAAGGTATTGTTACACCAATAGGTTTAGTGTAATAGTTTATAGAAGAGCTTGGCTCATTTATAATGATACTCTTTCTTCTAAATCGAGCCAATTATTATCTCCCTTTCTTTTCGTTAATTTTTGCCATCAGTGCAGAATAATCTCTGGTGAGAGCTTGTGCAACTTCGGGAGCAACTTCATTTGGATTTACACCAGATGGTGTTGCGTTAATTACTCCACTTCTGTTATTTGCAAATGCATTTAATGAATTGGAATTAAAAAACATTTCTTCTCCACCATCGTAATTATTTGGGTCATAATTTTCTTGTAAACCCCGACGAGTTTCTTCAAGTATGTCCTGTACTGCTGAAAACTTGGAGTTTCCAACTGGTTGTTTCTTCTTTGGTTGTGTTTTTTGAACCATTCCATTTGTTGCTTGCTTATAAAGAGAAACACCATGTTGTATTGTTTCCTGAACAGGTTTCTTTTGAGATTCTTTTAATCTCTTGTCCATTGCATATTCGATTTCTTCTCTAATGATAGAACGAATTTCTTTTAAAAATGCCTTTGTATCCATCTATTCACCCTTAAAATTTTGTGTTATACTAATAATTAAGTAGTTATTATATTTTTACTTATAATCTAGACGACTTATTTCGAAGTGCATACCGTCAGGAGTACCAGACCACCACCCACCCCAGAAAAATCCCCATTTTATAGCGGAAGCAACAAGTTGTCTTACCGAACCTTGTTTTCCAATTAAAGCAGGTGTTCTTCCCATATCATTCCACGCCATGTTTATATCAAATGCAATACCCCACGCATGACTACTCAAAGGACGATTGGGCCCACGAGTGTGTCTAACAAATCTTGGTGAATATGCCTTTGGACTAAAAGTTATAACTGTGTCTAATAGACCCAACTGATCCCACTCATTCCAAAGACCCTTCAACTGATCTTCACCTCTAAAATGAAAATTTGTACCTTCTAATCCAAATTTTCTTAATTGCGGTATTCTTACAAATTTTATGTTGTCTCTTTCAAAATTATTTGTTATTTGGATATAATCACCACCAGTCGGCCTATATGATATGGAACCAAAGATTGATGATTTTTGTTGGTTTGATAATTGAGGAACGTCTGCTCTTGTTTTCAACTTACCATACTTAAATCCTTTTGGTATAACATTTCCGGTGTTATCAATTTCAAATCCAGCATTACCATTAACAAGAAAATAAAAATATCGTTCTACATTTTTATGGCGGTATTGATAACCATCAGATGACCCCTTAACCGCAGCAGTTATTGTTTTTGTTGTTCCCAAACTAACATTATTTATATAGACCCCTCTATGGTTTTCCCACCACATAAGTGCACTTAAAAAAGCAAACTTTGGATTTTCAGAGATCAATTCTGGGTTCTTTAAAAAGTCTACATTATTTTTTTCGAATGAACCATTTTGTCCAAACATTTCATTCATACGTTGATATTGTATTTTACCAGTTATTTGAATCACACCATGACCTCTATACGCATACCCCTCCGTACTTCCTTTGTAAAATCCAGGGTCTATCTGTCCGTTAGGTGGTGGTGTTCCTTTTTTAACATTTTGTTTTGTGTTCACCGCCTGTGATATTTTATTGAACGTATTTCCATTAGTTGGCCCAGAACGACTACCGTAATACGCATCACTCATACCATTTACAGACCACGGTGTTATACCAAATCCATAGTTTGAAAGCTTTGATTCTTTATACAAGAAGTTATTTGGGTCTTCACGTCTTACTCTACCACCGAACGATTTTCTCAAAGATTTTTCCGATGTGTAATAAACATATTCTGTTACACCCCGTATACTTTCCGCTGATATTTGTCCAAGAAAGTTTGCAACCTTTTCACGAGTATCTATTCCAAATTTATTGACCATCAAATCTGCATATGGTTTAATAAATTGTGGCAACATTCTATCTGGCATTTCTTTTATTCTTTTCACTAAATCTTGTTTAGTTGCTGGATTAGAAACAGACTTTAATTTATCTTGTGCTGATGTGTAAACATCACCAGGACCAGTTAGTTGAGATGATACACCTTTATTTCTTGCTTTATTCTTTTTTAGACGTTCACCACCGGATGGTGTATTAAAGATTGTTTTACCACCATTTCTGGCAGACTTAACAACAGCTCCAGTTATGATGTCTTCTTCAATAGACTCACCAGCAATAACACCTCTATTTGTTTCTTGTTCTTGTTCCATGATTAATTCACTCATTCCGTTGGTTTTTCTTCCCCAGTTACTTCACTAGGGTCTGGGAATTGTTGATTATTTTCAACCGCACCTACGTCACCTTCCGCAACAGAATCCATAAAATCACTATCAAATGTAGTCGACCCCTTTGTAAAGTCTGGGTCTACATTTAGTCCATCTATCTTTTCACCTGTGATTGGATCTATAACATCATAGTCTCCCATGTTGTTAACATATTTTTGCCATTCTTTATCATAGAACCAAGTGATAGTGTCTTTATCACGAATACCATACATTCTATTCCTATTTGGATCCCACAGAGTATTCCCTTGCCACTCAGTCCCAGTTTGTATATCTCGTGGAGAAAGTGAGGTTTCATTTGGATCAGATTTTGGTCTTACGGGCTCTTGACCTTGATTTCTTTGTTCTTGTTTTTGTTCTCTTTCTTGTTCTTTTGCCTTCGCTTCTTCACTAGGACCACTACTGAACTCGTTTACAAATGCAAGTTGGGATTGTAATTTTTCAATCTTCTGTTGTATTCCTTTTACTTGGGATTTCAAATTTATAAACGCTGGGTTGTTTATTGGAAACCCAGAAGGCCCGACTCCGGTTGGTACGGTTAATTGAGTAACAGTGGTTAAAAAACTAGAGAGTATATTACACAACTCATTTAACCAATCCATAGTACGGTCGCCGAGAAGAATTGGTGATTTTGCGTTTATACCAAGATTTATTCGTTTTGATTCAGTTTCAACCACTTGTTTACCATCAATAGAAATTGCCTTTTCAGAGGAAAGACCTATACCTTCCTTTGAAAAAGCAATCAATTCTTGTTTCCGTGCATTGAAAACTAAACGGTCTGACGCAATTATAACTTGATTTCCACCAAACTGATTCTTTACATACAAATCAACACTCTTGTCTTTTATAGAAGGTGTGTATGTAGATGCTGGTGTGAATTTCACGGATTGACCAGATGTCATCCATATTGAAGCATCGTCTGTATCTGGGTTTTCAGCAATAAATTCGTTTTCTTTTGATTTACCGGCATTATTTCCATTTGAAATAACAAGTATTGGATTTCCAATACCACCCAATCCAGGTTTCCAATACGGTGGTATTGGATAATTTCGTCTCTCATCAATACTTGAAGCAAATCGAATCGATTGTCCCCATCTACCTTCAAGAATAATATCACCAGAATAAGGTTGAACGGGTCTTACATCAAGTCTCTCACCAAAAGTTGGATCTATTGTTGTTCCCGTTGCTTTATTTTTTGATGATTTAGTTACAACACCAACCTGAGAGTTTTCTCTTTTTTCTTTATTTTTTGAATCTGTTTTTGATAAAGTTTCAGATACACCAGGTAATCCGTTAAGATGAACCGAACTTTGTATTGATATAGGATTTGTGAAATAATACTCTTGACCGTTTCCAAGATAAGAGTTATATGCAGTTGGTCCTTTTAGGAGCAGTACAACTTCACCAGCTATTGGAATATTTTTTAAGTTAGCATCGAGTGCACGTGCTTGAATTGTGCTTATGGATGCCTGTGAGCCGAATGAACTTAGAATTTTACATTTTATTGTGTATAATTTTTCTTTATCTTTACCCGAAAAATCTACATCAACAACTTCGGCTGTTACTAGCTCATATTCCTGTCCGTTGAGTATCGTCTTTTGGGGGTTCATTTACTTTGATTTCCTCTACTGAATCACCGATTGATTTGATCTCTTTTAGAAGAGCATCCTTTTCTTCATCTGTTAAGAAAGAATTACCTTCTTCTCCCTTGTTTGAAACCATTCGTTGAACAACAGCAGCCATCTTTACAAGATGCTCATCATTCTTAACAGATACTTCCATATAGTCCTTGATAACAGGCACAAGAAGAGCAGCGTCACCTATGTTTGTGATAAGTGGCTTCAAATCAGCAATAAGAAGATTGATTTGTCTATCTTTCTTCTTTTGGTTATCGTAGATGTCTTTCAACAAATCCGAGAACTTTTTGCTTCCAAATATTTCTGTATCAAATCCCATATATTATAAATATCTAATCTTCAATAATGTCTTGTAAATCAAACCAACTCAAATTTGTAATATCGGCACCATCGGTGTATTCTTTGTATAATTTAAAGTAAATATACTTTACCCGATTTATTACGTTTGTAATGTTCTGTGTTTTAATTCCTGTTCTTTCTCGTATCAGAATATACAACGCTTTCTTATTATAATTTTCTATATTGTCACGCGTTCTGAATAGATAAAGAACAGAATCGGCAACTTGTATATCTTTGTTTTTTATAAAAATCAAAGGTAAATATTTTTCCATAACATCAACAAAAAGGTCAATAAAGTCCCTTTGTTCATCAATGAATTCTGTTCGCAGTTGCTCGTTTACGATATTTCTTTCAGAGTCAATAGATTCTATACTGTTTCTTTTTTTGTACTGATAGTAGTTCTTGTTATTTTCTGCAATCAGATAATTCTTTGCTACAATAGAAAAATAAGAAAAAGCTTTGAATCCGGTTGTTTCATCATACTTTCCAATTTTTTCATGTAAGAAAGCGATTACCTCATGTTTCACGTCTTCGTGAGGTACATCAAAGTTATAAAACTTAAATCGGTGAATCATAATTTCTGCCAGTTTATAAAAGGCAGGATGGATTCTTTTTGTGTAAATTATATTTTTTTCAATTTGGTCATCGCATTTGTTGTAAGCGATAATTGCATCTTCTGTTTCTTTTGTAAAATAAACATTTTGTTTACGTTTTACAGGAGCTGTACTCATTTAATCCTCCCGTTAAATTTTTTAGATACTTCTTCTTTTTCATCTTCGGATTCTTCCATTTCAAGATATAACGCAATATCATTTATTATCTTCTTCAACTCTTTGAAGAAATATCCAACTTCGTCATCAGATTCGAAAGAACCATTCTTATCTAATTGTTTTAGGTAAGACCTTTGACTCATCACCCTACTTCGCATTGCCATAATAAATGACTGATCTTCGGTTGCTGATTTTTCTAGATTAGAATAAAGTTCTTCTAAAACATCGTACTTCTTGTAAAGATTATAATTGATATAAACAGAAACAGAAAGAAGAATAAATAAAAATATAAGGGATAGAACCATTATTACCTCGAAAATTTTGGTTGAATGATGGTATCTATAATACCAAGTTCAATCGATTCTTCGGGTGAGAGATAATAATCTTTAAGGATTTTGTCTTTCCAAAACAAAGAATCTCGCTTAGAGTTAGATGTGATTATGTTAATCAAAATTTCTTCCAGCTTTTCCGTGTGTTGGACATTTGCCTTCATATCCGAAGACTTACCATAAATACCAGAGCTGATTTCGTGGAACATGATTGTACTATTCTTTGAAGCAACACGATTACCTGTTCCCGCGCAAAGAAGAAGGGCAGCAGCTGACATTGCACGTCCACGGCAAATTGTATTGACCTTGATATTTAGACTTTGCATAAAGTCAATCATACCAAGTGCCTCATAGACATCACCACCGTCTGAGTTGATTACCACGTTAATAGGGTCGTTCTTCTTTTCCTCACCCCTCATGTGGATTATTGCCTTAATTTTCAAGGTAAAGTCATAAAGAGTACCGTCAGCTATATCACCAAACAAATAAATGGTTGAACTTTCTACGTCAATCCCATAATCCATTTGAGCGAGTGCTTCTTTCCAACGAACGGGTAAATCTTCTGTTTGGTCTGCCTTTGTCTTGTTTGTCTTGATTTCATCAATCTCTTCTTCATACATATTTGCCATAACCATACTCCTTTTACTTTTTAGATTTTTTCTTTACAACACGTTTTTTGTATTCACTCACTATTTTGTCATCAAGTGAATCTTTCTTTTTTGTCTTTACCGAAGGTTTTTTTATCACCTCTTTTATTTCCGTTGGTGGTAATGTTCCGAATAATTTATCTTGAATCTCTCCCTTGTGATAAACATTTCCGTCTTTATCAACAAATTCTGCCATGAATTTCCAACCACGAGGATAACCGGTAGATTTCTTTTCTTCCGGTGGTGGCACCATCATGGCGGTACATTTCCAACAAAGACCATATTGAGAATTTTCATCAACTAAAACTTCTTCATAACATCTTATGCCCTTGAAGTATTTACTTTTTTGGTCATTATTTTGACATATTACATATTTCACGGTGTTATTCCACGACTATATTTTGGTCCTTCATCATAAAAAACTTTTTGCTCTTGTTGTTTTTTCACATTAACATCTTCTTTAATAGGAGATTCATTTAATATACTAACTTTTTCTGTATTTTTCAAACGTTTTGATTTTCTTTTTCTTGTTTCTGACTTTATTTTCTTTACATCAACAATATCACCAAGTGGAACTTCTTCCGTTGGTTCTTCTACAACAAGTTGAGGTTCCTCAAAAGTTTCCTCTACTTGTGGAATAATTACTACGTCCATTCCCTCATCGTACATACCCATTTCCTGTGCAATTTCAGTCAATTCATCAAGGACTACCGTTTGACCTTCAGTTGGGGTTGTTTGTGTAACTGAGTCTGTTATTTGATCATTTACCGGTGTTGGAAATGATTCGACTATATCTTCCAATTCATATTTCTTTTTTTCTTTGTCACTCAAATGATTTGCGGCAATTACCAAACTAACCGCGAGAGGGTCAAATACAATAACAAGAATAAGGATAAACCAATTGACTACATTGTCCATTGGAATACCTGTAATACGACTCAAATAAAGCAGTGGACCGAGTTCTGATGAGAATGTTTCGTTTGATACCGTCAGTTTTGTTGCATCAATCTTTGCGATAGAATCAGAAAGTGCAAATGATTTTTGTGTTAATTGGGACAGTTCTGTGTTCAGAGATTCTGTTGTTTTATCGACGGATGACATACTACGAGAAAGATTACCTGTTCCTCTTTTCTGTGTTAGTTGCTCTGTGTAAGCATTCTGTTGAGATACACGAATATTGTCAAGTGATTTCAAACGACCGTTCTTTTCTTCAATCAACTTGTCTATCTGTGCCTTTTGTTTAATGAACAATTCCTTCTTTTGGTCGAGAAGTATTATTTCATTCTGTGCCTTGTAAACAATCTTGGCGGTTTCTTGATATGAGTTTGTAAGATAACCATACACACCGATAGACGTTATCAACATTAGAACTACCGCCGCAGATAAAAGATACCCTTTGAAAAGAAGTCGTAGTGTTTTGAAGTGGTCATGGAGAAATGTAACTACAACAAGTTTGGAAAGTTCCAACATTGCTGCCATACCTAATATAGACCAAGAACCACCAGAAAATAATTTGGATATACCGAATATGGAATAATATCCAGAAAATACTGCTAGTCCAATTGCACAAAACCAAATAAGGTTTTTAAGATTGAATATCTTGTTGGTCATCTAGATACCTTACATTTCTTTTAGTTCTACCGTCTTTTTACCAGAATAAGTCGATACAATCTTATCACCTTCAACGGAAAGAGATTCGAGATATTTCTTAGCTTCGGCGTGTCCTTTATCCCAACCACTCATAACTTCAGCGTAAAAATCTTTGAGTGTATCAAATACAGGAGTTGATGGGTCATGAAATTCAAGAGTTTTACCGATATACATATACGACTGATTCATAACATTCGGTGGTAAAATCTTGAATTCATTTATCGTTGATTCTGTGATGATTCCTGCAAGCTTCTGAAGTCTTTCTTTTGTCATTGTATTGTCTCCAATTGTGTTTTACGATATTCAAGAAGTGCCAATTCTTTTGCTTTACACTCCAACATAATATCTATGTTATAACCATAATTATTGATTTCTTCCAAAATATAGTCAGCATGGGCTTGTGGCTTATCCTTTGGATTACCCGTCTCCTTTGGTTTGGAAGATGAGTAGTGGGTAACAGGGACGATACCGTCAGGCCATGTTGACATAGCAAGTTCGAGTGCTTCCTGTTCAGAAAGACCACCCGTATTAAATGTGTGATGATGATAATCGAACACAATCGGAATACCAATACGTTCATGGATATACATCAAGTCCTTGACACTATACATACTAGCTTTGTCATCGTTTTCAATTGTGAGACGTTTCTTGACTGAATCTGACAATCTGTCATAGTTCTGACAGAATCGCTCCATAGATGCAATCTTGTCACCGTATGTACCGTTACAATGAATGTTGATTTTATTGTACGGCGATAATTCTGCACCCAACAAATCCATAACCTTACCATGTAGTTCGAGGTCGGTGATTGTGTTTTGAACTACCTTTTCGTTTGGTGAACAGAGAACGTTAAAAGGGCCAGGATGACACCCTAAACGAACGCCATGGGACTTTGCATAGTCACCAGTACGTTTCATCACCTCTGCAATTTCCGTGATGTTAGGAAGGTTTTCTATCCCGTATTCGGATGCCCACGGAAACATATCAGATGAGATACGGAAGAGTTTGATGTTATTCTCTACGTTCCACTTGATGATAGTTTCCAAGTCCTTTACGTTTTGGAGCCCTAACTCAGCGGCATAATTGATACCACGTTGGAGAAATGTTTTCTTTATCATAGACCTATTGGTGGTAATTTTCTTCTTACCAAGAGTCATATTGATACAGGCATAACCGAGATTCATAACAATCCTATGTGAATAAGTGAGATACAATATAAGCAAAAAAACAATGGGAAACAAGAAAAATCTTGTCTCCCATTTAAATTTTATAACAATATCAAATTATTGTTGTGTCTTTGGCTTACGAGGCTTTGGACGATTCTTTTTTTCAGAAGAAGAAAATTCAGCACGTGCATCTTGTCTTTGCTTCTTTTGATTTGAAGACTTTTTACCACCGTTTCCATTCTTGTTTGGTTTTGGATTTTTCTTTTTAGAAAGAGCTTCTTCAACTGTTGGTGTTAGATTAACATCAGCAGAATTTCCGCGCCATTCATTATTTGGATCTGTGTAAGTAATCGTTGATTCAATTGTAACTTCGGTATTCGAGGTCGGTTCAACGTGATTTCTGAGTGCACTGATCACTGCATTCTTATCGTAAATTTGTTCCGATAAATTTTTAATTTGACGTTTATTGTAAAACCAAAACGCAAATCCTGCACAAGCAACTGCGATAAAAATTGTAAGTAAAGTAAGCATAACGATTCCCGTTAGTTAAAAAATAAATAGATTATAAATCAATCTCATAATAATCTCCGTGTTTTTTCTTTCTTCGATTGATGCGTTTCTTTGTTTCCTTTGATGAATAAAAATCTGCACGAAGTGGATGAGTTCTATTAAAATTTTGAGTCATCTTCAAACTCAAATCAGCAAGTTCCCAAGCACGGTGTGGGTCTTTTGTTGGAGGAAGTAAGTGTTCTTCCA
>Ga0315909_10002467_pt1 | contig 23682 bp, 28 predicted proteins | sample LakEriMetagenome_11_FD_203527 | JGI IMG/M metagenome (GOLD analysis project Ga0315909, IMG submission 203527) | Freshwater fungal communities from buoy surface, Lake Erie, Ohio, United States - Buoy 2 MA125 | ecosystem: Environmental > Aquatic > Freshwater > Lake | place: USA: Lake Erie, Ohio...
TGATTCCGAAAAATTATCGGAGTTTAGGGACATTGATACGGTGATAACGCACAGTGCGCCACATTTTGTTTTTCCACAAACTTTTAATAGCCTCGTTCTATCATTCGCCAGTTATGATTCTAAACTCATACAAGATTTAACCGATGAGAGGAATCGTTTCAATGAAATGTATAATATTTTAAACGAAAACAATAAAATAAAACATTGGTTTTATGGACACTTTCATACAACCAGGTCTGAAAGATATGAAGATACGATGTTTCATGTTTTAGGCGTAAACTTTTTTACAACATATGAGTAAGGAAAATGAAAATATCACAGAAGAGCAAAAACCAATGGGTGTTTTGTTTGGTGTGTTAGCATATAATAACGAAGAAGAATTTGAGCAATATATCGAAAGATTAAATGCTAAATCGGTACACGATGTATTGATTACAATACACTCAGCTTTGAGGTATGCCCAAGCATCTGGTGTTTTTTCTGTCGAGGAATCTGAAGCTATTTCAATCACACTTAGAAAGATTAAAGATGTGATTGTACCTGAGAAAGAATAATTGTATTATTTGTATTTTACCTGTTTATGAAAATATTTATGTATAGTAAAATAAACAGACAAAAACAATACAATTATGACATTCAAAAAATGGGTTATCGATTTATTTAAAGACGAGAGAGGGTCAACATCGGTGAAACCAGTTATTGCATTTATGGGCGCAGTTTTTCTTTGTGTTTCTATGGTAATAAATTCATTATCACATTCTGGATTTTCACCATCAGAAACTTTAGTTGATGCCGTTCTCGTAATTACAGCAATTGGTATGGGTAGTGATACTCTTGACAAATTTTCCTTTAAAAAGACTAAAAGTGATGCGAGTGGTGAAACACCGACAGAATAATAAAAGTTGATTTTAAATTAAAATCCGACCATTGAGTCGGATTTTTTTTTGCCCGAATGTTGTTTTATTTAAAAATATTGTTTAATATTGTTTGTGTTGTGAAATGTATCGCGATCTACCATATAAAATAAAATATTTTTAAAAAACAGAAATTATATGGATACAATAATAGCTACAATCTTAGTGACCGTTTTATCAACGGTTGCGGTAATCGGCTTAGGTGCGGGCATCTGGGCGATTGTTAGTTTAAAACGAAAGGTCTCTGAGCTAGAGGGTTTTCGTGCGGATGTTGGTACTCGATTCGATGTTGTTTATCGCGAATTTGAGAACTATGATCGTAAAAACAATGAAATAATAAAAGATGTCAGAAATGACATGACAAGAGAATTCGATCACATACATAATCAAATTCATCAGGAATCAAAACATATTCATGATAGGATTGATGATGTCATGCGAGAATTCGAAAAACAATTAGATAAGCGTTTTGATAACGTTTATCGAAAGTTACCTAGAATAAATCAAGAACAACCAAGCCAATCAGCAGAACTTTTAACTGATTAAAAATTTGGTGGATTGCGATACATTAAACAACAAAAAACTAACTTTATACAATGACTACAAAACTATTATTTGCGATGACCGAATGGTTCTTGAGAATATTAAAAGCACGTGGTGTTGATATTACAAAGCTAAACCCAAAAACAAAAAAAGAGGTTGAATTGGAAGTGGTATCAAACCAATTAATAAATTTACAAGGTGCGTTATCAATAAAACGTGCCGAAATCATAGACAACCAAAGAGATTTATTAGCTATGATTGAGCCAACATTATTCGGTGCTCTTAGTGAAAGTAAAGAAGGGTGGGGTAGAGGTACCATAACTAAATTATGGTTTGATAAACTAAATGATATAAACGGATTAATAGACGAGCATCAAACGCTCATAAAAGAATTTGAAGATACTTATATTAGAATTGAGAATTTAAAAAGATAAAATATGAAATTTAATGAATTAACAGAAGAACAAATAGAAAAAGCTAAAAACATTTACGTTAACAAAGAGTTAGCCTGGGATGATAGAATGAAAGCTTTAATGGAACTTTTTGGTAAGTCTGAAAGAACGGTTAGAAAATGGTGCTCTGAAAAATTAAACTTTAAAGAAAAAGTTGATGTTGTTTCTGAGCAATATGAATTGGCAAAACAAAAACAGTTAAACAAAGAACAGAATAAGTTTATTATAACTTGGGCGCAAAATGACACCCCAGTACACAATGGTCTATTAAAAAATATAAAAGCCTATGCTGAATTTTTAAATGCTGACATTCACGTGATTGCTGGTAGATACAAAAATCCAACATCCGTATTTACAGACAGAGATTTTGATACTTGGGATGATGCTGTATTACCGTATCTGGATGCGAATAGACATAACCTACACAAATATTTGGCGATTATGTCTGATATCAAAATTCAACCCACAGCAACAAATCCAATGAGCGGATTGCAGGGCATGAGTGGTATTAATTCTTGTGTTTTTGGCGCACCAAAAGTTCAAATGGAAATGATTCCAGTTTTAGAGGGTAATAAACCTAAAATGATGTTAACAACTGGTGCTGTAACCAAAATGAATTACACGGACTCTAAGTCAGGTAAAAAAGGTGAGTTTCATCATACTTACGGTTTTGCGATTGTTGAGATAAAGGATAAAGATACTTTTTATGTTAGACAAGTCACAGCCGATGATAAGACTGGTGATTTCACAGATTTATGTTATTCTGTTAAATCTGGTGATGTTGAAAAAATAGATACTATTGAAGCGATTATTTTGGGTGACCTACACTATGGTAGCCATGATCATAATGTTTTATCTGTCACGCATGATTTTATGAATAAATTGACACCAAACCATGTGATTTTACATGATGTTTTTGATGGCGATTCAATAAGTCATCATCAAATGAAAGATCCGTTTATACAATATGGTAAAGAAATAAACGGAACCAACGATTTAAAGAGAGAACTTGATATGATGATGGATGGGTTAAAAGACTTTGAAAAGTATAATAATGTGGTTGTTGTGAGAAGTAATCACGATGATTTTTTGGATCGTTGGTTGAAGAATGAGGATTGGAAAAAACAACCAACACCGAAAAATTCAAGATTGTATATGCAACTCTCAGATATACTCTTGGGCCAATATGCTGAGAACCCACATGCTGTTAAGGGTGTAATCCCAGCTTTGATAAATGAGAAGTACCCCAAGTATAAAACTTTAGGTAGAAACGACTCATACAGGGTAAAAAACTGGGAATTAGGGCAACATGGTGATATTGGGTCAAACGGATCCAGAGGTTCGTTGCAACAGTATCGAAATTTAAACACAAAGATTGTAATCGGGCATTACCATTCACCAGGTAGAAAAGATGGTGCTTTGGCTGTTGGAACATCAACAAAGTTAAGGGTTGGTTATAATAATGGCCCAAGTTCTTGGTTACAATCACACGTTATTATCCATAAGGATGGTAAAGCGCAACACATTAATTTTGTAAAAGATTCGGAGGGAATGATGGGATTCACGACCTTTGAGTATTAAAGGTTAATATTTTATGAAAAATTTTAAACAAACAGACGGTAAAACTATTGAAAACTTATTTGAGTATGTAAAGAATTGGGTTGAGAGATACCCAAAGAGTGAAATATACATTGGCTGCGATTCACAAGAAGTTGGGGCTAAGATTAACTATGTCACAACGGTTTGTTTATATGAGATTGGTCATGGTGTACACGTTATCTATAAAAAAGAATCTGAACCCAGAGCCAGGAATCATAACCCAATTGCAAACATGCAACCCAAATTGTGGAACGAGGTTGTGAAATCGGTTGAGGTTGCGGATCAACTTAAAGGTATCGATAAAAAGATAACAGTCCATGTTGATTACAATTCAAAACAGAATGAAAAATCAAACCAACTATACGAAGCTGGTATTGGATATGCTAAGTCTATGGGTTACGATGCGGTTGGTAAACCACATGCCTGGGCGGCGTCATGCGCAGCAGATAATTATTGTAGATAAAAATATTTTATTTAACTAACCCTTTGAATTTTTATATTTTTGTATTAATGTGTATGTATTTTTCAATATCCTTGATCGTATCATCCAATAAATTTAGGTATTTATTTTGAGTTTCGTAGTAAAAAGTTTTCCTCACATTTGGAAAATTATCAAAATGTTCTGTAACATACTCATTATAATCAAACCCAAAATGTTTAAGTATTTCAGAATAAAATGTTTTGACATGTGTTAAAACTCCAGAACCTACTATTTCATCACCAATACAATTAAAACTTCTGTCCACAATAATTTTTGGGTGTACGATATCGCGTTCAAAATCTAAGTCACCAACTTGGATTTTATTTTTATTTATTATTATATCCATAAATTTATAAAAAACAAAATTTGGCCTTCTGTATGGCGAATTAAAATTAAATGGGTATACGATTCTTATATCTAAACCTTCTTTTAACCTTAACTCCTCAACTTCTTTTTTTAACATTTCTTTTGAAATAATATATGAAGTTTTTCTGTTTTTAAACGGCGTGTTTAATGTAATACCACCTTCACATAAATCCCACATATCGGATGATAAATAAATGATTATTGTGTTTGTATTTTGTTTTAATTTATTAATAACTTCTAATGTATAATCAACATTAGTCTTACTAAAAAAATCAACAGATTCGTTTAAGTGAATTTGTTGTTCGGCAAATACCAAAAACGCTTTATCAAAATTATATTTTTTTAAATCATCGTAATTAAAATTACGTGAAGACACACCAAGTATATTTGGATCATATTCTTTAAAATATGGGAATAATTGACTAGTATTTCCGACAACTAAATTCATGTGTATAAAATTTTATAAAAATGTTATTTTGTATCGATTACGTTGTTGTACCTCACCAACCAATAATTAATCATTTCATCTAACATTTTTTCAAAAGAATATGTTGGCGCCCACTCAGTTTTTATTTTTAATTTTGTACAATCACCTTTTAAATTGTTTAACTCTTCTGTTCGTAAAAACTCAGTATCTTCTTTAACATATTGAGTCCAATCTAACCCCAATTTACTAAAAACATATTCAACTAAATCTTTAACCGAATGTGATATACCTGTTGAGCAAACAAAATCATCTGGTTTGTCTTGTTGTAAGATTAACCACATAGCTTTAACATAATCCTTAGCGTGGCCCCAATCCCTTGTCGCATTTAAATTACCTAATCTTAATTCTTTAGATAACCCTAAATAAATCTTGACGGCTTCCTTACATACTTTATTTGTAACAAAATTAGTACCTCTTCTAGGAGACTCGTGATTAAAAAGAATACCATTTGATATATGCATATGATAAGCATTTCTATAATTTCTACATATATTATAAGATAATACTTTAGCACACCCATAAGGTGAAACGGGATGCATGGGTGTCGTTTCTCTCTGATACCCATCAGAATCAATCGAATTACCAAACATTTCTGATGAAGATGCTTGATAAATTTTTGGCGATATGTTTAATTGCCTAATAGCTTCTAACAAATTAATCGTCCCAACACCAGTTGCTTGGATTGTGTAAATTGGTTGATCAAAAGATACTCTAACGTCCGATTGTGCCGCTAAATTATAAACCTCATCTGGTTTTACTTTTTGTAAAACTAATAATAATGAAGATAAATCAGTTAAATCCGCATAGTGTAGTATAATATTATCTTTAATATGAATTATTCGCTCAAAATTATTTTCATTAATTGAGTTTCTTTTTATAGTACCATGTACTTCATAGTTTTTAGATAATAAAAATTCTGCCAAGTAAGACCCGTCTTGACCAGTAATTCCAGTAATTAAAGCTTTTTTCATTAAAAAAAATATAACTTAAATATAAGTTATATCAACCAATAATAAAGTATTTATCGTAGATAAAAATATTTTTTTTCAAAAACTTGACTTTTTTATAAAGTTACCTATATTTATACAAAACTTATAAAACATTCAATGAAAAGAGTGATAAATACAACGAATAGATTCTTTGGAAGAGGCGAGGACTCATCTACGGGCTTTCTATTGGTGTAATTATTCATTGTGTAAACCATAGTAGAAAGCCCGAACCAAAAGTTCGGGTTTTTTTTTGTTGAAAGTTTGCGAGTTTGAAGTTTCGTTCTTACATTTGTACCACAATTGCGAGAGCAAGCGTTAAAATAAGTTCTTTGAAAAAAAAATGAAAAAAGTTTCAAAAGTATTTGCAGGTTAAAAATTTTGTTCTTACTTTTGTACCACAATTCGGGAATGTATTCGGCAAATAATACAAACTCTACTTTTAATGGAAAACAAACACATTCCGATGAATTGTAACTTTTAAAATACATAGCGTACTCTTGGAGAGCACGGCGCAGTCATGAGCCCGTGTACAGGTGGCCAACGAAGCATGAATAGTTGGTTTAGGTTCGAATCCCACATACGCTACGAAGATAATGGGTTTCTCCAAATAAGCTGTCGACAAGCGAGTTTGGGCCGAAGAAATCAGCTCCCTCTGCCAAGCGCTTGTAAAACTCAAGAAGCAGTACAGAGTTGGGTGTAACGGGAATCCAACCATTATCTTTACTTGGTGCGGTAGCTCAGTTGGTAGAGCAAGGGACTGAAAATCCCTGTGTCGGAGGTTCGATTCCTCCCCGCACCACAGATGCCACATTAGCTCAGCTGGTAGAGCAACTGATTTGTAATCAGTAGGTCGGCGGTTCGATCCCGTCATGTGGCTCAAAGATTGTTCTTTGACATATTGGTGAAAAAATTAAAACTTTGCCTTGGTAAAGCCTCTTGTCGTGAGACAACGTAACCAATGGCGTGGATTTGATACGGACGAGATTTTTAAATCTCCTACTTACTTATTAACAGAAGGGTTCCGTAGCTGATGGTATATAGTTGTGACACCATCAAATATTCCTCTGTAGCTCAGCTGGTTAGAGCAACTGACTGTTAATCAGTAGGTCTCAGGTTCGAGCCCTGACGGGGGAGCAAAAGCCCAGATGGTGTAGCGGTAGCATTAAAAAAAGAGTCATCCAGTGTGGATGATTTCAGCAAATCACTATCTAACAATTTTTTATGGAAAAAAAAGGCGCTGGTTCGAATCCAGCTCTGGGCTCTAAACGGTCTATTCGTTCATCGGCTAGGATGCCGCCCTGTCACGGCGGTGAGGCGGGTTCGATTCCCGCATAGACCGCAAATAAAACAAAGAGGATGCATTCCGCAAATTAAACTTTAGGATGTCAACCTCGGGGTCGTGGGTTCGAGTCCCACTCGGCTTCGCATGAGGTCGATAGCTCAGTTGGTTAGAGCACGTATAAACGCATCCTGTGTTTTATTTACTTATTGGGGTTGAGTTCAGCAAATCTTAAAAAATCAGACTGTAAATCCGACTAAAAAGATCAACCCGAAATTTACGATCCCGTAGCTCAGTTGGATAGAGCAACTGCCTTCTAAGCAGTAGGTCATAGGTTCGAATCCTATCGGGATCGCTAACACAGTGGTTTTGTGTTAAAAACTGAGATAATACGCTCCTTTCGTCTATCGGTTAGGACATCAGGTTTTCATCCTGAAAAGACGGGTTCGATTCCCGTAGGGAGTACAACATTGCGGGGTAGAGCAGAGGTAGCTCGCCAGGCTCATAACCTGGAGGTCGTGGGTTCGATTCCCACCCCCGCTACAAAACTCAAGAGTAATTAACTTGAGTCTGAGAGGTTCGAAACTCTCGATTGGTTATAGTGTAATGGGCACACTGGCCCTAGTTGCTTCAGGATAGAAGTGGACAGGGCTGGAAGATTGGGTTCAATTCCCTTTAATCAGCAAAAGACCCCACGATTAACGGACGTACTCATCCGTTATGGTGTGTGAACCTGGCTAGAAGGCTCCAAGGCTATGGGGAAGGCCACACAAGAAGTGAAATTCGTATAACCTCTAATAAACGGGGTTTACCGACATGGGGAAGTTCAGTCGGATACGTTGGGAACGAGTATGACCGAGTCCCTCATTATGGATTGAGAGGGTAAGGGGCCTTAATTGGTCGTGTTGTAATCCACAAGTCGTAGAAATACTGGACAATTCTACGATACACGCTCTTTTCTTCCGAGCGAGATCTGCCACGTAACTATGGGGGTAGGGTGAAGAAGTCCTGAGGGTAGCACTGAACGCTGTATCTGAAATACCTATGACGCATTTGATTAGGTGAGTAAATACGGACGGAGTGTAAGAGTATAGGCCCATTGTGGATGGTTACTATGATCTAACGAATCTTAGGTATATCAGTGGGAATAATCGATCGCCGAATCTATTTAAAACCGAAAGGCTCTCCTGAGAATGGCGCAGGGACGATTCAGAGCCTTTCATTACTGCGGGGTGGACTGGAGTTGGTTCCAGCTCGGTCTCATAAGCCGAATTACACGGGTTCGAATCCCGTTCCCGCAACCAAGCAGATGTTTTGTACTCCCATCAGAGAGGGATCCGTGCATCTTAAAATAAACGGAGAAAGAGTCACATGACGAGCGTATCTGAGAGTTATGGCGGTTAAACCTTAAAGCCGATCCCCTTTATTGGCGATGTGAATGCCTTATTTGAGGTTAAAATAATTAAATAACTTGATCAATCGGGGAACCAAAAGCTTGTGAATAGGTTCCCCAACTTACTCGATTGGGGTCAGCCCTTAGTAGCGGTGTTCGAATCACCATAACAGTGGTGCGCTAAGGGTGGTGGGTTCGAGTCCCATATCGAGTGCTAAGACAGAAGTGGGTGGCACCTGTTGCAGGCGACATAAAGTAAGAACCACAACTTGACTGGTCGTCATTCCCCACCAACGGTATAATGTGGACGTTGTGGGCTGTCTTTTAAGCGGTAGTAGCTCAGTTGGTAGAGCATCACCTTGCCAAGGTGAGGGTCGCAGGTTCGAATCCTGTCTACCGCTCAACGAGTAAGGGGTACTCAGAGTGTTTGGATCTCACTAAAGGATCACGGTTAATACCCAGATGGTAACCGAAAACTGTACTGGAGAGCAATCATCCGCTCATAGGGTGGTAATGAGCCTTTATAGTTAAAATGCTGGGGGTCGGAGTAACGGAGAGCGACACATCTCCGCCGAGTAGTGTTGACGGGTTTTACCAGCAGAAGTGCGGCAGGTTCTTGAAACAGCGAAAGAAACCGATGTAACTAGACCTCAATCAAACCCCAGAATGAGGCATCTTGCGGTAGTCGTATAGTGGCTATTACATCAGCCTTCCAAGCTGAGGACGACAGTTCGATTCTGTCTTACCGCTCCAATTCGACTGGCGGGTGGCGCAGTTGGTTAGCGCAGGACTCTTATAAGGTCAAGGTCATGGGTTCAAGTCCCATCCCGCCAACTTTTTTTCACCAATATTTGGTATTTCAAACTTTCTTTCTTATTATTGTCTTATAAAATCATTATTTATGTCTAACACCAACAAAACCTTGTCAGCCGCCATCAAGTCGATGGTCGCTGGTGAGTCGATGAAACTCTCTGGAGCCAATCGCAACGAAGTCGTTAACACCGTTAACGCAATTACCAATAACAACTCTGGTTACGAATATAATGTAACCAAAAACCGAAAGGGTGAAGTCGTTATTGAACGTGTTGTGCCAACAAATATGTACAATCGTGCACAATACATCTCGTCTATCAACAAGAAAACTTTTTCTCGTATCTTGAAACAAAACGATTATGTTAAAACAAGAACAGGAGAAGCCTTGGGTGTATCGGCAAGAACCGTTGGCCGATTGATGGAACGTTACGGTATCTAAGTTCAAAACCCCCAGGTTAATAGCTTGGGGGTTTTATAATTTTTAATTAAAAAAAAATCACTAAAAATATGTACTCTTATTCACAATTTGGCGAAGATGTTTTTATCGCTAAATATTTTGACCCAACATATAAAGGTATTTGTATAGACATTGGTGCTACCGATGGTATAGATTTGTCTAATACTTATCATTTTGAACAAAATGGTTGGAAATGTATTTGTGTGGAAGCCAATCCAAAAATGATTCCATTACTTCAACAAAATCGTGCAAATACAGTTCATTGTGCGGTTGGGTTACATAATAATAAAGAAGTAGAATTTAATGTAGTTACTCTAGATGGTGGTAACCAAACGGCGATAAGTGGGTTGGAAATTGATGAAAGATTAATTTTATCTCATGCTATTTATAATCCGCAAATAAATGTAATTAAAGTACCCGAACGCACTTTAGATAATATAATTTCTGATTTTAATTGGATAAATCGTATCGATTTTATATCAATTGATACCGAGGGTACGGAATTAAATGTTTTAAAGGGTTTTGATATCGCAAAATGGAATGTCAGATTGTTTTGCATTGAAAACAATTTTAACGATCCCGAAATTGAAGAATACTTAACTTCATTTGGTTACCGTAAAATTAGAAGGCACGAAGTAAACGACTTTTATATTTTATAAATTATTTTTTATTAAACACGAAAAAGAATGAAAATTGACTTTGATGACATCCTGATTAAACCTGCGGTTAGAACAAGAATCAACACCAGATCCGAAATCGAGATTTTGGACAATATGGATATGTTGCCAATTTTTACCGCACCAATGGATACTGTGGTTAGTGATGAAAATGCTGATTTCTTTATTAATAATCATATCAGGGTAATCCTACCTAGGAAACCACATAGTTATAGTGATGATATATCAACATCACCAGTTTGTTGGAGGTCATATGGATTGACTGAGTTTAAACAAATTTTTTTACAAAACACACCCGATAGTTATAATCGTGGTGCAACAATGTATGCTTTGATTGATGTGGCAAATGGGCACATGCCAGCTTTGATAGATGCTGTAAATGAAGCGAAAAACAAATACCGCTCCGAACTAGTTATAATGGCTGGAAATGTTGCTAACCCACAAACATATGTTGATTTGTCCATTGCTGGCGCTGACTATGTTAGAATTGGTATTGGTAACGGTGGTGGTTGTTTAACAACCGTACAAACTGGTATCGGTTTCCCTATGGCATCCCTGATTCGAGAAGTATATTCTGAATCGTGTACATTAATGGAACCAGCCAAAATTGTTGCTGACGGCGGCTTTAAAAAATATTCGGATGTTATCAAAGCATTGGCACTCGGTGCGGATTACGTCATGTTGGGTTCTATTTTCAATAAGGCTTTGGAAAGTTCTGGGACAACTACAAATGATAGTGGTGAAATTATTGATCAATATTCGCAAATAGCCAGAAATTATTTGGATTGCGATATACCGTTGTATAAATCATTCAGAGGTATGTCAACCAAAGAGGTTCAAAGAGATTGGGGTAAGAGTGACATTAAAACATCCGAGGGTATTGTCAAAAAACAAAAAGTTGAATATACAATACCAGGTTGGGTTGAAAATTTTTCACACTATCTTAAATCCGCCATGAGCTATACCGATGCGCTTAACTTGAATGAGTTTGTGGGTAAGCCAGAGTGTATTGAAATATCGCAAAACTCATTCAACAGATATAATAAATAAAATTTTCAAAAATACTTGTTTATTAAAAAAACATTTCTTATCTTTGTATCGCAATTGGGACTAAATTCAGCAACTAACTCTGGTTAAATTTGGTTCAACCCCAAAAGCTTTCTTCGGAAAGTTTGTAAAGGTTAGTCCGATAGTTGCACTTTTTTAAAAACGAACATATTTATATAGACATGAGAACACTAAGCTTACAACGCCAGTTACAATTACAACTCTTGACAAAAGAGCCTGGGGTAAGCTATGTTCATATGTAAACAAAGATTTTAACTATGAAAAATCAACCCTGGGGTGCTAAGCAACTCAGGGTTTTTTATTTTATGGCTTTATGGTGTAACTGGATAGCACTTATCGCTACGGACGATAAAGTATGGGTTCGAATCCTGTTAAAGCCACAAATGCCCTCGTGGGGGAACGGTAGACCCGCTGGTCTTAGAAACCAGTGTCGCGAGGCGTGTCGGTTCGAATCCGACCGAGGGTACAAATGCCTGGATGGTGGAACTGGTAGTCACGCTGGACTTAAAATCCAGTGCTCTGAAAGGGGCGTGAGGGTTCGAATCCCTCTCCAGGTACTAAATTGTCGGGTCGTCTAGCGGCAGGACAACTCCCTTTGAAGGAGTTTACGGTGGTTCGAATCCACCCCCGACAACATTTGTTTTTTAAAAAAAATTGTTTATATTTGTTTTATGGAAATAACAGACTTCAAAGATTTTTACATTGATCTGAATGGTGATGTAAAGGCATCAACTGGGGATAATAACTTTGCTAAGTTTTTAACCACAACTGAAAAACTTAACAGCCAATATTATTTGATAGACAATATTGATGACTTACAAAGTAGAGTTCATGATATTAATGCTATGTTTAATATATTAGATAAACCAGTATTTAAACAATATGCGATTAAAACAGATGAACATGAAAATATTGTGGGTATAAAAATTTACGCTGATTATCTCAATAATGATGATAATTTAAATTTTGTAATAATTGGTTATGATATAACATCATTAGGTTTTGATGTTGATTATTATTTTACTGGATCGGTAACCGCTGTTAACGATTTAATCAAAAAATATAATTTAACATATGAAATAAAAGAATTTGAAACACACGCACCATTTTTATTTTCAATAAAAAAAGATAATGAAGATAACGTGATTAATTTTAAAACATATTACGGTTTAAAAGAAAATATTTCATTTTATTCTGAATCAATGATACCTGGAATAAAAAATGCGTTTCTATTTAGAAAATAATTTTGTTTTTTAAAAATAATTTCGTAATATTGTGGTGTAAATCATCGTAATGCCGAGGTGATGGAATGGTAGACATGAGGGACTTAAAATCCCTTGGCCCAAAAGGCCGTGTGGGTTCGACTCCCATCCTCGGTACAAAGTAAAATATTACGGTATTTATACATATGGGGTCGACTGGAATCGATCGGTAGATTCGTTCTTTAATTTGCATGTGGTGTTAGTATCGGAAACACTTAAATAACCTATACACAATTTCAGATGGCGAAAGCTACATTGACGCTGAAGGCAACATCGTGTTGAACGGTCAGCCAGTTGAGTTTGCAGACTACGAATTGGCGTAAGCCAACAACTGTCAGTTAAAACTGCAAAAACCCTTAGATGCCAGGTGGGGGGTGGGAACTCCAAAAAAGGTATTCCAGTTTTATTGAACTTCTGGGTTAGTGAAGACAAATATTTTGTTTGTTTAGAAAAATGAACTAAGCATGTGAATGAGAATTATTGAATGGCTAAACGAGACGAGGGTTCGAATCCCTCCGACTCCACAGAAATTTAAAAAGGGTAAAATATTTTACCCTTTTTTTATTTGTTTTATCCACATTTTTTATTACTATTGTCGCATGGAATTAATCACAACGTATATCTGTAAAAAAGGCGACATTGGAGTCCATGATAATATGTTCGGGGGTACTTTGGTGTCATTAATAGATGACGCATCAGCAGCTTACGCCGCTCAGATTTGTGATACTCCAAGAGTTGTCACCATTATGATTGATCAACTGGTTTTTAAAAAACCAGTTAAGGTTAATAATTTGCTTAAAATTTATGGTAAAGTTTTAGAGTTTGGTAAAACATCGTTATCCCTATATATTGAAGTTAGAAAACACAATGTTCACACGGGTACACAAGAAATTGTGACATACACAAATATTAAATTTGTTAGAATTGACGAAGAAGGTAACCCGATACCAATATCTAGTAAAGTAAAACAAAGGTATTTCGATCGAGTTCAGAAATATAATAAGGGTTTATTAACTCCAGAAGAAATGGAATTTGAGGCCCTAAAATAGAATGTGGTTAAAATTGTGAAACTTATATCCCACAGAGGTAATTTAGATGGCGTACAAAAGGAATATGAGAATAACCCCTCATATATAGAAAACGCAATCAATTTGGGATTTGATTGTAAAATTGATGTTAGATTACATAACAACAAACTTTTTTTGGGTCACGATCAACCACAATACCAATTAGATATTGATTGGTTGGAGAAGCATCACAGCAAATTATGGTTACACTGTAAAGATATAGTTGTAATTGAAAGATTTAATGAGTTGGACTCGAGAGGGGCATATCTACATTATTTTTGGCATGAACATGATACACTGACCATAACAAGTAAAGGTTATATTTGGGCTTACCCTGGTAAACAACCAATTAAAAAAAGCGTTGCGGTTTTACCAGAATTAAATAACGATGACGTTTCTGGTTGTTATGGTGTTTGTAGTGATTCTATAATTAAATATAAAAAATTGTATTAAATACTTTACTTATTACTTATTTTAACTTAATTTTAAGTTATACAAAATTTATAAAAAAAATGAAAAAAATATTAGAAATTGGTTCCCATTATGTCTCTGATTTTATTAAATCAGATACCGATTATGATGGTAAAAATAAATACAGTCTTGACCTTCAAATAGAAGAGGTGACGGGAGCTGTTAGATTAATTGAGGATGCCCCAAATGAAACAATGTGGGGTAAATATTGGTATCGTTCTGGTATCAACGCAACTATGACCAAAGAACTTGGTAATATTGTTAATGAAATATGTTCTAGAATTAAATATAAAAAAGATGATGTGTGGTTAGATATTGCCTGTAATGATGGAACGATGATGAGACAAATTCCTAACGAATTTATTAAATTAGGGATCGATCCTTGTGATGATACTTTTTATAATGAATCTAGTAAATATGGCACAGTAATTCAAGATTATTTTAGTTATGACGCCTATCAAAAAACAGGATATGGTGATAAAAAAGCTAAAGTAATTACAACTATTGCTATGTTTTATGATTTATCCGACCCACATCCATTTATTAATGATATAAATGAAATTTTGGCGGATGATGGTGTTTGGGTACTTCAATTAAGTTATACACCATTAATGGTAAAACAGTTAGCGTTTGATAATATATGCCACGAGCATAGATATTACTATTCTTTAAAAACAATTAAAAATTTATTCGCTAAACATAATTTAAAAGTGGTGGATTGTGAACTAAATGATGTAAACGGAGGTAGTTTTAGAGTTTATGTTCAAAAAGATAACACCCCCATCACTTCATTTGGAACTTCTCCTTTAAGAGATGTTTGCCAATTTAGAATGGAATCTATCTTATCGTTAGAAGAAAAATTTGATGTCGAGTCTCCTGAAGTGTGGGAACAATTTCAGAAAGATATTGATGCTTTAAAAGAACAAACGGTAGCGTTTATTAAAGAAGAGGTGGCTAAAGGAAAAACAGTTTATGGCTATGGTGCCTCTACTAAAGGAAATACATTACTTCAATATTTTGGTTTAGATAGCAGTTTAATCTCCGCTATGGTTGAACGCAGTCCTTATAAATTTGGATTAAAAACCATTGGAACCAACATTCCAATTATTTCAGAAGAAGAAATGAGACAGTCACCACCAGATTATATGTTAGTATTACCTTGGCATTTTATTAATGAGTTTGTTTCTCGTGAACAAGATTATTTAAATAATGGTGGGCAATTTATTGTACCTTGCCCACGTTTTGAAATTATAGGAGGAAAATAATATGTACGCTGAATTTGATATAGATGATATTGTAAAAGATCAATATAGTAGATTTTTTAAATCTAAAGGAATATTAGTTGAAGTAGGAGCAGCACACCCTGAAATACTTAGTTTTTCAAAAATATTTAGGGAAGATGGATGGAGATGTATTAGTGTTGAACCAAACCCATATTTTGTAGAATTTCATAAAAAAGTAGGAAATGAAATATATCCTTATGCTTGTGCTGATTACATTGAAGAAAACGCTAACTTTCAAATAACAAAATGGAGATATCCTGAAGATGGAGATTTAACTTATGAATCTTTTTCATCAATTAACATAAAACAAGAATATATAGATAAAGAAGGAGATCCTGGTTTTATTCAGAATATTAATGTTAATATTACTACTTTAGATTTAGTTTTAGAAGAAGCTAAATTAGAACAAGAAATAGATATTCTAATTATTGATACAGAAGGCTGGGAATTAGAAGTAATGAAAGGATTTAATCATACTAAATATAATCCTAAAGTTGTTATACTTGAAAATTATATATATTTAGAATCTTATAATGATTATATGGATTTAATTGGTTATAAATTGGATAAAACTGTAGAATATAATTATATTTACATTAAAAAATAAACTATGGAAACAATAGGAAATTTAATTGACAAACTTACAATAGCTAATATTCGTATTTGGATGGCCGAAGACATTAAACGTGATCCCAATGCCTCCGATAAACAAATAGCAGATGCTACTCGAGTTACAAATGTTGCTAACACATATCGAACAGATTTAATACAAGAAATTGATGAAAGTATTAATGAAATGGTGGCAACTGGAAAACAACAAAAATTATATAAACAAGGTGCAACTAAAATGTACGGTAAAAAATGAGAAATATATTAATTGGTGGAAAACTAGGTGATTTTATTCACGCTTTAATTTTACCCAAATATCTTTTTGAAACCACAGGGGAAAAATTTAACATATATATTTGTAATCACGACCATGAAGTATTTGCTTCGGGGTTAGAAAATAGTTTTAATGAATTATCCCCCATAGTATCAAATCAATCTTATGTTAATAACTTTGAAATTTGGGCGAACCAAGAAATAGATATTGATCTCACCAGATTTAGAACCGACCCAAATTTGTTTACAGCATCGTGGAATGAATTGTACCTCCGCAATTATATTAACCCAAACATTGAAATACCTTTTAATTATTCTTGGTTAGAGGTTAAAAAAGACAGCGCATTCAAAGACTTATTATTAATAAATAGAAATTTTAAACCTTTACCGCATTTAGATACTATTCAATATTATTTAAATTACATTGAATATTGGAAAGATAAAGCTTACTTTGTTTGTTCATATATCGAACAATATACAACTTCTCCTTTTTTTAATAAAATACCTATGCTATATTTACCTTTATTAAAAGATATGACAACAGCAATAGCTTCTTGTGACCATTTTTTAGGTAATTTAACAGCAACGTCCGCTATTGCCATGGCTTGTAATACGAACAGGACTATTGAAATGGATCCTTCGGATATTAGGGTTAATTATATATTTGAAATGAAAAATTATAGCACAATGAGTTGCTTTGGATAAAATAAATTTTAAAAACAAAAATATGAATTATAGCTTTATAGTAGATTACCGAGATGGTTTATGTGTTCATGTACACGATGATGATAATAAACTTAATGAATTTCTCGTAGAAATATCTATTGAAAAAACCAAAGTTGTAAAAAAATTAAAGTACAATTACAATAACTCAGGTTCAAAGTCAATTGAAGAGGAAATAATAAATTCAGAAGATTTCAAAATTCTTTGGGAAGCCGCCAATATACCAAATCATTCGTATTTAAGGTGGTTTTATAAAGGATTTGTCCCTTATGAGGTTAAAATTCTTAATCCACATACTAGAGAGATCTTACTTGAAGACAAACTAGATCTAAGATATAAATTAGTTAATTTTACGTTATACAGTGAAAACCCAGAAGAGCTTCACGTTTGGATGTGCGTAATAGATAAATTTAGAAAAGAACATAATTGTAACATTTCTATCATTAATGGTTATCTGCACGAAACAAAAAAATATGATTGGGTTACAGCTTATTTACCTTGGGGTAGTGATTTCAATCAATTTTATACTGGGTATAATGTGGGAAAATTTGGTACGGAAGGTGCTCCCGATTATTTTTATAACCCAGATGGGATAATTAATAAAAATTCTTTAGAAATTATTGAAGATATTTTGTGTTTTTTTGGAAATAAATTATGAAAAATTGTTTAATGATAATGAGTGTTAGAGATGAAGAAATCATAAAACATGCCATCTCAAAATTAAAAATACCTAAAGTTTGGTTTAAGGGGTTTACGGAATATGAACTCAATACACATATTCCTTCCTTCATTGAAGAAACAAATTACGATAATTACTTTATTGTTTCAGATGATGTTATTATTAGTCCTGAAAATTTTAGTTATTTAGAAGAAGCATTACATAAATATGAAATAGTAACTGGATGGGGATGCTTTAGACATAATAATCATTTAGCAACAATTCATTCTCAAGGCAAACAATGGATACACTGTCAGGGAGGGCGACTTCCTTTGATGGAAAAATATAATAAATTTTTAAAAACATATGAAATGGATGCCCTACCAGATGAATTTGAAGTGTCGTTTACTGGTTGGTTTTTTACTGGAATTAGGAGACACATTTGGTTAGAACACCCTTATCACACTATTGCCGCTAACGATATTCAAGGCACCAGCCAATATCTCGCGTCAACCGATGCTCAATGGTCTAACAGAATCACGAACCAAAATAAATATAAACAAATGTGTATAAAAAAAGCAAATATCACTCATGTGTCATACATTTCTACACCTGGTGAAAATTCTTGGTGGAAATATGATTTTAATAAAAAAGAAATTATAAAAGAATTAGATTAATTATGAAATTGTACGAAAATTCTTCCTATCGAATATTAGGAATTATTGGTGGTTCTCACAGCTGTGGGTTAGCTTATTTTGAAAATGGCGATTTAAAAGTAGTCTTAGAGGAGGAAAGATTAAATAGGATTAAACCTTATAAAGATTTTGAAAATAATTATTTTAGATATCCTTTAGCTTCTCTTACTGAATTAATAGTTAAACATGATGTAGATTTAGGAAAAGTAAATTATTTCACTAGTTTTTACGATTACGAAATAATCAGAGATATTTTTAAAGCGACCATTAATTTTAATTTAGAAAAAGAAAAATATATTAAAATCGAACACCACGATTCTCATATTAATACAGCATATTACTTATCTAACTTTCAAGAAGATACATTAGTTGTGGCTATTGATGGTTCAGGAGAACATCATTCAGCTAAGTATTATTTAGGTAAAAATGGTAATTTAGAGTATATCGATGGGATTTTATTAAATAGAGATTCTTTAGGACTATTTTATGCCGCTATTACAGAATTAATAGGATTTAAAAGATTAAAAGATGAAGGTAAAGTAGTGGGTATGGCTGGGCATGGAGGACTAATACCTGAAATATATGATGCTTTTAACGAAGTTATTAAAATTGATGGCCTTCAAACAGAAATTTCACCTTTTTCTGATTATAATGATTTAGCTGGAGGAAATGTTTTTTTAAAAACTTATCAAAACTTTTTTAAATCAATGGGTTCTCGATATTGGAAGAATCATGAAACTATTAAAAACATTGCTTATACTGGACAGAAAGTATTTGAGGAAAAAATCTTAAAAATACTTAATAATTTACATCAAAAATATCCTCATGTTAAAAAAGTGGCAATGGCTGGAGGTATTTTTGCTAATGTAAAAATGAATAAATTAATTAATGAACTAGAATGGGTGGATGAAGTATTTATAGCCCCCCCAATGGGTGATGAGGGGTTAGCTTTAGGGTGTGTTTTAGGAACGATTAAACAACTTCATCCTGATTTTAAACCTTTTAGATTAAATAATGTGTTTTTTGGGAATGAGTATGATAAAGAACACGTAGATGAAGCGGCAAAAAATATTTTAGGAACATATAATTATATTCCTTTTAATATAGATTTTATTACTGTTTTATTACTTAATAAAAAAATATTAGGATTATTTCAGGGCAAATTTGAACACGGCCCTAGAGCTTTAGGTAATAGAAGTATTATTTGTGACGCCACTCACCCCGAAACTTATAAATTAATTAATGATAAGTTACAACGTAACGATTTCATGCCTTTTGCGCCAGCAGTAATAGATGAGGATGCTGATCGATTGTTTATAGTGAATAAATCTAGATATGCCGCTGAGTTTATGACATTGTGTTTTGAAACACGAGATGAATGGAAAGATAAGTTACCAACTGTTGTCCATCCTGTGGACAAAACGGCACGTATTCAAATTGTAACTAAAAATTCAAATCCATTATTTTATCATATTTTGAAATCTTATAAAAATCAAACAGGTTTTGGTTGTTTGGTAAATACTTCATTTAATGTTCATAACGAGCCAATAGTAAATCGTCCCGAAGAAGCTATGAATCATTTAAAAAATAAAATCATTGATTATTTAATTACGCCTTTTGGAATTTACAGTTTATAATAAAAAAAATAAAATTTAATCATGAATATCGAAAAATTCCCAATTGAACCGAAAAAAACAAATCGCTGGTTAATTAAAACGGTTGGTGTTGAGATTCACCCCTACTTATTTTCAAAATATAAACTATATAATGATGGTGATAGATTAATGTTTGAAACATCTTGTTATGAAACAGTTAATGACCATATTATTCCAACCGATTTATTTAATTTATCGAGAATTGAATTAGAATACCTTGACCCCACTGGTGAAATCATCGGTGGTTTTAGTTTTGACATTAAGTCTTTAAATTTTTCATCGTCAGGTGATTATACGGATGATGATTTATTACGATACCATTTTACAATGGAAATTGATAAAAAATCATTAAAACCAAAATTCAAAAATAACGCAAAAACCGAATAAATAATTCGGTTTTTTTGTTTTTAACGCTAATTCTTAATATTTATTTCAGTAAATATTATAGAGAATGTTCAATCCAAATCACTTGCATTTAATCGTCCGTGGATACGTTTTAAATCCACCAAAGAAGGAAGAGGTTTTAGACGCATGGTTAACCTCGTTGGTAAATAAAGTTGGTATGGTTGTCGTTGCTGGCCCAACGTCCATTTATGTTGACGAGCCAGGTAATGAGGGTATTACTGGGACAATAACCCTTGCAACCTCACATGCTGCGATTCATATTTGGGATGCAAATACACCAAGTTTGGTTCAATTTGACATTTATTCATGTAAAGAATATAGTATTGAGACCGTATTAGACCATCTCAATGAGTTCGGTTTGGTTGAATATGACTGGATCTATATTGACAGAAATAAAGGTTTGGAGCCAGTATCTAGAGGTAAAAGAGAAATTTTTTAATTTTTTTTTGAAAAAACTTGCATATTTAAAAAACTTTGCTTACTTTTGCACTATATATTTAAAAATCAGTAAAATGAACACAATGGTTAACATTATTAAGTCAATTAAACATATCTCGGTGAAAAACTGGGCTGGGTTAGTATTGCCTAATTTATGTTAAACTAAAGAACATAGAGTTAGAAAAGAAAACCCAGGTAAACCACCTGGGTTTTTTGTTTTATATGACCTCGTAGCTCAATTGGTTAGAGCTTCGCACTTTTAATGCGAAGGTTTCGGGTTCGAGTCCCGATGGGGTCACAATTTGCATCCTTAGCTCAGTTGGTTAGAGCACCTGCCTTACATGCAGGGGGTCGGTGGTTCGAATCCATCAGGGTGTACAAATATAGGCATGTAGCTCAGTTGGTTAGAGCGTCTGTCTGATACGCAGAAGGTCGTAGGTTCGAGTCCTACCATGCCTACCAAAAATAAACTTGTTAATTAACATTTTTATTCTTATATTTGTGAAATATTGGAGAGGTGGCAGAGCGGTTGATCGCGGCGGTCTTGAAAACCGTTTTACCGAAAGGTAACGGGGGTTCGAATCCCTCCCTCTCCGCAAAATGATTTGTTATGGAACAGATTGATAAAGATATAATATTCGCTGAACTGAAAGCTAAACGAGAAATTGAAAAAGCTGAAAGGGAACAACGTATTCGTGAATATTGGGAAACGTTAAAACCATTCGCTGGTGTTAATGATATACCTGAATTACCACGAGTTGAAACTGATGAGTGGAATAACTTTTATGTACCAAAATTAATTGGTGCTGGGGCTATTCAGAAAAAAGATTTGGTTGACGGTCAGTTTTATGCGGGTGATCATAGGAGGGCCACCATAGCAAAATGGGACGCCAAACAAAACAAGTTCATCTACAACCGAACTAAGTTTAATATGACTTATGAAGACGATTGTAACCATTTTGAGGATGATGATGGGTATGCGCTGTTCGTACCAATTAGAATAGCAACAGAAGAAGAATATAAAATTAACCAAGAAATAAAATGAAAGACGCATTAGGAGACAGAATGAAATCGAACTATGAGGATAGAACTCGTATTTCATTACCAAGAAGAGGTTACACCATTATCAGAATTGATGGTAAGGCTTTTCACACCTATACAAAAGGTTTGAGAAGGCCATTTGATTTGGATTTGATTGATGATATGGATGAGACAGCGGCATATCTATGTAAAAACATTATGGGTGCTAAGTTTGCGTATGTGCAATCAGATGAGATTTCAATTTTGATCACCGATTTTGAAGATGAGGGTACACAAGCTTGGTTCGACAATAACTTACAGAAAATGGCGAGCGTTTCAGCTTCAATGGCAACAGCCATCTTTAATAAATTGAGAATGGATCGTTATATTAAGAATCTACATGTTATCGAGAGAAAGTCTGTGACGGATAAAAGATACGCCAGCGAACCTAAATTGGCTATGTTTGATGCCAGGGTATTTCAAATCCCACAAAAAGTTGAGGTTGAGAATTATTTCATCTGGAGACAACAAGATGCGACCAGAAATTCAATTTCATCGGTCGCTCAGAGTTTATACTCACCAAAACAATTACATGGGGTTAAGACCGATGGTATGCAAGAATTGATATTTCAGGCTGGTACAAATTGGAATGATTACTCACCAAGAGAAAAACGTGGTGGTATAATCAGAAAAATTGAAAAGACGTTTGTTCGTAAAAGTGCCAATGCGGAAGTCAATCGTGATACGGTTGTGATTGATCCAAAGGATGTTTACACCAGAAGCGCTTGGGAATTGGATGTCGAAACACCAATCTTTACTCAAAATAGAGAATATTTAAATAACTTAATCCCCACCAACAGGTAGGGGATTACATGGCGGACGTAGCTCAGTTGGTTAGAGCGCCTGATTGTGGTTCAGGAGGTCGTGAGTTCGAACCTCATCGTTCGCCCCATTTGTGATAGTGGCAAGCTGTTAGGCCCCACCCGTCAATAGCAGAGGCATCGACAATTTTTTTCATTTCACAATAATTTTAATTCGTTATTCATCTATTTATTAGTAAACAATAATAAAAAGATGAATTTTAATTTTCCAGCATCACCAATGGTAGGTGATACCTACCAAGTTGGTACCTCGCCAACATACATTTATAATGGTGAAAGATGGGTTATTGAATACGATACAATCACAGAAGCGCCTCAACAATCTACATGGGTTGGTGGTGGCAATGGTGTAACAATTAATTCGGGTAAAACACTGTCAGTGGCATCCGATTATGTTTTAGTTGACACCACATTGGTATTAGAACCACCACAATCAGGTAGTCATGGTGCGTCAATCACAGTATCTAATAAAACATATAATAGAGATGGTAAATTATTCGTATTTGGGGATTTAGTTCTCACAGATACTTCAGTTACTAATCACGGTGTAATTAAAGTTGACGGTGGTTTGATATTAGACGAAGATACCACAATAATCGGAGATGGAATAATAATTTAAATATAAAAAAACAAAACATGCAATACATTCAATTAGGAACACAATCAAATGGTAGTATACCAACACCAGGTAGTGATAAACTTAACTTTTTTATCGGTACGGATG